>Ga0335081_10005216_pt1 | contig 20553 bp, 18 predicted proteins | sample Lox_Sample_35_FD_206713 | JGI IMG/M metagenome (GOLD analysis project Ga0335081, IMG submission 206713) | Soil microbial communities from Loxahatchee National Wildlife Refuge, Florida, United States - Lox_Sample_3.5 | ecosystem: Environmental > Terrestrial > Soil > Wetlands | place: USA... | reverse complement strand
CATTCAGCGTCTTGAAAAATCTACGGGGGGCGGAACTGAAGATTTCGATCGCACTCGCATACGGGAGCAGGGTGTTCGCCAACATCACGCAGTGAAAAGGTCGGGCGAGCGAGATCGCTATCCGCATCGGTGAATCTTTCCACTCGTTACAAAATTACTCGCGTCGGATCATGCCTCTGGCGCAATCTGCAAGACTTGTCGAAAAGGTGGAAGAACAAACAATGCGGCGACAAATTTCTTCAGGCTGTCCTGGACATGCCGGAGAGTCGCGCGCAAAACCAGACCGGTCATCAAGGCGTCAGTGGCAAGCAGCGCCAGGGCCGCACCAGCCATTCTGAAGTGGGGTATGAGAGCCCAGGCGACCGCCAAAGAAACTAGGGCAGCCCCGGCATAGCTGACGCCGATGCGACAATGGCCGTTGATGGACATGGGTATTACTGCGCTGGTGTCCCAGAGGGAGTTTGTGACCACGGCCAAGAGCAGGACGTGAAAGCAGGCGGCATCGAAGGCTACGTCCTGGCGGATCCAGAAGCGGTAGATGAATGGACCTAAGATCCAGAGCAGAGCTCCTCCGAATATGGACACGCCGAGGGATGCCTGGCAGGCATGGCGGTGCAAGCGCCGAGCAAGAGCAATATCTCCCGCGCCGAAGGCCATCGACAGCTCCGGCCAAAGTGCGTGCTTGAACACCGCGATCAGCTGGAAATTCAACCGGGACAGCGTCCGCAGGGTAGAAAATGAGACAACAGCCAGCGGCCCCAGCTTAGCGCCAACGACGATGGTGATTCCCTGGATACTCAGCGCCAGGCCGACGGGAAAGGCAATAAAACCAAAGGCTGGCGCGGCCAGTTGTTTGATTGTGTCCCACCGGGCATGGCGAAGGCCGTAGTGAATCCAGGGACTCCTGTGGCGGAGTAAGAGAGCGTAGCCGAGTGTGCCCAGGCAGCGAACAGCTAGGTAGGAGAAGGCGACCGCCAGCAGGCTTCCGCCCAGGAGGGCGACGCTGGTCGCGATCAGCACCTCGGCCAATCGCTGGACAGTCATCAAGAAGGTCCCAGCGGCAAAGTTACCATCACATCGGTATCCACTTTCCGCCACTCCGTCTTGTTGGGCCACAACCACATAAGCTGCGAGAACCAGCAGAATAGCCGCAGCCTGAGGGCTGGAGACGCCGGCCAGGTTCAGATACCGTTGCCAGGGAACCCACCACACTGCCACGGAGGCTAGCAGGAGCGTTGCCAGGGAAACAGCGGTAACGAGCACCCACGAGCTCTGGAACGTTTGCAATGCACCGGCCTTGTCATTCGCAGCCACACGCATGGACATGTCACTGCCGGAGGCATCGCCAAATCCCAGATCGCTCAGCGTCAAGTAGATGGGGATTGCTGACAGTAACAGCCAGTCCCCGTATTTCGCAGCACCCCACGCGTATAGGAGCAATGGCACGGAAAGTAGTTGCGTAATAATGGTAACAATCGGACCGAGAGCAGTCGCGCCAACACCGCGCATGAGCCGCTGACGAAGTTGGTCATTGTTTTTGTAGTGTGAATCGATTGTTGGTCGAAGACGAGTCATTAAGCGCACGGCAGCCAGTTATTTATACAGTTTGAAAACTCTAGCGTGACACGTAGAGGCAATAAATAGGGGACTCGTCATTTCGTCGAGTAAACCCCAAAGCGTGCTAAGTACTCTTCATAGGTCCGCGTCAGCCCTTCATGCAAGCCCGTTCTTGATTGCCATCCCAACAAAGAGAGCCGCGAAGTATCCAGCAGTTTGCGCGGAGCGCCGTCTAGCTCGCTATCGTCGAACACCAGTTCCCCACCAAAACCCACCACTCCGGCGACCAGTCGCGCGAGTTCTCGAATGGTTTGGTCTTGACCGCTGCCTATATTGATTAACGGAGCCTTCGTCTCGCTCGTCGCCAGAAAATCGAAATCTTGGGGTCCGAGGTTCATGAGAAAAAGGCAGCCTTCCGCCAAGTCCTCGCTGTAAAGAAACTCCCGCCGGGGCATTCCGCTTCCCCAGAGGAAAACCTCCTTTTGGCCGTTGATTTTGGCATCATGCATTTTCCGGATCAATGCCGGGATCACGTGAGAGGTCTGCAGATCGTAGTTGTCCCCGGGCCCGTACAGGTTGGTTGGCATCGCTGCCAGATATCTCGTACCATATTGCCGGTTGTAGGCCCAACACATCTCTATGCCCGCGATTTTAGCCACAGAGTAAGGTCGATTTGTGGGTTCGAGCGCGCCCGTCAAGAGAGAATCTTCTCCAATCGGCTGGGGTGCAAATTTCGGGTAGATGCAACTCGATCCGAGAAAAAGCAGACGATCGACTCCATTTCTATACGCGCTTTCGATAACATTCGCTTGCATTTGCAAGTTCTGAAATATGAAGTCAGCGGGATAGGTATTGTTCGCCAGAATGCCGCCGACTTTCGCAGCCGCGAGGAAAACATACTGCAGCTGCTCTCGACTGAAGAACTGGCGGACCGCACTCTGGTCAGTGAGGTCCAGCTCCCCATGGGTTCGAAGCACCAAATTGGAATAGCCCGAATGCTTCAAGGCTCGAACTATGGCTGAGCCTACTAGACCCCGATGACCCGCTACATAGATTCTGGCTTCAGAATTCATCGTTTCCCGATCTTATCGCGAGTTAATCACCGAGCGCACTACCCGCCGCAGCCTCCAGGCATTTCGAAACCGACCCAGCCCACTGGTGCCAGTCTCCAAACCTCTCTTCCAAGATCGCGCGGCCTGCTCCCTTCGGAGTTAGTCCAATCTCTTCCAGATCGGCGTCGATCATAATTCGTACCAGCTCTCTGAACTTGATATGAGGCTCCCATTCCAGTTCCCGGCGAGCTCGACTGGCATCCGCCAGTAGATATTCGACCTCAGCAGGACGCAAGTACCGAGGATCGAGCTCAACGTACTCTCTCCAATCCACGTCGAGATAGCTGAATGCTTCTTCCAAAAAATCTCGTACCGTGTGTGCTTCTCCTGTCCCCAATACATAGTCGGACGGTGCCTCTTGTTGTAGGATGCGCCATATACCCTCCACATACTCGGGAGCGTACCCCCAATCGCGGCGTGCGTCTAGGTTTCCCAAGTACAGTCTGCGTTGCTTGCCGGCAAAAATACGAGCGACGGCGCGGGTAATTTTGCGCGTGACGAAAGTTTCGCCTCTTCGCGGGCTTTCGTGATTAAACAGAATCCCGTTCGCAGAAAACATTCCGTACGCCTCACGATAGTTCACCGTCATCCAGTGACTGTACACCTTGGCTGCACCATAAGGGCTACGCGGGTGAAACGGGGTCAACTCGTTTTGCGGCGGCGGTGCTGATCCGAACATTTCCGAAGATCCCGCCTGGTAAAAGCGGCAGGTGATACCGCTGTTGCGCACGGCCTCAAGGATCCGCGTCGTCCCCAGGCCGGTAATGTCGCCCGTGAACTCGGGCACATCGAAGCTCACGCGGACGTGGCTCTGCGCACCCAAATGATAAATTTCATCGGGCTGCATATTGTAGATAAGGTTCGTGAACTGTTCTGCGGTTGATAGGTCCCCATAATGAAGATGCAGACGCCGGTTGCTCGCCTGCGGATCTTCATAGATGTGGTCGATGCGATCTGTATTGAAAGTGCTGGCGCGGCGGATAATTCCATGAACTTCATATCCTTTCCCCAGTAGCAGTTCCGTCAGATACGACCCATCCTGGCCGGTAATGCCTGTGATCAATGCGCGTTTTGACAAGAGTGCCTCCTCGTGAGACTGACGTTGTAGGTCGCGGTTTTGCTGGAAGACGCTAGTGCTGTGCGGTCGCTGAGGAATCGAATGAAGACTCGATTGCGGTGCTGGTCATCGTCTTGTGTGAATGATGTGGGTGTCGTTTCCCGGCGGTCTGATTTTTGTACTCGAACGAGTCTTTCTTCGGGAAACGGCTCGCGCCCGCACCGAGCCCCAATGGTGCGCGACCAAACGGAGCGTTCAACGCCGTAGTTTGATCGGGCTCAGAAATCGGCGAGATCGTAGTTTTCCGGATCGAAGACGAGTTTGCGCCAAGAGTTGAAGGATGAGAGGGCGAAACATTCAGGACTCGAAAATGGGCTTGCGTTGAATCATTATTTTGCCGTCCGCCAGCCGTAGCAGAATCGCTAGGCTCCAGTGGGTTTGGCCGTCCCCATGCCGTTTTCGAACGGAACGACGAAAACTCGATCTTGGAGAGACCACCTTTGCCATCGGCATCTGCAGTAAATACATTCGCGTGGTTGGGCCAAAATGTAGTTACCGGATGCCGTGTTGTGCTTCCCGAAGTGATTCGCTGACTGGAAAAGTCCGCAGAAATTGCTTCCTGCGGTTGCGCATCGACCTCCGCATAGACAGAAGCATCGATCGCCTCGACTCCGGGGTTGGTCTCTTCCGAGACCGCGTCGTTGACCTGCGCCTGAGCCCTGAGCCCGGCACAAACCAAAGCCAGGCAGAAGGCAGCGAGCATCAGCTTTCTCATCGCTATTCGAATCATGTTGTCGCCGAGTCGCGCGCCAGTGTGGCCGGTTCCAATGCTCCCACGGTTCTCAGGAAGAGAGATTCGAGCTCGGGCAACACAAGATCTTCGTCCCAGTGTTGCTGGGCATATCGGCGGCCAGATTCGCCCATGGCTAACCTTCTCTCAGGATCTCTCAATAGTTGTGTGATGCTCTCCGCCAAGGCTTCGGCCTGGCCGGGTTCGGTTACTAGTCCTCCATTCGAACGGAAGAGTACACGCGCCACTTCGCTATTGCGGCTCACCGAGGCGGCGATCGGCCGTGCAGCCGACAACAAGGTGACGGTTTTCGATGGAAACGCTATATCCGAAACGCTGAGTTGCTGAACGATGAGCGCCAGATCCGTCGCCGCTAGCATCTTCAGGAATTCGGCCTTCTCCTGTAGTGGGAGAAACCTCACATTGCCCAAGCGCAGGTTCTGTGTCCGGTTTTCCAACTGAGATTTCATGGCTCCGTCGCCAGTTAGCAAGAATGCCACGTCGCGGCGCCCAATTAGCTGAGAAGCGACGTCGAGGACCAGATCAAGCCCTTGTTTTACCCCCATGTTGCCGGAGTGCGCGACCACAAACTTGCCTTCCAAGCCATGCTTACGCCGAAAAGCCTGTCCTTGCTCCGTGTTTCCCACGCCAAACAGCGCGCTATCTGCTGGAGGCGGTACGACCGCAACGCGATCCGCCGGAATTCCTTTGGCTATAATTTTTTGCCGCATGCCTTCGGTCAGGGTCGTGATCACGGCGGCGCGACGATAAGCCATTGCTTCCAGCCGATAAAGCACTGGAAGGACCGACCGCGGAAGCATCCCCAGGTCGGCGGCGGCGTCCGGCTGCAAATCTTCCACGTCGAAAAAGTACGGCGCTCCAGACCAACGGCTGAGAATTCTCGCCGAAACCGCCAGTCCCAGCGGCGGCGAGACCACCAGCAGCAGGTCCGGCTTCCGGGTTCCGAGCGCTCGCAGTAGCGAGCTGGCCAGAAAAGATGCTTCAAACAGTACCCGCTTTGCTGATGTCACCTTCTTCGGCACCCAGATCCAGGAGCGCAGAATGTTCACCCCTTTGTGCTCTTCACGATGAAACGGCTTGCCCCTGTAATTGGGATCAACCCGCCACGCAGGGTAGTAAGGCATGCCGGTACAGACAGTAACTTCATGCCCCGCCGAGGCCAGATACTCACAGCGGTGCGTCAGCACCGCGCCAATGCCGGTCTGCTCCGGCCAGTAATTAATCGTTAGAACCAGAATGCGCATGGGATCCTTCCAGGGCGCGGCGGCTCGCGCCGGCTTGAGATGAGACCTCTGAAAGGGATGGCTTGGCCCCAGCGTATGCGGCTGACTTCCCGGTCAGTTCCTTGGTCTTGAGCACGATCATGTATTCATAAAACGATTGCAGCATTGCGTAGCGGAAACCCGCGCGCCCATCGAGAAATCCGCGTTTGCCGAGGTAGAGCAGCAGAAACTTGAGCAGTGGCCGCGCCGGCATGCGGTAGAACAGTTCCTTCTGATGGAAGCGGCGCTGGTTGCGGTCTTTAGCGAAGATAGCCTGCATGAGGCTGAATGGCTGATGGGCGGCGCGGTTGCGCAGAATCTGCTGCGCTTCCAAAGAGCTGTAAAAATTGTGCCGGCTCAGCCAATGCGTCATGCCTTTGCTGAAGGGATAATGGTCGAGGTAGCCGTCAAGCTCGCCCACCGGCCCATCCACCACCGAAACCGGATTCACCAGGCGCTCGTAGCGCATTTTCTCCGGGCGAAACAGCCGCATGTAATAAGAGGATGCCTGGACGTGCTTAAGCCAGCACTCGCCCCAGAAGTCCCGGCGCCGGAGACAGAAAGCAACTTTGTCTCCCGGATTCTGGACGGCTCGCCCAATCTTTGCCGCCAGCTCAGGGGTTAGGCGCTCATCCGCGTCGAGATGCAGCACCCAGGGATACTTGAACGGAATGTTCGCCAGGGCCCAATTCTTATGCCCCGCTTCATCTCCGCCAAATATTTCCTGACCAAGGCCGGGCGGTCGCTGGACGAAGTCTGCGCCAGCCCTGGCGGCTATCTCCGCCGTCGCGTCCTGGCTGCCGGAATCGTAGACATGAACATCGTCCGACCAGCGCACCGACTCCAGGCAGCCGGGCAGGTCCTGCTCTTCGTTCTTGGTGAGGATGAGGACGGAGATCATGGCCGATCCAGCCACCCCGAAGAGAATGCCCTAGGCTCCTTGGCCTCGGTTGACCTCCGGACGAAAACCGCGTCAGCCTGCAGGAGCTTGTTATCCGCGCCTCGTAGGCCGGACTCCAAGTCCCACAACGCGAAACCGCGTTCCTCCATCATCCGCCAGATCTCCCGGAACAGGGGCTGGCCTGCGTACAACTCCTCAAAGGAGACTTCGAGTTCGACGCATAGGCATAGGCGGAGCAGTTCCGACGCTCCCGTCAAGACCTCGCCCTCATATCCCTGTGTGTCGACCTTGAGATATGTTCTCCGCCCTCTTACGTACTCAAGAGCAGCGTCGTCGAGCGTCTTCAGATCGACCCGTTCTTTCTGGACGTATCGCGCAGAGGGCGCCGCGTCCAGGAGTTCCCTCGTGAGGGGCATCATGGAACTTGACTCGCTACTAGACGAAACGTTGAGTTCGACCGTTCCAGATTTTGCTCCGATTGCGCAGCGGGGTGCGACAATCCAGTAAGGGTCATCTCTGGCTTCCGCGACGAGTAGACCATGAGCCGATCTTACGGGCTCGAACGAAATCAGCGTCCCTTTGTATCCGATCCGTCGCATGTAACGCCCCGTCTGCCCGCTATTTGCCCCGACGTCTAGGGCGCATTCCACACCCAGCCGTTCAAGCAGCCCCACCAAGCGCGCTCCCTCGCGGTTAATTTCCCGAACCCTTGCCACGTCATATCCGATGCGATTAACGAAGCTTCGCACGAGCCTCTTAGCATGAAGGCGCACAGGCATTCAAAAATCTCCCCGCGGCAAACCGTCGCATACCGCCCTAGCTGGCACCTTTCAGTGCTGGGTCTTGACGAAAGCGGATACAGTCGTACAGCCTGCGCAGGTGGGCACGCATCAAGGCAGAGCCCAGCAGCACCGCATAGTTGGCGGCGCGACGGACCCGCCCGAGCCGCAGCACTCTCTTTTGAATTGCTAGGTTTTCACGCCGCCCAGTACCGGCGTTCCTCTCAGACAGACCAGCGCGCTTGTTTATGCTGATCGGGAATCTCAGGCGGAGGGCGCTTCCGCCTCGAGCGAGGAGCCTACAGGTGAGGTCGTAGTCGGCCGCGATCACAAATCCGCAGTCGTAACGAAGGTCGGCAATCGCCCGCCGGGCATACAGCATCGCCTGGTGATGGGTGAACATTCCATACTTCACGAAGCCTACCCCACGCGCCTTTTTCAGCAGGAGGCCGCCCCGATCCGTCTCCTCGAGGGAGTCGCCGAACACTAAATCCCAATCTTGCCCGTGCTCCTCCAATGCGTTTGCGATGCGAGGCAAAACGTCCGGCCGAGCTAATCTATCGCCGGAGTTCATGAAAATAACGTACTGCCCAGTGGCCCAGCTCAACCCTTTGTTCATTGCGTCGTAAAGCCCGCCGTCCGGCTCCGATATCCATTTGCAGTTCGGGTGTCTGATCTGCCGCAGGTATTCAAGGGTGCCGTCGGAGGAGCCACCATCGATCACCAACCACTCGAAGTCAGTGCAGCGTTGCGCAGCCACGCTCGCGCGCGTCCGGACCAGCCCCGCGTGGTCGTTCAGCGTAATTGTGATAATCGAGAATCGCGGCTCGCTCATGATTAAGTCTCTCAGGAAACGACGCTATCGGGCGTCTCGCCCCCTCGACGAATGCCGGCTCCCAGCGGGAGGGAATCTCTTTGGTCAAGCTTGCGGGGTCTGATCACGCGGCATGGATTCCCGGCGCACACACTCCACGGCGGAACGTCCTTAGTGACGACGGAGCAAGCGCCGACGACAGCACCCTCCCCCACATTGACACCGGGTGCTATAAACGCACACGCTGCAACCCACACGCTCGAGCCAATGGTGATGGGCTTCGAGCGGATCGGAAATTCCGCCTTGGCATAGTCGTGCGACGCAGTGCAAAGATAGGCTCGTTGCGAAACAACGCTGTTAGCACCGATTTGAACAGGAGCCAGATTGTAGATCTCGGCTCCGTTTGCAACTACTGAGAATTCGCCCATGCAAAAGTTCCACGGCACCCAGATGCGGGCGCCCTCAATCAGACACCCGCGTCCTACCCGAGCCCCAAACATCCGCAGCAACGCGACGCGCAGCGGGCTGAGCCGACGGGGCATTTTCGGCCAAAACGGAACCTGGACACATGACCAAAGGAAGCGCTTCAGCAAGTAAGTTCCGGGCCTTCGGTCCCTGTAGGCGCTCAGCCTGACCACCGGACGGGAATGCTCTTCGACGGGTGTGTCGATCTCTACGCTCATTCGACGACCTTCCAAACCAGCCCCAAAGTTTTCCTGATGCGACGGAAGAACAAAGGCTTCGGGCGCGCGAAGCGCTGCGCAGTAGCTCGCTGAGCCTTGCTCCGCGCCGGAAGGAGCCGTGCCCACGCTCCACCTGCTCGATTCAGGCACTCACGGACACTGCTGCCGCCAGCACGGATCGCTTGGGTTGCCGCAAAGAACACATTCGCGCACAGACCCCGCAACGTCGAAGAATACAGATGCACTGTGCCGTCTCGGCGAAGTTCGCATCCCAGGCGGCGATTATGCTCCTGGCCGCCTTCTCCCAAATCCACGTCCGCGACTCCGGCGGCCGCCAGACTTTCCAGCGCCCACGAGGTCAGTAACGATCCTACCGAGTAGCGCGCAAAATCGGGGCGATAGCCGGCATGCTGGCAGTAGAAAGTCTGGTGGTAATGTTGGCCAATCAGGAATGCGACTGGAGAATCTCCGACATACATGACATAGATGCGAAGCCATCCCTGCTGCGCACAGAACGTAAGATTCTCGCGAGTGCATGGTGTGTTCAGTGGGCCATACACATCGTGCTGCCAGGCGGTTATATCCACCGCGCTGGCATCGTGCAAGCCGGCCTCCAGTTCGCTGGCATCGGAAAAGCACTGAAACCTGGTCTCGCCCGGAAATGCGCGCTGCAGAATACGGGTCTTTCTCCGCGCTTCTCTTCGATTCTTTCCGGAAAGTGCCCGCACGCGCTTGCCGGGAGGGGCGGTCACGGGAACAACCGAATAGCAGAAGACATGTGGCACGCGGCCTTTCATCGAAAGACCCGGGACTTGTTGGAGCTCGCGAAACAGATTCGATTGCAACGGCAAGCGCTGAAAACAAAGCAAGTCGACGTCTGCATTTCTGAGCGCGCTGCTCAGTTCCCGCACTAACAATCTGTCAATGGCTGCGGACTGCCGACCCATTCTGCCTCCGTTGATCACTTCCAACGCCTTCACGTTGGGACCGGGAATGTTCACAAACGAAACCACGCTGGAAACTCGGCGTTTTCTGACCTGCCCAACCAACATGGTCTGTGGAACGCCGTCCTGAAAACCGGTGATTACGTAAGGCCGGAGAATCGTCGAGTCGTTTCTTAACTTATGCATGTAATAGTCGAGGTCAGTGTCCAGATGATGAGACCATTGATTCCAAATGTGCCGGAGCGCTTCAACCGCTGGGATACTTTCGGCCACCTGCACCGAGAACTGTTCGGGCATCTCATGACATAAGTGAGGGGCGGGAGCCTCGACTGAATGCTCGGGGAAGACAACAGGGACTTCCGGAAACATCTCGGTAGCATTCATGTGACGGGACGACTAATTAATTCCTGTGACACCGACCAGAACGTCATACAGGGTTCCGGCGGCTTTCTTGATTTCGAATCTTTGTTCGAAGCATTGACGCGCGAGTTGTCGAATGGCCAGAGTTTTTTCTTGGGGCAAGGCTAAGTAAGTACGCAAGCACTCAGAAAGACCGGCGAGAGTGTCTTTGCTGACGAAGCCGGCACCGTCCGCCTTGATTTCCCGCCAGATGTTGACTTTGTCAGAAATCAATGTGGGCGTCCCCGCGGCTAGAGCTTCTGCGACAACGATGCCAAAGTTTTCCTGATGCGATGGAAGAACAAAGACTTCGGCTGCGCGAAGCGCTCCCCATTTCATGGCACCGCTGATCATTCCGGTCCAGGTGATCCGTGCCGCGATACCCAGCTGCTCCGCCCGATTGTGCAGTTTTTTCCGCCATCCTACCTGGTCCGGGCCGGCGATCACCAGGCGCCAGTCGGAATGCTCTGCCAGCACCTTGGCAAAAGCCTCGATCAGTAGATCGCAGCCTTTCTTAGGATGGATTCGTCCCATAAACAGCGCCAGCTTCTTGCCGCGAAGTTCAGGATAGCGGGCAAAGAATTCATCCATTTCGATTTGTGGATCTCCGGCCGGCAGGGCGGTACCGTAATTAAGCACGACTTCATTGCAGCGATACAGCCAAAAGGACTGCCGCGCAAACACTCGCTCTTCCTCGCAAGTGAATAATACGGCTTGGGCATCACGCAGTACGCGATATTCCGCCCACGGCCAGTACATCCACTTCTTTAAGTGCTTCAGCGGATATTCCTTCTTGAACCATGGGTCGAGCATGCCATGAGTAAACAGCACATAGGGCGTGCTGGAATTGCGCAAGACTCGCCAGGCAGCAAAACTGTGAAACTGCCAGATTCCGTTGACGATGATTGCATCGTAGCGGTTGCGATTGGTCCGTAGCCAGGGAATCAGCCGCGGACTGAAGGCATACCTCAGCGCCGTCGGACCGAGAGCATAAACCGGCAGCGGAAACTGCTTCGCGTAAGCCGCGCCCGGAGGGTCGAGCGACGCGACTTCAACTCGATGCCCTTGCCCGGCCAGCGTGCTCCCGAGCTGCTTTACGCCCTCGATGGGGCCGCCACCACTGGGATCTACCGAGCTTATGATGTGAAGGAGATTCACTACACGCCACTTGTGGAGCATCTCGATTGTCGGGTGATAGGTTCGTTCAGTTCACTGGTTCTGATCGCCGCCTTCTCGTTGCACACTTTTTCATATAGCGACAGATAGCTGCCAATCATCCCGGAGCGAAACCGGGCCGCATTCGCCATGCTTGACTCCCGCCTGCGAGCCACAGCCGCGAGTGCCCGATGCAGAACAGCAGCGGCCGATTCCGGGTCCTGGGGATCGATATAGATCGCCGCATCTCCTCCCACTTCATCCATCGGAGGTCGCCTGGACGTTGCAACGGGGCAACCGCAAGCCTGTGCTTCTACAATCGGCCATCCGAAGCCTTCCTCGAGCGAAGGGAACAGCATCAAAGTCGCCGTGGAGTATAAAGCTCGTAGATCTTCGTCAGCGACCGCGCTTAGTTCCAAGGTGACTTCACTCATGCCGTTCTCAAGAATGAATCGCCGCATCTCGTGAGTCCAGGGTTTGCCGACCATCACCAACTTGAGCGTCTGACCACCGCTAAGTTTGCGCAGCAGTGAGAAAACGCATAGGACCCCAAGACGATTCTTGTACCACTGGTTGCCGCCCACATGTAGAAAAAACGGTTGGCTGGGGTCGACTGACAGTTTACGGATTCGGCGCGCAGCTTCGTGTTTTTCCATGCGCGAATAAGGGTAGGTGAGCGAATTGTAGACACGTGAGACACGCTGATCGCGAATTCTCGTAATGCGCAACAGATCGCTTCGTGTCGCATCGGAAACACACACGATGTGTTGCGCTTCCGTTAGTCCCTTTACGATCATTCGCTGAAGTTCCCTGCCGGTCCATCGTATGGGGTTCTGTGGAATCTCACCCAGTGCGCTCCGCACGGCCAAGAGATCGTGACAGGTCACGATGTGAGGAACAAACTTCAGATACTTTGTGTAGAAGGAATTCGAGTGATCGCAAATATGAACTACGTCGGCCCACTTAGTCTCAGATTTCAGGATGGAAGGAAATACTCCAAACTTGTCCACATAGCCCAGCCACTTTCCGAGGCCTTCTGCGCAAGGATAGAGCTTCCCAAGCAACGAATTCGGCTTTGCGATTCTTGCCTCATGACCTGCTTGCTTCAGGCCCAGGGCCATACAAGCAGCAAACCGCTGCATGCTTTCCTGGCCGTCGCTTTCATAATTACCAACTAGAAGAATTCTCACACTTGGCAAAGCTCACTCGGAAGCAAATAAACAGTCAGTCGAGACAGCCCGTACACGAAGCCCAATACAACCGGAAACAACAGAGAGGCAATAATTCCCGACAATGAGGATTCGACGATGCTATGGTGGTACGACGCTATAAACCACAAGAACCACAGCGTGCTAGCTGTCGGCTGTCGCTCCCATCTCGCATCTCCAAGGAATATTCTGATCCAATAATAGAATCCCGCAAAGAAGATGGGTGTACCGATCAAAACCCCGGCGAAGGAAAAGGCATTGTATAAATTCGCCATGATCCCGTATGAAACCTGAGTCGTGGAATCCGAGGAACCTACTTCCCCGACAATATGCGCTAAATAATTGCCAGCTTCAAAAATCGGCTTGTTTGGGTAAAGCAAACTCGGCGTGGCCAATTTGAAGCCCCACGTAATGGTTTCCCACCCGGTGAAGGCTTGCTGTCGTTCGGTTGCGGCGATCAACTGATCCGCTTCACCAACCATGGCTAGCCTGCTAAATGGAGAAAGCAGCCCGGGGCCGAAGTAAGATCCTTTGCTCACCCGATCGGCCACTGTCGAGCGAAAACTCCGGTCACCAGCAATGCGCAAGAATGTGTCTTTCGTCACTGCCGCACGCTGCGCAAGCGTTCCCTGACGTCCTCCGTTGTCGCGTACATACTGTGAATAAGGGAAAACGATTACGGCGAAATAGATGGCACCCAGAGACACCAGTGACCAGAGTCTGAGGTCCCGCAAACCATAGCGCAAGAAACCCATTAGAATGTAAAACACAAATGGTTCCATTGCATCTTGCTTTGTTGTGCTGAAGATCCCTACAACGCCGCTCCAAGCTAGCAGACCCAGAATTATCGGATGTGTCATCCACAACCGTGCTCCCGTCCGCCACAGATACAACATCGGCGGGATGATCGACAAGGACATCATAGATCCAAGCGAGCGCGCAATGCCCAGCCAACCCCCGGTTTGAATGCCCTCCCCCCTTGCGGCTGGAATAAGTGACGCGAAATAACCCGCATAACTCAAAACCAACAGAACGATAGAAAGAGAAAGAAGCATGCCGTCGCTGAGCGCCCGGTTTATCGACAAAGACTGCGGGCAACGTAGGTGCGCCTGTACCAGCGTGCCTAGGAGAATGCCGCCAAAACCTATAGCCATTACTAAAGCAGTGGCCGCTGGCGCATTCAAACGATCGTCAGCCGGCTGAAGGAGGATGATTTTAATCGCAATCCCGAAGAGCAAGTACTTTCCAATCAGTATCGCATTGAGGCAGCCAAATGCCGATGCCAAGCCGCCGCCAGCAAAAATAGAGAGCAACCCAAAAAGGATTGCGGCCGCAAACAGAAAGGCGACCAACGCATCGGTGCCTACCAACAGTTGACCCGTCAAGTAGATACCCGTTATTGCGAGCACTAGTGTTAGCTCGTTGCGCGTTAGAAACATGGTATGGGAACTTAGATCGCGTTGAGGCTTAAAACAATATTGAAATATTCGTCGGATCGCACTGCAAAACGTGAGTTTGCGTTCTTGAGATCAACAGCAAGCCAGAGCGGCAGGGAAAAAGCTCTTCCCACCTGGAGCCAGTCCATGAGTAATCGGTACTTCGCTCAACTCCACAACGTGAAAAGACCTCTATTGCTCCACTACGGAGCGCGGTAAATAGCGGCACCGGCGGCCGAGGGTAGAATGCTTTCAACGTCACGCAGGGCATTCTTCGGGCCGCTGCCTGGAACAAAGAGAATATCGCCGTCCGCAAGCATTAAATCTGGCTCTTTGTTGGCCAGGAGTTTCTTGAGTGAAACGGGCAACTCCTCCCGCCCGGCAACAGTCTTCCGAATCAGTTTGGCGTGGTTCAGAGAGGCGGTGCGATTCGTGCCCTGAGCCAGGGCGATGGCCTGTAGCACAGTCAAACGGTCATTGTTTTCAATGAGGAAACCTCCCGGCTTGCCCACGTCTCCCAACACATAGACGATACCCGCGTGCGAAACGATGATGTTATCGCCCGGCCGCACATCGACGTTGAAAGCGGCAGTGCTGCCCGGCTTGCTCTCAATTCTAACGATGACAGGATGGTCGGGGTCATCGCGATGGGTAACGGTGACGTCCTTACCGGCGCTCGTGGTTTCACCACCAGCCGCCGAGATAAGATCCAGAAGCCCGTGGGCTCCGAGCAGAGGATACACGCCAGGGTTCTTCACCTCGCCGAGAACCGTGACTCCTTGTGTTGAAAATTCGAGCACAGTGACCGTGACATGAGGATCTTTGAGAACATCGGCATCCCGAAAGCGAGCTTCGATCGCCTGTCCGGCCTGCTCGGCGGTCAGTCCCAGGACCGGGAGAGCTCCAGCTACAGGCAACGTGACCTTGCCTTGCTCGTCCACACGCAGCTTGGTCGAGAGCTCTGGTGTATCGAAAACGTTCAAGTCCAGCAGATCTCCGGCTGAAATTTGCAAAGCGTGGACCGTGGGAGGAGAAAGCGGAACGGAGGTTGCCGGCATCGAACTTCCCGCCAGGGCTTTCTGTGCCGACAGGCGTATCGCGCCAATCAGCAGCAAGGCGAGTATGATGAATGTTTTTGACATTTTGGCTTAATCCCTGAGCTAGTTATTCTTCGCGGAAGCGCTCTGGTGGTTACTGGCTAATTCCTTGTAAGCCTCCGGGTATTCGTAGTAATACTCCGGCCGCCGAACAGCGTTGAGAACAAACCCTAAGACATTGGCACCCGAGCGAGAGAGTACATCCACAGCGCGCGACAAAGCTTTGCGGCGGGACACGCCTGACCGCGTCACCAGTATCACTCCATCGGCCCGTGCGGAGAGCACCAGAGCATCGGCAAAAGGAAGCATGGGTGGTGTGTCGACGATGACGTGGTCATACTCCGTTCGCCAAGCTGCCACCATTTGCTGCATCTTCGCAGAGGCCAGAATTTCCGTAGGGCCGGCGGGACGAAAACCCGCAGACACCACGTGCAGATTGGGGAGCTTTGCAAAGGGTTGGTTATGAGGACATTTGGTCAGCTCTGTCGTAAACATATTGCTCAGCCCTGGTTCCTTGCTTATTCCCAGGTGCCGGTCAAGCGAGGAACATCGCAAGTCAGCATCCACCAGCAGGACCCGCCTGCCCCCTTGCGCAAGGGCAGTTGCCAAGTTGCAGCTCACCGTTGATTTCCCTTCCCCTGGCAAAGCGCTTGTCACGACCAAAACCTTGGGAGGATCGTCGAGGCTGGAAAGCAAAATTACAGTGCTCAAAGCACGGTAGGCCTCGCCACCAGGACAATTTGGATCACGAACTGAAATGGGGACCGATTCGGCAGCGAGCATGCTAGCGAGACTGATTCCCTTCGAGTTTCCGCGAGAAAGCGCAGCAAGAAAAGGAACGGAACTCAATTCCGGCAGCGCCGTAACCAACGCAAGCTCGTCGGAGGTCCGAAGCGTATCATCGAAGGAATCTAATACGAGCCCCAACAGCAGGCCACCGAATAAGCCGCCGCCTAAGCTGAGTGCGAGATAGAGCGCTTTCCGAGGTTCCACCGGCTTGTCTGGCAACTGAGCCCGATCCACAATACTGACGTAAGAGGATGCCAAACCAGATGTAATGCCAGCTTCCTTGAGTTTTAGCTGGAGAGTGTCATAGAGTTTTTGGCCAGACTCAACCTCGTGCTTCAAAATCGCATATTGCGCCACGTTCTCGTTGAGCTTGTAGGCCTCCCCTTTCTGCTTCTTGAATTCCTCGCGGACCATGGCTTCAGCCTTCGCGGCGGCGTCATATTCGTTTGCCAGCCGAGTCTCAACGTTTCCGCCTTCCGTGTTGATCGCAGCCTGTAAGCTCGCCAACTGCGACTTAAGTTCGCGAACTTTGGGATAGCCGTTGCCAAACTTGGCACTCATTTGGGCATACTGGGCCCTCAGGTCGGCTTCTTGTGTGCGCAGTACCTGCAAGGTTGTTCCGGGCACCACCGCGGCAATCAGTTCAGGATTGCCAGAACGGGCCAGCCGATAACGGCCCTCTTTGACGATGCGATCAGCCTCGGCTTGAGTAAGTTCCTCGTTCAGTTGCTTCAACCGGTCCGTGACAATGTTTTCGCTTTCGTCGGTTCCCAGAAGATTGTTCTCGCGCTGAAAATCCGCCAGTTTCTGCTGCGATGAACTAGTGCTCGCCCTTATCTCGTCCATTTGACGTGACAGCCACTGTGAGACCTGCGTCGTTCCGTCGACTCGGACATGAAAGTTGCGCTGCATGTATTCGTCAATGATGGAATTAGCGACGTCGGTCGCCAGCACGGGATCAGAACTTCGAAAACGGATCTCAACCACTTGCGTGCTGGGCAGCACTTTCACGTTCAGATCGTCATTGAAACGCTCGAGCAAGCGCTGCCGTTGCGACGAATTCAGCGGGAATGGATCCTGGATGTTTTCGCTGACTGCATCTTTACCCGCGAAGTGCGGATTAGAATAAAGAGCCAACGACTTGATCACCTGCATCGCCACGGTATTGCTTTGAATGATCGTGACTTCAGTCTTCACACGGTTGTCAACGTCGACCGACGCTGAGGTTTTCTCGTTCTCATCCAGCCCGAGACTGGCAGAGCGATTGGGATCGATTTGCAGGCGCGCAACTCCCTCATAAACAGGGGTCCTTGAGAAGGTGTAAGCCGCTACCAGGCAGAACACTGCGGCGGCAAAGCCGAGAATAGAGGCCTTTCGCCGAACCACCGTCTGCCATAGATCAACGATAGACAGTTGCTGTTGTCCAGGCGTGCGCTTTTCCATTGAAACCGGTGCGGGGAAAGACAGCTCCTCACGCGGACGCATGACTAAGCTTTTATGGTTTTCTGGCATCGATGCTACCTCTTAGGTTGCCGATGGTTCCGTTTCACAGGCCGCACAGGCTGAGCTCCAGTCGTCATGCAGCTCCAGTTCCCCTCAACACTGCGGGCACGGTCCGCGCGAGGATTTTGAGATCAAGCCACAACGACCACTTGTCGATGTATTGCATGTCGAGTTCCATCCATCTTTCAAAAGGAACAGAGTTGCGTCCATGGATCTGCCACAGACAGGTAATGCCGGGCTTGACGCTGAAGCGGCGGCGCTGCCAGTCCTGATCAAACAGTTGATAGTCGCGTAGAGACATTGCTCGCGGACCAACTAGACTCATGTCCCCTTTCAGCACATTGAACAGCTGAGGCAACTCGTCGATACTGGTCTTGCGCAGCACTCTTCCCAGTGGAGTTACCCGCGGATCCTTTTTGATCTTGAACACGGGCCCGTTCATTTCGTTCAAGCTGAGCAGTTGGTCTTGGAGCTGTTCAGCGTTGGCGACCATGGTCCGAAACTTGAAGATGCTGAATTGCCGTTTGTTCAAACCCACACGAGTTTGACGGAAGAAGACCGGCCCCGGCGACGTGAGCTTCACAAGCGCTCCGATGATGAGAAGCAGAGGAGCGAACAGAACCAGGAGCAGCACCGAAAAGAGACAATCCAGCATGCGTTTGACCATTGCAGGAAGCAGCTCCACCGAGCCACCAGCTGCAAGAACCTGGGAACTATCCTCTAAGTCGACGTCTTGAGCGCGTGCAGCGAAGTTGCGTAACTTAAACACCTGGGAATCGAACCTTATGACGATTCCGTGCTGCTCGCACAGTGACACCAGTTCAGACGCATGTTCGTAGTACGATCGCAGCGGCAAGTAGATTGCTGCTTCGTCGATCACGTTGCAGCGGAGAAAATCGGCCAAGCCGGCGAACGTGCAGCAGCGGGTGTGGCCGGTGGACTCGAATGCCGGAGTTCCGGCCCAGTTATCATCGACAAAGCCTACAACGTGATATCCCAGTTCTGGATGAGGGGCGATCTGGCGGACAAATTCAAGCGCCCGCTCATTTGTCCCTACGACGAGAATGAATCTGGTATTCCCGCCGCGACTCCGCAATGCGAGAAGCGACCAGCGGGCCACGACGCGTCCCACAATCATCAGGAAGGTGCTCGACAGCCAGAACACCAGCACAAATCCCGGCTTCACGATTCCCAGATGAAATACTCTTGCTGATACAAACAGGAACGCTGCCGCTAGAGTCGTAGCTTTGCATACTTCCGCAACCTGCATGAACTGTCTCGTCAATCTCTTCGAAACATACAGTCCGCAGAAGATGAAGAGGTTGTGCCACACCAGGAGAAGAAGAGCGAAAACCAAGCAGTTTTCGAGCTTGATCCGCATTGCCGTAAAACCAGAAAGGGGCATTCCTGTCGGCAACGCGAACACAACCAGGGCAACGACAATTGATGCGGCCAAGGCGCACAGATCAAAGAGCTTGGCCAGGTATTTCGTAAATCGTCGTCTATTTGGGGTCATGACAGGTTTCCAATGAAGAAAACAGGTTGGCGTGCACTTTGACTATTAAAGAAGAGAACTATAGATAACTGAGGAAACGTGGAATGTGAGGCGCGGCTCCGCATGAGACGGTGTAACCTGCTCAGCCCGCGTGCAGGCCTGTGGACAGCTTCGCGCCCCGTGAGTCACATGACTGCCTTCCACATGTATTGGGGACGTCATTAATCTTGAACGCGACTATTGATATGCTTTTACTGCCGTTAGGCCGGTGCTGGGTAGCTGAGTGAGACAGTTGTCCCGCGAGAGCGAATCCGGAGCCGCCAATTTCTTCCGGACTGTTTGCCGACACAATCCCCCCACGGGCTCCACATCCAGGTTGTAGACGCTTACCGCCAGAGAACGTCGAATCAACTCGATCGAGATTACAAGCTTGGAACCAGAGTCGCGACTGATAAGCACCCCCTCGATGCCATCGAGTGCGCCGCCACAGATTCTCACCCGCTGACCCAGCTGCAGGAAGGGGTAGGGAGAGCAGCTGACTCTTTGGTCCAGTACCGCCATGACGTCGTTGATTTCCTTATCCTGGATAGACACTGCACCCTGCCGGTTCCCGACAAACTGCACCACGCCACTTGTCTTGAGCACGTGCAACCGGGCTTCTGCCGAGTTCGGAATTTGGACGAACACGTACCCGGGGAAAAGAGGTACGTCAACCGACTTGTGTCGATCGCTCCAACGATGCATCTCGGGCACGAGGGGAAGGAAGGTTGTGACGCCTATGTTGGTGAGCGCGCTGGCCACCAGCTTTTCATGCCGCGACCGACTCCACACCGCGTACCAGTGAAGCGTGCTCGCCGTTTCCTTCTCAGATCCGATGGCCCTCTGCACAGCTCCGCCCTTTCACTCCCATTTCTGGGGAATACATCCTTATCGACATCAGCTACTGCCGGGTCAACAAACCGACAGCCACTTTTTCGATGTCGTCGCCCAGTTGTCCACCTTCTATAAGGCCAGCCATCGCAAACCCGGCGACCTCATAGCAGGTTTCCACCCTGGTCACTTGCCCCTTGCAACAAAAGCGAACTTGGCGCGGTATGCGATCAAAAGCCGGGATAGTAAAGTCGATCTCAACCTGAGTGCCGACAGGGGGACACTTCGAGGTGAAGATGAACATGCCCCCCAGCCCCACGTTCCCTGACTTACCGACATCGTAGTGTTCTGCGCTGTCGGCCCAGCGGAACAAGACGGGCACCGAAAATCGAAACCGGTGAAAGATTCTGCGATCGATGGAGCGTTGCACTTTGATTTCTTGCTTGTCGCAACTGTGCCAACATAACGAGCACGCCGTTGCGGTACAAGCGGGTGATAGTCCGTGGTGTGGCGGAAGGATGCTCTCTTCTGCCTTGAGGCAATTTCATCCCACCCGTTGGAGATCGGAAGTTCTCAGAGAGGAGTCAACATCCCCCAAGCAGCGAAGTGAGTAGTTCATATCTGCAATAGAGAATACTGCCCTACAAATAATGAGGAGAATCGTTCTCGTACCACTTCAAG
>Ga0335081_10005215_pt1 | contig 20557 bp, 16 predicted proteins | sample Lox_Sample_35_FD_206713 | JGI IMG/M metagenome (GOLD analysis project Ga0335081, IMG submission 206713) | Soil microbial communities from Loxahatchee National Wildlife Refuge, Florida, United States - Lox_Sample_3.5 | ecosystem: Environmental > Terrestrial > Soil > Wetlands | place: USA... | reverse complement strand
AAGCGCTGCGTTGGCCCAGGGCAGGTGAAGAGCGAGCGGCTTTTCGGGATTCTCATCGACATTCATGCCGATGATTTCGAGGCCGTGCGCGTGTAGCTCGCGCAATTTCGGGAGCGCCGCCATGCACGGATCGCACCACGTGGCCCAGAAGTCGAGAAGAACGCGGCGCCCCGCATAGTCGGAGAGCTTGTGCGCGCGGCCTTCGAGATCGGTGAAGGCAAAATCGGGAAAAATCCCGCCGGGCATAAGCTCGATGCGTGTGTATTCGGCGGCGGTGCGCGATTTCAGCGTGAAGATGTGCGCGGCGAGGTCGATCGAATCGAAGGAAAAGAATGTCTTGCCGATGCGATAAACGGGACGCTCGTCTTTGAGAAACTCCTGCGCGCCGTCGACGCGCTGCCAGCCGTTGTCGGGGCGCGCCGTGTTGGCTTTCTGGTCGAATTCGAAACCCATCTCGACGTCGCGGCGTTCGATTTTGACTGTGCCGGATACGAAGGCGCGCGGCGACTCGCCGACCATGCGGGAATCAGGCCTGCCCTGTTCGCGATAGACGTAGACGGCGACGGGATACGTTTTATATGCGGGTCCGGGAAGCGGGAAGTGAACCTCCGCGGTGCCGGCCTGGGCTGGGTCGTACGTTTCGCGGAGTTCATATCGGGTAAGGCGGCCGGTGTCGACGAAGAGAACGGTAGAGGCGCCTTCGACGATGAACGCTCGGGCGCCGCGAATTTTTCCGGCGAAAATTTTTCCTTCGATATTGCCGAGTTCGCTGCGTGCGTCGGGCGTGGCGAGCTTGAACTCGCTGATCCTCTGCATGCTCGACGGAATGCTGAGCTCCGGCGCGAGCGTTCCGTGAAATTCCGTTTGCGCGATCAAGAGGAACAGCCAGATCATTCTAAAATCTTCGCACTCAGGACCAGGACGAGCGCATCGTCGGCGCCGGTGAAGTTGGATTTGCCGACGACCACCTTCTGGCCCTCGGGAATGTCGACATCGGTCCGGATGCCGACGTTGCGCGTGATCGGGTTTCCTTTTTCATTACGCGCGCCCGTGGGCGTGCTGATTTCCAGATCGAGATTGTTTATCCGAAGCGACCGCGGTGTGCCCGGCAAGACGGTCGCGCCAGTGTAGCTGAAGCGATACTCGGAATTCGTGCCCAGCAGGATTCCGCTGGTGTTGGCGAGCGAACTGCGCTGCGAAGTCGTGGCGGACCCGCGCAGAACGAAGGTGTCCATCACGCGGTACGACTTGTAGGGAAACAGCGCGCGCAGCTGCTTCACTGTCGACGACAAATCGGCGGTGATCTCGTCGCCGCGTGCCTGCGTGGACCCGGAGACCAGGTAGCCGGTCAGCTCGATGGTGGAGACCACCTCGGCGGGAGGCGGAACATCCAGCTTCTTGACCATCTCTTCGATGGCGTCCACTCCGTGCTCGGGACCGGTGACCACGAGAACGCTCATCTGGGAGTCGGACTTCACCGAGAGGCCGGGAATCGACACCAGGTTCGCCAGGTGATTCACATTCACATAATGAACCGGGATGATCTTGCTGGTGATCTTCTCCGAATCGGGCTGCTGCGCACGGACGAGCCCCGCCAGCGCAAACGCGATCAGCAATATTTGTTTCATTGTTCCATTCCTTCCTGTTCTCGATCGATCTGCCAGTAAATCACTACGTTGGGGTCCGAGGTGAGCATTTTCACCATCAGCGGCGCTAACGGGCGCACGCGCTTCTTGGCGATTCTCGGCGGCGAAGGCGCGACTGGCGAAATTTCGAATTTCATGGGCGCCAGGGCGTAATGCACGGGCGGAAGCGTCTGTTCGCGGAAATGAATTCCGGTGAAAATGGCAAGCACGACCGCCGCCGCAGCGGCAATGAAAGCCGGCAACAGCGGTCGTTTCACGCGAACGCGCAACGATGCGAACCGCTCGCCACGCATCGACTCCAAGGCCTCGGCATTGGCGCGCATCTCCGCCGCGAGCTCCGAGCACGCGTGGCACGCGAGCAGATGAGCGGCGACTTCGCTGCGCGATTCCGCCCTCCCCAGCGCGATTTCGCATTCTTCGCAGGTCATTTTCGTCCCCTCACGAATTTCGCCAGTTTCACTCGTGCAACCGAGATCTGGCTGCGAACCGTTACTTCCTCGATTCCTAAAATCCCGGCGACTTCGCGCGTTGAAAGTCCCTCAATATCGCGCAGGACGATGGCCGCGCGCTCGCGCGGGGAGAGCGTCGCCAGAGCTTCCATCAGCAGCCGCTTGCGATCCCCCATTTCGAGGATGCGCGAAGCATCGGGCGTCGGGTCGGCGCGGCGCGCATCGGGCTCTTTTACGGGCAAACGGCGGCGATAATGATCGTTGCACACGTTCACCGTCACGCGATACAGCCAGGGCTTCGGATCGCCCTCGATCCTGTTCAGATTTTTCAACAGGCGCAGAAAAACTTCCTGCGCAGCGTCGCGCGCATCCTCCATGCGGCCCAACAGACGATAGGCCGTGTTGACCACCATGCGCTCGTGATCGCGCATCACCCGCTCGAACTCGCGGTCTCGCGGATTGCTTCGGGCCACGATCGCCAGCACCAGCTCCTCGCCTGCTACTTCATGGGTCACTTCATAGAGATATACGTGGAGGGCGGCGGAAACGTTGAGATGCGGCCGCGCGCTACGATAAAAGCGGGTGAGCCACGAGCACCATCGTCACCATGCGCACCGCCCCGCCAAGGGACGCGTGCTCACGATTTCGCTCGCTGTAACCGCGGCGTTTGTCGTTTTCGAAGCGGTTGCCGGATTCCGCGCCGGAAGCCTGGCGCTGCTCTCCGACGCGGGGCACAACTTCACCGACGCATTCGCTCTGCTGCTTGCCGCGATCGGCGTGTACCTGGAAACGCGCCCTGCCGATCACATCAAGACGTACGGATACGAGCGCGCCGGCATCCTGGTCGCGTTCGTCAACGCGATCGTGCTGGTCGCACTCGCCGGATTCCTGATTTACGAAAGCTACGTGCGGCTGATGCATCCGCGGCCGGTCGCGGAAGTGACGATGATCGTGGTCGCCGCCGTGGGACTCGCGGTAAATCTGGGGATCGCGTTCGGCATCGGCCAGGGGCACGATCTGAATCTGCGCGCGGCGTGGATGCACATGATCGGCGACGCGGCGAGCTCGGCTGGAATCATCGCCGGGGCCATCGCGATCCGGTTCACCGGCTGGATCGTGATCGATCCGGTGCTGTCGCTGCTGATCGCGATCGGCATCGTGTGGTCGGCATGGGGAATTATCCAGGATTCGCTGAATATTCTCCTGGAAGGGTTGCCGAAGGGGCTGAAGCTTGCAGACGTGCTACGCGATTTGGGGAAAGTGGAAGGCGTGATCGACGTCCATGATCTGCACATCTGGAGCCTGGGAACGGAAGCGCACGCGCTGAGCTGCCACGTTCTGATCGAAGACATGCCGCCCTCTGCGAGCAATTTCATTTTGTCCCGCATCAACCAGGTGCTGAGCGATCATTTTCACATTCACCACACGACCATCCAGTTCGAGCACACGCGCTGCGCGCTGGCAGATGCCTCGTGCACGGAAATCCGGCGCGCTCAGCTACAATAGGTCTTCGCCGAACCCCATAAACGCTTAAATATGATTCGTACTTTCCGCGGAATCGCACCCAAGGTCGCCGCGTCCGCATACGTCGACCCCAGCGCGCAGGTGATCGGCGAGGTGATCATCGGGGAGCGATCCAGCATTTGGCCGAACGCATCGCTGCGCGGCGACATGGGACCCATCGTGATCGGGGAGGAGACCAGCATTCAGGACAACTGCGCGCTGCACATGGACGAAGGTTTTCCGCTGACCGTCGGGAGCCGCGTGACCGTGGGTCATTCCGTAACGCTGCACGGCTGCACCATCGAAGACGACGCGCTGATCGGCATCGGCTCGACCATTTTGAACGGAGCACGAATCGGCAAGGGCGCGGTGGTCGCGGCAGGATCGCTGGTGCCGGAGAATGCGAATGTCGCGCCGGCGACGCTGGTGATGGGCGTTCCCGTGAAGCCGCGGCGCCCGGTGACTGCCGAAGAGCACGAGCGGTTTCGGGAAGGCGTGAAGCACTACGTCCAAAAGGCCGGGATATACAAGGAAGAAGAGTCGTGATCACAGCCGTCAAAGGCATGCGCGACATTCTTCCGCCGTCGAGCTCGGCCTGGAACCGCGTCGAAGCCGCTGCCCGCGAGGTGTTTCGCGTTTACAATTACCCGGAAATCCGCACGCCGATTCTCGAGGAAACCGCGCTGTTTGTGCGCGGAGTGGGCGAGGATACCGACGTGGTCAGCAAGGAGATGTATACCTTCGAAGACCGCGACGGAGCATCGCTGACACTGCGCCCGGAAGCGACCGCGTCGGTGATGCGCGCCTATATCGAGCATCGCCTCGATCAGATCCCCGGGGTCAAGAAGTATTACTACATCGGTCCCATGTTCCGGCGCGAGCGTCCGCAAAAAGGCCGCTTCCGCCAGTTCTATCAGATCGGCGCGGAAGCCATCGGGTCGGAATCGCCGATGCTCGACGCGGAAGTCATCGAGATGGTGGTGGAAGTTCTGCGCCGAGCGGGAATTGAGGGATTCACGCTGCTGGTCAACTCGATCGGCGACGCAAATTGCCGGCCCGCGTACCTGGCCCTTCTAAAGGAGAAGCTGCGCGACGCAGCTCCCAACATGTGCGGCGATTGCCAGCGCCGCGCGGTGACCAATCCGCTGCGCGTTCTCGATTGCAAGGTGCCTGAGGATCAGCCGATTATCGACTCGCTGCCGGCGATCACGGATCACTTATGCGACCCGTGCCGCGAGCACTTCGCGTCGGTGCGCGCGCATCTGGACGTCCGCGGGATCCAATATCAGTTGACGCCGCGGCTGGTGCGTGGACTCGATTACTACATGCGCACGACGTTCGAAATCACGCACGGATCGCTTGGATCCCAGAATTCCGTTCTGGGAGGGGGTCGTTACGACGGACTGGCCGAAGCGCTCGGCTCGCGCGTTGCGGCACCGGGAATCGGATTTTCGATCGGCGAGGACCGGCTGGTGATGACCGTCGAGGAAGCGCATCCGGATAAATTCAGGCCGGTGGTGGATGTTTTTCTGGCATCGCTCGGGGAAGCGGCCGATCTGCACGCGGGCGGGATCGCGGCCGAGCTGCGCGCCAAAGGAATTGTCGTGGAACGCTCAGTGGACCGGAAACTGAAGCGCGCGCTCGAGGTCGCCAACAAAATGGGCGCGCGATTCGCCCTGATCGTGGGCGATAACGAGCTCGCATCAGGGATGTATCAACTGAAAAGCATGGCGACAGGAGAGCAGCAATCGGTCAAGCGTGACGCGCTCCCCGCGGCCATCCAGCCCTAAGAAGGTTGTTGAAAAAGGGGACAGACTACTCTGTCCCCCAATCCGAAAATCGCAATTCCTCGAGATCGGTGGGCGTGGACAGAGCGGTCTGTCCCCTTTTTCAACAACCTTATAAAACCATGCGCTACCCTGGACGTATGCGCTCGCTCCTGGGGGTGATGCTGTGCGCCGCATCGGCTTACGCGCAGTTCTCCGCCGAAGAAAAACAACTTGACATCGCTTCTTTTGAAAAAGTCTGGACCACTATCCGCGACAAGCACTGGGAAAAAAATCCCGGCGGCCTCGACTGGAACGCGATTCACCGCGAGTTTCTCCCCAAAATCGAGCAGGCCCGGTCGGCCGATGAAGCCCGCGACATCATGCGGCAGATGCTCGCGCGTTTGAAGGAAACTCATTTCGCGATTTTTCCGGCCACCGTATATAACGACGTCGATGTGGAATCTGCCGGCGACGGATCGCCCGGAATCGATGTGCGCGTGCTCGAAAAACAGGCGGTGGTCACTGGCCTCGATCCCGGCTCGGGCGCCGAAAAGGCTGGCGTCAAGCCGGGCTGGGTGATCCAGAGCGTGGCGGGAAAAGATCTGGCTCCGGCCATCGAAAAGCTCACCGCCGATCCCGGAATCCACGAAATTACGCTCGAACGCGCGATTTCCGCGCGGCTTTCCGGACCCGTCGGCGGAAAGCTGCACGTCGTGTTTCTGGACGGCGCCAGCCAGTCCCGCGCGCTCGATCTCGCGCTCGGCGAGCCCCGCGGTAATCCCTCGAAATTCGGCAATCTTCCCATCGAATATGTATGGACCGAGTCTAAGAAACTGGGAAATACCGGCTATTTTCGTTTTAATTTGTTCCTGGATCTGATGCGCGTGATGTCCGGATTCTCCGACGCCGTTGAAAGCTGCCAGCACTGCGACGGCCTGATCATCGATCTGCGTGGGAATCCGGGGGGAATCGGCGGAATGGCCATGGGGATGGCCGGATTTCTGGTGGCGAAACCCAACCAACGGCTGGGCGCCATGTACATGCGCGACACCACCCTCAACTTCGTCATCAATCCGCGCGCGGGAGTTTTTACCGGCCCCGTCGCCATCCTGGTGGACGGCTCTTCCGCGTCGACTTCGGAGATCTTCGCCGGAGGATTGAAGGACTTGGGCCGCGCGCGCATCTTCGGAACCAAGACCGCCGCGGCTGCGTTACCTTCTGTGATCGAAAAACTGCCCGATGGCGACGGATTCCAGTACGCGATCGCCAATTATATTTCGGAAGGCGGAAAAGCGCTGGAGGGCAACGGCGTCACGCCGGACGTGGAGGTCGGGCTGACGCGGGAAGCGCTGCTGGCCGGGCATGACCCGGTGGTGGACGCTGCGTTAGATTGGATTCAGAAGCAGAGGACCAACCGATGATTCGAAAACTTGCGTGGATTGCGGTAATCGCGGCCGGCGGAGCGTGGGCGGCGCAGCAGGTCGAAACGCCCGCACCCAAACCCCCCGCCCCCAAAGCCGAAGACCTGCCCAAAGCCGACACGATTCTCGACCATTTCATCGAGGTGACCGGCGGAAAGGCAGCTTACGAGGCGCGCAAAGGCGAAATCACCACCGGGACGTTCGAGATGGCCGCGCAGGGACTCAAGGGCCCGATGACAGCGTACGCCGCGCCGCCCGACAAGAGTTATTCGGTGATGAAGCTGGAGGGCATCGGCGACATCCAGCAGGGCACCGAAAACGGGATTGCGTGGGACAACAATCCCATGCTCGGGCCTCGTGTGAAAACTGGCGACGAGAAAGCCGAAGCGCTGCGCGAGGCCGCCTTCAACGGGCAGGTGGACTGGCGCTCGCTCTACGACAAGGCCGAAACCGTCGGTGTGGACACGATCGACGGCGAGGAGTGTTATAAGGTTGTGCTCACGCCCGCGGTGGGAAAGCCGGTCACTACCTGGTTTCAGAAGAAATCGGGACTCGCCGTCAAGCGCGCGACGACCGCTGTCACCGCGATGGGCGAGGTGCCGGTCGAGGTGATCCTGTCCGATTACAAGAATCTCGGCGGCGTTCTCCAGCCCACCAAAATGGTGCAGAAGGCCGCGGGACAGGAGGTCATCATCAGCATCGCTTCGGTGAAAACCGAAGAAATTCCCGCGGATAAGTTCGACCCTCCCGCCGAGGTCAAGGCCAAGCTCAAGCAGTAAATGTATCTAGAAATCGTGCGGCGGGTCGGCCGAGCGATAGAACCGCACGCGGCAGCTCCGGCAGCGGAACGGCCAGCGGCCGAAGATCCGCGCCAGGACCGCGAATAGTCCTTCGCTTTTGGAACGGCGCACGTCGACAGACCCGCATTTGGGGCACATGACGCGCTTGGGATCGCGAACTGCTGCACCGCGCATAGCGATTTACAACAGAAGCTTAACACGAAGCTGGAAATTTTTCTGGAACCAGTTTATAAATGAAGAGGGAGAGTTCCAAGATGCTCGAGCGCAGTGCGCGGAGAATCGCTTACGTCGCCGTTTTTGTTCTCATTGGCGCGTACGGCCTGGTGGCTTTGAAAGGGCCGCAGGGCATTCCCGCGCTGCTGGCCAAACATCGCGAAATCCGCCGGCTCCAGGAGCAAAATGCCACGCTCGCCCTTGAAAATGAACGCCGCCGGGAGCGCATCGAGCGGCTGAAAGACAGCCCCAGCGAGCAGGACATGGAAATTCGCAAGCAGTTGAAACTGCAAAAGCCGGGCGAGACCACGTTTATCCTGCCGGACTCTCCCAAAGACGCCGCCAAGACGCCCGATCCGCAGTAACGAAGCATTGGCCTCAAAGTCACAGGCTGAAAGCCTGTGCCGCAAACCAGAGTCAGCGACTCTACCGCCACGGTGGCACAGGATTCAGCCTGTGAGCGAATCTTTCAGCGGCTCCTAGAACGCAAACCGGGCCGCCACCTGCAAACGCCGCGCCTGCGTGCCGTCCGGGAAACCGCCGTCGCTGGTCCCGAATCCGAAAGCCGTCGGCGTGTACGTCAGCACGCCCTTCGCTTCTGTGTAAGCCTGCGACGCCAGCGCTGTCGGCGACCAGTTGTTGGCGATGTTGAACGCCTCGAACATCAGGCTGAGCCGCATGCTCTCACGCGGCAGCGGGATGTTCTTGGTCAGCCGGAAACTCTCCTGCTGCACCCACGGCGTGTATAGGGTGTTCACCGGCAGGAAGGGAACGCGGAAGTTCCCGTTGAAGCCGTTCAGAGCGTCGGCGCTGTACAGCATCCCGCTCACCGGCGTATCGTTCATGTGGATGGTCTCGCTGCCCGAAGGCGATCCGCTCATGATCGTGGTGATGCTTGAAAGCTGCCAGTTGTTCACCAGGTATTTCGCGACGAACCCACCCGAGTGCATCGGATTCGGCGCCCACACGAAGGTGTACGCCAGACGCTGGCGCTGATCGAGCGAGCCGCTGCCCTTATCGAACCCGTAAAGGCCGTTGTAGGTCCACAGCGAATCGCTGAATCCGAAAATCGCGTTGGTGGCCGCGCCTTGCCCGTCGTCGATCTCGTGCGACCAGGTATAGGACGCCGAAGACTGGAACCCGTGCGAGAAGCGCTTTTCCCAGTTCAGCACCAGGCCGTCGTACCAACTGTTGACGCCGTTGGTCTGTTCGTAGATCGCATTGAAATTCTTGTTGGGCCGCGCGCCGGTGTAAACTCCGGTGGTGTAGGTCCCTACCTGTTGTCCCGAAGCGTTGTCGATGATATAGGTGAACGGCGCGCCAAGGGCGGGCGCGTTGATATCCGTCGTGCCCCACAGATTCACGCCGCGGCTGAAGATTCCCGACACCGTGAACACCATGTCTTTGGAAAGCTGCCGCTCGATTGCAACCGTCGCCTGCTCGGAATACGGCGTCTTCAGGTTGGGCGCCATCACATCCAGCGTGGACGCGCCCTGCGTGATCGAGGTCAGCGGAGACGAAAGGACGTTCGGAAACACCGGACCCTGGGCGATCAGCGCGGCATTGCTCAAACTATCGGACACCTGGTACATTCCGTTGCCGGTGTAAACGTCGTCCAGGATGCCCGTCACCTGGCGCGCGAAGAAGGTGCCCAGCCCGCCGCGGATCACCGTTTTGTCGTTCAGCCGGTACGCCACGCCCAGGCGCGGCGAAAGATCCAGCGTGCCGGATGGCAGCGAAGCTCCCGTCTGCGGGAACAGCGGATTCGCCTGCGGCGGCGGAGGCATGAACGTGTACTCGTATCGTGCGCCGAAAGTCACCGTGAGCCGGTCGGTGGCCCGCCACTGATCCATGAGGTAAATCCCGATATCTTTGAGCGAGTAATCCACAATCGGGTTGCCGAACGTTTGCGAGAACCCCGAGTAATCGTGCGCGCCGGTGGTATTGCCCGAATAATCCTGCGCAAACGAGGTCACCGTCGAGTAGGTATAGGACCCGTACCGGTTGCTCAGATAATTCACGTCGTCGGTGACATGCTCGAAGGTTACGCCGAATTTGATCATGTGCTTGCCCCTGGCCCAGCTCACGTCGTCGGCGAATTCGTTGCGCAGCTCGAGCGGCTCGACCCGCGGCAGATAAGTCGCCGGCCCAAGCTGCACGCCCGCCACCGAAACGTCCAGGTAGCCGAGCCCGCTGCCCAGTTCCGCCTGGTCGAAACCATCCGACTGGCGGTCAGTGTCGAGGCCGTAGCGGAACGAGTTCACCCAGTTTCCATTCGGCACGAACGTCCACGTCGCCTTGCCGTTGCGCACCGTCACCGCGTCGTCGCCGTTGCCGGTGATTCCGGCGCCTGTGGTCGAGGAGAGGCCCGTCTGGATCCCGTTCGGCGAGAACCAGCGCAGGAAATTGAAGCTCGCGCTGAAAGTGTTCTTGTCGTTCAGGTGATAATCCATGCGCCCGAAATACAAGTCGTTCGAGGCCGTTCGCGGAATCTGGCCGTAAAAGCGCGGAAGCAGCGAGTTGATCGCGTTGCACTGTGCCGGCGTCGCGGGCGCCCCGCACCCGATCCACTGCTCGGTGGCCACATTCAGAAAACCGACCTTGACTTGGCTGTCGGAGAAGGGAAAGTTGCGCCGCGTAATGTCGCTGCTCAGGAAGAAGAACAGCTTGTTCTTGACGATAGGACCGCCCACCGTTCCGCCCGTCTGAATGCGATGTTCGGTGGGAACGAAATTGGAATAGGGATCGTGCGCGTCGAATCCGGTGCTGCGCAGAAAGTAGAAGGCGCCGCCGTGGAACTCATTGGTGCCGCTCTTGGTCACCGTGTTCACCACGCCGCCCATCGCGCGGCCATATTCGGCCGAGAAATTCGTCGAAACCGCCTGAAATTCCTGCACGGCATCGGCCGAAATCTGAGATGCAATGCGCGTTCGTCCGGCATTCTCATCGTAAAAGGCTTCGGTATTATCATTTCCGTCGAGCAGGAATTCGTTGTTGCCCGCCACGCCGCGGAAAGTCAGCAGGCCGAATGTTGCGTCGGCATGCACGCCCGGCGTGTCCAGCACAAACTGGTCGACGCGCCTTCCATTGATGGGCAGATTCATGATGTCGTTGGTGCCCACCACTTGAGATACGTCGGCCTTGGTGTCCTCGAGAAGCTGCGCCGCCGCGTTCACCTCAATCGAAGTCGTGGTCTGGCCTACCTGAAGCGAGACCGCCAGGTTCATGTTCTGGCCGACCTGCAGGTCCAGATCCGCGGCTTCATACGGAGCGAAACCCGCTGCCGTCACGTCCACTTTATACCCCGGTCCGGGGAGCAGCCCGGGAGCCGCAAAAACGCCCGCCTCATTCGTTACGAGCGTGCGCTCCGTTCCACGCGCGTTGCTCGAAATCACCACCTTCGCGTTCGGCACCGTCGATCCGGACGAGTCCTTCACGATCCCCGAAATTCCCGCCACGCCGCCGGCCTGCTGCGCGACAACCTGAAGCGTAAGCACGGCCATCAACACCACAAGCGTGTACAGATTGAGCGTATGCAATCGTGTCTTCATAACCCTCCGCCAAGTTTTCTTACGGATTGAACCTAAGTGCAATCCAAACCTCAGTTAGAACGGGCATCGCGAACGGATGCCACACTTCCCCTGCAAACCGGATTCACGTGAGAGCCACAGGATAGCTTACACTCGTTTCCGCTTCGATGCAATCAGATTACGATCTGTTGACATTCGCGAGTTGTAGGCCAAAATCGGAGGTTCGCGCACGATGCGAATTGCCCGCAAAAGTGGCTAATTTTCTCGCACCGGCGCCGGCCCTTCAATGTTAGAGTATGGGCTTACCACATTCATGGCGCCGCAGCCTTCCTCCGCCGAGCCGCAACCGGACACATTTTCCTACGTGGCGCCATTCGCCGTTTTTATCGGGGCGCTCGGACTGGCGCACCTGATCAGCCTTCCGGTTCAGATCGCATATCCGGCCTATACCGGGCTCGCGCTCGTGACATGGCTGATTTTCTCCCGTAACTGCACGCCCCTGAAGCCGTCGTTTCCGCTGGCCAGCATCGTCGCCGGGATGGCCGTCTTTGTCATCTGGATCGCGCCCGATCTTCTGTTCCACTACCGGCATTCGTGGATTTTCGAGAATGCGCTCACTGGCAGGGCGGCTGGCCCGCCGCCGCCCGAACTGCGCCACAATCTCGTCTTCCTGTCGATTCGCATCGCCGGATCGGCCCTCGTAGTACCGGTCATCGAAGAGCTGTTCTGGCGCGGCTGGCTGATGCGCTGGCTGGTCAACATGAAATTCCAGAAAATCCCCCTGGGCACCTACCGCGCCAGCGCATTCTGGATCACCGCCGTCCTGTTCGCCACCGAGCACGGCGCTTTTTGGGAAGTGGGACTGGCCGCCGGCATCATTTACAACTGGTGGCTGATCCGCACCAGGAACCTCGCCGACTGCATTCTAGCGCACGCCGTGACCAACGCAGCGCTCGCCGCATATGTCGTGGCAGCCGGCCAATGGCAATACTGGTTGTGATTCATGGCCGAGCCCGCCGATCGCTTCGATAATCACGCGCTCGGCCTTCGCGATCCATCCACTTTCCGATGCTGGTCCACTTGCGACGTTCCAGTTCCTTGTACTGCGCGAAGAAATGCGCCATCTGCTCGCGCAGGATCTTGGGCAGATCTGTTTACGATTCGACCCCAGCGTAGTAAGGAATCAGCGCGTCCACTGGAATGGCGGGGATTTTTTCATCGCACCCCGCCTGGCGATGTCCATTCAGGAATTCGCGCTCATCCGCGTTCATTCGCGGCCAACAATCCGGCACGCTCCAGCAGCGCGTCTGGATTCGGGTCGCGCCCCATGAAGTCGCGATAGATCACCGCCGGGTCCTCGCTGTCGCCGCGCGCCAGAATCTTTTCGCGATACTCGCGCCCCACGGTCGGGTTGAATACGCCCTCATCGCGGAAGCGCGTGAACGCGTCGGCGTCCAGCACCTCCGCCCACTTGTACGAATAATATCCGGCGCCGTAGCCCACCGGGCTCGCGAACAGATGCGTGAACCCTGTGATCATCGCGTAATCCTCGGGCAGCGGCGCCGGGGCGAATTTCTGTAAAATGTCGCGAGAGTACCGCACCACGTCGCTCTTTCCGTCCCATTCGCGATGCAGCGCCAGATCGACGAATCCGAACCCGAGTTGCCGCATCTGCGCGTTGGCCGCGCGGAACGTTTTGGCGCGCTTCATTTTTTGGAATAAATCCTCGGGCAATTTCGCCCCGGTCTCATAATGCGCCGCGAAGGTGTCCAGCGATTCGCGTTCCCAGCACCAGTTCTCCATGATCTGCGAAGGCAGCTCCACAAAATCCCACGCCACGCTGGTTCCCGAAAGGCTGCGCACCTCCACGCGGCTCAACAGGTGATGCAGTAGGTGGCCGAATTCGTGAAAAATCGTCTCCACCTCGCGATGCGTCAGTAGCGCCGGCTTTCCCTCCACTGGAGGCGTCAAATTTCCGCAAATAATTCCCACATGCGGCTCTTTTTTCTTGGGATCGCCCGTAATCAGCCCGTCCATCCACGCGCCGCCCCGTTTGTTTTCGCGCGGATACCAGTCGGCGTAAAACGACCCGAGAAATTCCCCCGACCGTGCATCGTGAATCGCGTAGCAGCGCACCTCCTTGTCCCACACGGGCACTCCCGATTCCTGGCTCACGCGGATCCCCAGCACGCGCCCGAAGATTTCAAACATTCCCGCGACCACGCGTTCCAGCGGAAAATACGGCCGCAGCGCCTCTTCGTCGAAATCGTACATTGCCGCGCGCTGTTTTTCCGCCCAATACGCCACATCCCACGGCGCGATGTCGCGTTTGGCGAACCCGGCCAGCCCGCGATTCTCTTCGCGAAAACGCTTGTCGGTTTTCTCGCGCAGTTCCTCGATGAAGTGCTGCGCGTGATCGCCGGTGTGCGCCATGCGATCGTCCAGCACCAGGTCCGCGAAATCCTTGAATCCCAGCATGCGCGCCTTTTCCTTGCGCAACTCGAGAATCCGCACCAGCAGTCCGCGATTGTCGTGCTCGCCCGAGGCCGCCCGCGTGTTGTAGGCGTGCCACGCCTGCTCGCGAACTTCCGGGTCGTCGAGATACGTCATCACCGCCAGGTAGCTTGGCCCCTGCAAGTTGAAGCGCCAGCCTTCGCGGCCCTTCTGCTCCGCCGCCATCCGAGCCGCCGCGACCGCCGTCGGAGGCAACCCCGCGAGTTTCTTTTCATCGGTAACCGTCAGGTCCCATGCGTTGGTGGAGTCCAGGACATTTTGCGAAAATTTCGTGGTAATTTCCGCCAGCTCGACATCGATTTCCTGCAACCGTTTCTTGCCCGCCGGATCGAGCTCCGCCCCATGCCGCTTGAACGCGTCAACGGTCTTCGTCAAATACCGTTTCATGGTCCCGGTAAGCCCGCGGCCGTCCTCGCTCGCCGCGTAGCTCTGGATCGCCTTCCACAGCGCTTCATTCAACGGAAGGCTCGAATAAAACGCCATCACCTTGGGCTGGACCTTATTCAACGCATCGCGCAACTCCGGCGTAGTCGCGACCGCTTCCAGGTGCCGGATGACGCTCATCGCATAATCCAGCCGTTCGGTCATAGTATCCATGGCATCGAGCGGCCGTTCGGAAGCGATGGTCGCATCCAGCCGCTTCTGCGCATCGGCCAGAAGCTCATCAATCGCCGGCTCGACATCGGACGCCTGAATCTTGTCGAACGGGACACGGAAAGAGATTTGAAGGAGTGGATTCATCTACCTCCAATTTGCCACGAATGAACATCAATGCACACATCGAGACAGGTTCAGGTGAACCCCATCGCCACCCGCCAAAATAAAAAACCGCTCACGTTTTCAACAACTCCCATCTCCGCCGCAAATTTATTGAGAATCGCCCGTCCTAGAATTGAGCAGATGACCGAACGCACTCAATCTCTCAGGCCGAAGGACGCGCACCGAGCACATGTAAAATTACGAAACGAACCCAAGCTCCTTCACTCGCCCCAAACATTCAATCCGGTGGAAAGCAACCACTTCATCCCTCAACAACAACCCCTTTCTCCCCCTCTTCTCCCTGAACAATTCGCCCTTCTTTCCCGTATCCTGAAATAAGCCGATGCAATCACGAGCCTCATTCTTCGAAGCCGCCGCCGTCGCGCTCGATTCTCTGCGCGCATCCAAGTTGCGTAGCTTCCTGACCCTGCTCGGCATCATTCTTTCCACTACCACGCTCGTCGCGGTCACCAGCGTCATCCATGGCATGGACGTCTTCATCGCCCAGACCGCCTCCAGCATGGGCAATGATGGCTTTCGCGTCCTACGCATCGCCTACGTCGGCCGGCGCGATCCCAAGGCTTTCATGATCGCGCTTCAGCGCAATCCCGAGCTCAGCCGCGAAGAGTACGCCTTCGTCAAATCGCACGTCACGCTGGTGCGCGACGCCGGCATCTTCGCGCAGCGCGGCGCCAAGGTCACCTACGCGGGCGACCTGGTGGACGGCGTCACCCTTATGGGCGCCACTCCCTCCACGCTCGCCATGAGCAACACCCAGATCGACACCGGCAGGATGTATTCGGAGACGGAGGACGCGCGCCACATGGATGTAGTAGTGCTCGGCGCCGATCTCCGCGCGCGCTTCTTTCCCAGCGCCGATCCCATCGGGAAAGTGATCCAGATCGACGGCCAACCCTTCGAGGTGGTGGGCGCCGCCAAGGCCAAGGGCAGCGTGTTCGGGCAATCGCAGGACAACTTCATCGCCATACCGGATGAAACCTATTTCAAGATCTACGGCGCAATGAAAGGGATCTCCTTCAACTTCCAGGCTCTGGATCGCGATCATCTCGAAGAAGCGCAGGACGAAGTGCGCTCGCTGCTGCGCACCTACCGGCACCTGCGCCCTAACGAGGACGACAATTTCGCGGTGCAATCCTCCGACACGCTGGTCTCGGCGTGGGATCAGCTCACCGGCGCGATCGCCGCCGCGGCGGTCGGCATCGTCAGCGTGTTCATGGTGGTGGGAGGAGTGGTCATCATGAACATCATGCTCGCCGTGGTCAGCGAGCGGACCCGCGAAATCGGCGTGCGCAAATCCGTCGGCGCGCGCCGCCAGGACATTCTCAACCAGTTCCTGGTCGAATCTTCGATGCTATCCTTTTGCGGAGGGCTAATCGGCGTGGTCATCGCATGGATGGTCGCGATCCTGGTGCGCAACTTCACTCCCGTGCCGATGGTGCTGCCGCTCAATGCGGTGCTGCTGGGAATCGCGCTGTCCGCCGCGGTCGGCTTGTTTTTCGGAATCTATCCGGCGCAGCGCGCGGCCAAACTCGACCCCATCGTCGCCCTGCGCGCGGAGACCTCATGAAACTCCTTGTCTCCGTCATCGGTCTGGCGCTCGCGACGCTTCGCGAAAACAAGATCCGCTCGTTCCTCACCGTGCTCGGCGTGATCATCGGCACCGGGACCATCATCGCCGTCGGCTCGATTCTCGCGGGCCTCGACGGCGCGGTCACCGGCGTCATCCGCAGCATGGGCACCAACACCGCGGTCATCTTCAAAATGCGCATGGGGCCCGGATTCCAGGGGCGCACCGCCGAGGAGCGCAATCGCAAGCCGCTGAATTACGAAAACGCCGTCGCCATCGCCGAGCGATGTCCCGCGGTCGAGCGCACCAGCGCCTACCTGTTTCCCAATTTCAACGGCCGCGTGCGTTATAAAGGCAACGATTATTTCGGTCCCAATATCGGCGGCGTCAACGCCGGCTACGCCTATAGCGGACAGGCCGAAATGCTTACCGGCCGCTTCTTCACCGACACCGAAGATCGCCATCACATGGCCGTCGCCGACATCGGCGAAGACATTTATAAAGCCCTGTTCGGCGTCGAGGACGCCATCGGCAAGAAGATCGAGGTCGCCGGCGCCGAAGTCACCGTCATCGGAGTCATGAAGCGCCCGGCCGCGTCCTTCCCCGGCCAGGACGATTCGCGCGTGCTGCTGCCGTATTTCACCATGCACAAGCTGTTCCCCTCGGCGCAGGAAAACATGATCATCGCCATCGCGCGGCCGGGCCAGCTTCCCGAAGCGATCGACGAAATCCGCGCAGTGCTGCGCGTGGAGCGCCACGTCCCCCTCACCGCCCCCGACAATTTCTTCATCTCCACCGCCGACGAGTTTGTGGAGGATTTCCGCTCCGTCACCGCCATGGTGACGCTGGTGATGGTGGTCCTCAGTTCCATCGGACTGCTGGTGGGCGGAATCGGCGTGATGAATATCATGCTGGTCTCGGTCACCGAGCGCACGCGCGAAATCGGCGTCCGCAAAGCCATCGGCGCGCGTCGCGGCGACATCATCATCCAATTCCTGACCGAGGCCGTCGTGCTCACCGGACTGGGCGGCCTGCTGGGAATGATGCTCGGCTGGACCGTTTCGCTCGCGACCCATTTCGCCTTCCCCGGTCTGCCCACAATGGTGCCCTTATGGGCCGCCGGACTGGGCATCGTAGTGTCGGTGGGCATCGGCCTGTTCTTCGGCATCTGGCCCGCCAGCAAAGCCGCGCGCCTGGATCCGGTAGAGGCGCTCCGCTACGAATAAATTAGCCGTCATGAACGTGAATAAGAGAGATTCGCGTTCATCCGCGTTCATTCGCGGCCATTCTGATTCGATCGATCACCCGCATGTTCTTCTCCGCATCCTCCAGCGGCACGGGGACCTCGCCATTCTCCAGAATCGCGCGTGAAAACAGGTCGGCCTGGATCGTGTATTGATCGCACACCGGAAATTCCTCCACGCTATCGTTGACGAAAATCCGCGTGGGACGGTCCGGCGGCGCGTTGAACGGAATTTCGATCTCGATTCGCCCTTTCGTTCCGAGGATGTGCATGCGCTGGTACCAGACAAGCTGCGTGGCCACGGTGAACACGCAGCGCCCCGACGGGAAATCGAGAATCGCCGAGGTCAGCCGGTCGGTGCCGAATTCCGGATCGCGCTCCATCGACGCGCCCACGCGCAACGGCTCCTCGCCGAAAATCCAGCGCGAATGCGTAATGGGATAACAGCCGAGGTCCATCAGCGCGCCTCCGCCCATCTCCACTTTATTGCGGATATTGTTCGCATCGCGATTGAAGTAGCCGAAAAATCCGCTCACCAGGCGCACCTCGCCGATTTCGCCGCTGCGCGCGATTTCCCGCGCCCGAATCCACTGCGGATGCGTGCGCGACATGAACGCCTCGCCGACTTTCACGCCAGTCCGGTCGCGCGCCGCGATCAGTTCCCGAGCCTCGGCCGCCGTCATCGCGATCGGTTTTTCGCACAGCACGTGCTTGCCGGCTTCGGCCGCGCGAATCGACCACGGCACGTGCAGGTGATTGGGCAGCGGATTATAAATCGCGTCGATGCGCGGGTCGGCGAGCAGTTTTTCATACGGCCCGTAGCCGCCGTCGCGCGAGGCGACCGCGACCACCTCGGCGAATTCACAATGCTGCATCGCCGGAATCACCTTTACCCGCGCGATTTTCGCGTTGCCCAGCACGCCCCACCGGATTTTCCGCATCGCTGATTTTAAGCGCGGCCGGCGCGCAGGTAATACCGCAGCGCCGTCCGCAAAATTCCCCCGATCCGGAAATTCACCAGGTGGCTGTGCCAGAACAGCTCGCGCTTGTCGCACACGGTGGAGATGCTGAACTTGCCGATCTCGCCTTCAAGATCGCCGTGATCCGCCGCCCCACGCTCCGCCAGCCGCGCCCGCAACTGGCGCGCCGAGTGGATCCGCGCCGCGACATCCGCCGCGCGCTTCTTCGAGATTCGGCCGTATTTCAGCTTCAGTTGATTCAGCCGCTCGCCCGCGTCGTAGGTCGCGTCCACCAGCTCGGCGCGCGTCATCCATTCGGTTTCGTAGCTCAGGATTTTTTCCCAGCTCGGCTCAACCAGCAAACGGCGGTGCTCTTCGAGCGTCCGCGCGAACTGCCGGAACCCGAATTTTTCCGGTTCCTCGAACACGCGGCTGCCAGGATCGAGAAACGGACCCATGGGAGAAATAAAGCACGACAGCCTGCGGTCGCTCATCTGAAAAAGCCGCTCGCAGTAATCGATCGTCCCCATCACGGACTGGTAGGTCTGCCGCGGCAGCCCGATCATGTAGAACACGTCGATGCGCGTCGAGCGCAGCCGCAGCGCTTCACCGAGCGCTTCTTCCATCTGCTGGTTGTCGTAGGCCGGCTCTCCGTCTTGCGCGCGGCGCACCTCGTGATCGTGGCTCTCCGGGCTCAGCTCGATCGACCAGTTGCGCGCGCACTGGTCGATCTTCTGCAGAAATCGGACCGGTGGCACGTCGAAAAATTCGAACACGATCTGGTTTTCGATTTTCTCGCGGCTCAGACGCTCAAGCACCGCCTCGGCGTAGTCCATTCCCGCCTGCAACAAGTCGCCCACCAGAAAAATCGGCCCGCGCGCGAAGCGCGACAGCGCCACCATGTTCTTCACCAGGTTTTCCGGAGTGCGAAACACCGGCTCGGTGCGCATGGTCAGGTGCCCGCACGTGGTGTGTGAGCTGCCGCAAGTGGCGCACTCGTGCGCGCAGCCCTTCACCGTGAACAGCGCCGTGATCGGATTCCGCAGCCATCCGTTGTACGGCACCACGCTCGCCAGGTCGCGATGCCGCAACACCATCTCCACCATCAGATCGGTGCGCACATCGGCGAAATCGAGAGACGACGGCAGAAACGTCAGCGGATTCACGTGCAGCAGCCCGTCGCGCTTGTGCGTCAGGTTGGGAATCGAATCGAGCGATCCGCCGTCGCCGAGCGCGGTCAAGAGCTGGTGCAGCGGAGCCTCCGTGCTGTCCCCGCGCAGGACGTAGTCCACCTGCTTGTACTGAATCAGCTCCTGGTGAAAATAGGTGGAGGAAAGGCCCCCGAAAATCACCGGGACGTCGGGATGAATCTCCTTGACGATGCGCGCCAATTCGAGCGCACCATGCGCGTGCGGGAGCCAGTGCAGATCGATCCCCACGGCCTTCGGTTTCTGCTTGCGGATGAAATCGGGCACCGAAAAATGCCGGTCCTTCATCATGCGCACCGCCAGGTTCGCGATCCGCACGCGCATACCTTTCGAGTGCAGGTACGCGACCATGGTCAGGAAGCCCGCCGGATACATCTCGAACACGGTCGAGGAGGGAATCAGGTCGCTGACCGGACCGTAGAAGATGGATTTCCTGCGGAAATCGTAGACGCTGGGAGCATGCAACAGCAACAGGTCCAGCTCGGAGCGCGCCATGGACCCCCATTTTCGCACGCGTGCTCAGCTTGCCGTTGGAACCGCGGGCGCCCATTTGTGCACCGCGCGCGCCAGCTCCCCGCGCTGGATGGGCTTGGAGAGGAAGTCGTCCATGCCGCTCGCGCGGCAGCGCTCGCGGGAGCCGGCCAGCGCCGACGCGGTCAGCGCGATGATGGGCACGTGCGATCCCGCAGCCTCCCGCCGCCGGATTTCCTGCGTTGCCTGGTAGCCGTCCATCTCCGGCATCTGGCAGTCCATCAGGATCAGGTCGTAGGGAAGCAGTTGGAACATTTCCACCGCTTCGCGTCCGTTGGAGGCGACATCCGCGCGGATGTGCATCTTTTCAAGCAGACGCACCGTCAGCCGCTGGTTCACGGCGTTGTCCTCGGCCACCAGCACGCGCAGGTGCGGCAGCGGATCGCCCGCATCGGTTGGCCGTTCGTCGATGCACCCTGCGCTG
>Ga0335081_10005214_pt1 | contig 20558 bp, 19 predicted proteins | sample Lox_Sample_35_FD_206713 | JGI IMG/M metagenome (GOLD analysis project Ga0335081, IMG submission 206713) | Soil microbial communities from Loxahatchee National Wildlife Refuge, Florida, United States - Lox_Sample_3.5 | ecosystem: Environmental > Terrestrial > Soil > Wetlands | place: USA... | reverse complement strand
CCGCGGAAAGCGCGAGCCAACAGTTCCTGTTGCTTCTCCTTGTGTCGTACCATGGAGCCGGTGGCCGGGCTGGCCGATTCGGGACGGGCAACGCAATTCAGCGAAAGCCGGCCTCTGAGCTTCGACTGCAGATAGCGCCAGGCCCCCATGTTTTCTGGCTCTTCCTGGACCCAAGTAAGTGATTGGCCATCCCGCTGCAACTGCAGGATTTCCTGCGGCAACGGATACAGTTGCTCCAGGCGCACGATGGCTACGTCGTCGCGTTTCCGATTTGCTCGCTCCTGCAGCAATTCGAAATAAATCTTGCCGCTGCATAGGAAAGTAAGATTGGCATTGCGATGGTCGTCGTCCTTAATGACACACTGGAATCCAGAGCGACTGAATTCATCAAGGGTCGACACGGATTGGGGATGCCGCAGCAAACTCTTGGGAGTCATTACGACCAGCGGTTTGCGCCGGCGTTGTAGCATTTGCCGTCGCAAGACGTGAAAATATTGGGCGGGGGTCGTTGGGTAAACGATCTGCAAGTTGTCTTCCGCAGCCAACTGGAGAAAGCGTTCCAACCGGGCGCTGGAATGCTCCGGTCCCATTCCTTCAAAACCATGTGGCAGGAGCAGTACCAAGCCGCTCAGCCGTTTCCACTTGGTCTCGGCACTGGCAATGAACTGGTCGATGATCACTTGCGCGGCATTGGCGAAATCGCCAAATTGCGCTTCCCATAACACCAGACCGTCCGGGCAATCCATGCTGTACCCGTATTCAAATCCAAGCACGCCCGCTTCCGACAAGGGGCTGTTGTAGATTTCCACGGGTGCCTGCCCTTCGGCCAAGTGTTGAAGCGGCACGTAAATATGCCCATTTTCAAAATCGTGCAGCACCGCGTGGCGTTGACTGAACGTGCCGCGGGCGGTGTCCTGACCGGTCAATCGAATGCGCACGCCGGCGACGGCGAGAGTCGCAAACGCCAGCGATTCCGCCGTGGACCAATCGAGCGGTTGTTCGCCGCGCGCCATGGCGAGCCGGTGCTCGACGCCTTTCAGAATTTTCTTGTGAGGGTGAAAATCGGCCGGGAAAACTGTTTGTGCCTTCAACAATTCAACTAGGCGTTGTCGCTCGACACCGGTCTGCACATCGCTTTCTGACGAATGCGAAGCGCGCTTGTGTCCGTCCCACAGCTCCCGGAAGCTCCCGTCCTTCTCGGTCGACTCCGTGCGGGCTTCCGAAAGCGCTTGTTCGAGCCGTTCACGTCTTCGCTGGGCAATTTCATCCGCTTCCTCTCGGGAAATCTCATTAAGCTTCAAAAGATGTTCAAGGTACCCCTCGCGGACTGATTTACGTTTCTCGATCGCGCGATACAGCATTGGCTGCGTGAACGTCGGCTCGTCACCTTCGTTGTGACCGAGTCGCCGGTAGCCATACATGTCGATCACCACGTCCATCTTAAATCTCGCCCGAAAATCGAGTGCCAACTGTACGACTTGGGCCACGGCTTCCGGGTTCTCGCCGTTCACGTGAAAGATGGGGATCTGCAACATTTTCGCCACGTCGGTGCAATAAATACTGGAGCGACCTTCTTCGGGCGAGGTGGTGAACCCAATCTGGTTGTTGACGACCACGTGCAGCGTGCCGCCAACGGTGTAACCTGCCAATTCACTCAGGTTGAGTGTCTCTTGAATAATGCCCTCGCCGGCAAAGGCTGCGTCGCCGTGGATAAGAAGCGCCAGTCCGCGTTCCCTGTTGGTGTCGCCGGAGCGATCCTGTTTGGCGCGCATGCGGCCCAACACAATCGGATTGACGAACTCAAGATGACTCGGGTTAAAGCATAACGACAGATGGACCTGGCGGCCCGAAGCGGTGACCCAATCATTGCTGAAACCGAGATGATATTTCACATCGCCGCGACCCTCTGGCGAATTGCCGTCCGTATCTGCGAATTCACGGAAGATTTCGCGCGGGCTTTTGCCGATGATATTGGCCAAGACATTGAGCCGGCCGCGGTGCGCCATGCCGAGCACTATTTCTTGGATCCCCTGGTCACCGGCTTTTTCGATCGCCAAATCGAGTAGGGGAATGAGGCTTTCTGAGCCTTCGAGCAGAAAGCTCTTTGCCCCAATGAATTTCTTGCGGACGAACTCCTCGAAAACCATAGCGTCTGTCAACCGCGTCAGGATGCGGAGTTGTTCCTCGCGGGAAAGCGCGAGACGGTTTTCGGTCGGTTCCATGCGTTGCTGCAGCCATTGACGCGTGGCGAGATCATCGATGTGCATGAATTGCACGCCGATCCATCGTCCATACGTGTTGCGCAGTCGGCGAATCAGTTCGCGCAATCGGATCGGCCGGTCGGGGCTCAGCGTATCGCCCGAGACCAATCGGTCCATATCGGCGGCGGTGAACCCGTAAGAGTCGGGGTTCAATTCCGGCGGGACGGGTCGCGGTTGTCCGAGAGGATCAAGTTGCGCGATGACGTGACCGCGCACCCGGTAACAGCGGATCAGCATGTCCACGCGCTCTTGCAGCACGCTGACGGTGGCGGTCGCTTGTTCCTCGGGCGGATTGAAGATACTCCAAGGGCGAAATGACGGCCCGGACCGGAAGCCGTCCCCATCGCCGACCTCCTCGAAGTAGCGACGCCACGCCTCCGGCACGGCTGCGTGATTGCGCACATAGTCAGCGTACAGGCGCTCCACAAAAGCCAGATTCGAACTTCCCGGTAATCGACGGCCCGTTCTCATGCCGATTTAACAATAACCCCGATTGCCTCGTTCGCCAGTCAAGGCGCGAGTGTAGCCCCAACGAAGGGCGGCGGGAATTGTGCCTGACGATTGAACCCGTTGAATAAATCTCTGCGTGGCGACGCAAGTCGAATTCGGTGTGCGATGGCCGATCTGCTTTCTTGGGCAATAACGAGCCGGAAGCTAGTGCTCCGTCAACCTACATCGCAAGGGTTGTTGGTAGGGTCGGACCGCCGGGCCGACCGTTGCGGCGCGCCCGGCGGTCGCGCCCTACTCTTCCAATCAACTTTGACAGAGCACTACTCAGCCACGGAGTTTTCCCGAACGAATCAGACGTCGCTTGACGGCGGCCAACGACTCGCGCGGTTCATGAGCGCGCCGACGCGCCAGCAGGACGTCATAAAAATCCTCCCAGAGCGCCGCATGCTTCTTCAAATCAATGACCGCGGCGGTTTTCTGGCCGCGATCATCCACGAGAAATTGCACTCCACTCATGTTGGTACACTAAGAATTAACGGCCCCGATGTCGAACATCGACGGTCTGTCCTGTGCCTTTCTCTAACCACGAAGTCACGCGAATTCGCTGTTTTGGAGTGTGTCATGCTGAGCTTGTCGAAGCATCTCAGTCGTTGCAGTCTTCATCCTTGCTTCTCCCGCCTTCCTGTCCGCCATAGCCTTTGGCGGCGGCGACGTTAACGCGGCAGGACGTGCTGATCTCTTGGAATTTCAAACATTTGGTCAACCGGCGCCGTCGTGCTATAGTCAACGGCGTGAATGCGATGCAAGGCTTACCGGTCCTCGACATCCTCTCGCCCCCGGAGGTTTGAGCAGATGGACTACTACGATTATCAGACCGTCGCCACAGAGGCGCGCATACCCGAGGCGAAGCTGGCGGAACTGGTGCGCCTCGTGCAGGCTGAGTATCCGCACGATCCGATGATGTGCGAACTGCATATTCTGCGCGCCTGTCTGGCGATTCGTGATGGCCGCATCACCATGGACGAAGCCCTGGCCAAGCGGCCGCCAATTGCTGCGTGATCGCCAAGGAATCAGTGAGCGGTGATTAGTATTCCGCTCCCGGCTCCCTGTCCGCCATAGCCGGGCCGAGGGCAAGGAGGCGGTGTCCTGACTCATCTCTCCTCGCCCCGTTGTGGGGGAGAGGATCAAGGTGAGGGGCATATCCGGTCCGATTCTTCTTGCTTCTTACTCACCAACGGACTTACAAATCCGCTCATCACCCCGTGGGGCTTGTTCTACGGCCCCGAACGCGCCACGTCTGCGCGAGCCCTGAGTGTAACATAAGCGAGGCAGGTATGAGTTCCCAGTCCGTAGTGGCGACATGGGATTTGCCACCTCAATCGAGAATACGAGAAGGGCAATTAAGAGGCAGGATGCTGTGAAATTCTTTGTCGGCGGAGGCGTTGTCCTCTTTCTTGGCATCGCTGTAGCCGCTTCTGCCAAGAAGACGTGATTCCAAACGCCCGCACCCCTATTTCCGGTGCTTACCCCGATGTCAGTTCCAGCATCGTCATCGACGGCGCGAGCGATACGACAACCAATTATCTCGACTTCGGTGCGGCTACGAATTCACCCGGCCGGTTTTATCGGATTAGGCTGGTGCAGTAAGGGCGCTGCAAGCGGTCGGCTATCAGCCGTCGGCGTGAGGCAGCATCAGCCTGTTAACAGGCTTGCGATTTCGATGTCCTCGTCCACCAGCGGCGAGCGAATGCCGAGGCCGTCGCCGATCAATTCCCACTTGGCCCGTTGCTTGGGCGTGGCGTGCAACAACCGGGGAAACCACTGCAGGGGCGCCGAGATTTCGCGGCCATCGGCGAGCCAGAAATGGATGGCGTCTTTGGTGAAACGGACATCCCGAGCCAACCGCTCAAGTTTCTGGGCCAAATGCTCGCGCCACTTGCTTTCGATTTCGTGCCTGTGCTCCTCGAAAAACGGTCGGCATGTTTTTCGTTTACTCTTTCGGCTATTGTTCGGTCAATCAGTTTCTCGGGCTTAAGCCGTAAACTGCACGGCTAATTCACGAATGGACGCAAATGCTTAGTGTTAAACCGATGTAGGGCGCGAACGCCCCTGCCCACATTGTTCTGGGCAGGGGTTTCGCGCCGTGGCGTTGGTTGTCTGCAGGCGTCAACCGCAACGCGGCGCGAAACCTCGATACGACGCGAGGCGTTCGCGCCCTACAATCACGGAATCAACGACTTGGCTTCGTTCGTGAATTGGCCATGGACGAAGTCAACTTCGTCAAGATAATCGTTGACGGAGGCAGTTGGTTCCGGTATTTTCATCGCCCCTTCCGAAAAGGAACGAGGATACACTCATGTACGCAGTCATTCGAACAGGTGCCAAACAATACCGCGTCCAGCCCGGCGACGTTGTGGAGGTCGAACTCCTCGACGGCGAGAAGGGCAAGGAAATCGCGTTGGAAGACGTGTTGTTGGTGGCCGATGGCGACAACGTTCAGGTTGGCAAACCCAACGTCAAGGGCGCGCGGGTAACCGCGGAGGTCGTTGAGGCCGACAAGAAGGGCAAGAAAGTCATTGCCTTTAAATTCCGGCGCCGTGAAGGGTATCACCGCAAGCGCGGCGTCCGAGCCCATCACACGGTCTTGAGAATCAAAGAAATTGTCGCAAAGTAGAATCGAGTTTCGTCATGGCACATAAAAAAGGACAAGGCAGTTCACGTAACGGACGCGATAGCGTCAGCAAACGGCTGGGCGTCAAAGCCTATGGCGGAGAGTTGGTCACCGCCGGCAGCATCATTATCCGCCAGCGTGGAGCGCAGTTCGTCGCCGGCAACAATGTTGGAACAGGCCGCGACTGGACTCTTTTCGCGTTGGCCGAGGGCAAGGTGCGGTTCGATAAGAACGGGCGTCGCATCAATATCGATCCCGTTGCCAGAAAATCGTAATTCCCTTTCGGCGCTTAACGTCCCATTTGTAGTCGCACCCTTCATGGTGCGCTATTTCCCGCAGGCCAAGAGCCTATCCTAGAACCGTGTAGTCGCAGGCTTTAGCCTGCGTTTCCCTCGCACCCGTAACGGGTGCGGCTACAGGAACCCCTGTTTGGGATAGGGTCTAAAGCCTGCGGCTACATTTTTGTCAGACTCATTTATCCGCGGCCGCCGTGCTGCCGAAGTATCCCAGCAATGTTGTCGCGGTGCTCCTTCTCGGCCAGGGCGAGCGGCGTCTGCCCGTGACAGTCTTTCGCGTTAACGTCGGCGCCTTTCGCGATCAAGTATTCGAGGATTTCCGGGCGGTTGTTATCGACTGCCATGTGCAGCGGAGTCCAGCGGCAAACATCGCGCGCTTCCAGATCGGCCCCATCCCGCAACAAACGCTCGACCGCCTGAAGCTTCCCGCTGGCAACCGCGACATGCAAGGGCGTGTGATCCCCGACCTCCGGCGCGTTGATCCAATCGGGATGTCGTTTCAGGATATGTTCGATCGCCATTACGTCGCCGTCATCGGCGGCCGTGTGAAGAGGGGTCCACTTGCGTTGCGGAGTCTGACCAGTAGGGACTTGGCCACAACCGGCGAGCAGCGCCGCCGCGGCGATGATCCCAACCATCTTCATTCCGTCAATTAGATGCTGGCGGCGAGCAATTTGATTCCTTTGCGGATCTGTTCGACCGTGGGGGCGCCAAAGCTAAGCCGGATACAGTTCTGCGAAATCGGGCGCGACGGATCCTGACAAAAGCACATTTCTCCGGGCACATATAAGACGCCGGCCTCGAGCGCGCGACGGAATAGTGGGCTCCTTGTGCCGGTTTTTGTCCGCTCGTGCAGTTCCAGCCAGACGTAAAGTCCACCATGCGGCGTGCAATATCGAGCAGATTGGGAAAGAGAAGCATCAAGAGATCGGATCATTGCATCTCGTTTGCGGCGGTACGCGGCAGCGATCGTGCCGAGATGCCGCTCGTACAAGCCGGCCTCGAGCGCGCGGGCGAGAACCGCTTGCAGAAAATTCGACGTGCCAAAATCATGATTGCCTTTGCTGTTGAGCACGGCGCGCCGGAGCGGAGCCGGTAGAATCCCGTAACCGATCTTGATTCCCGTGGCGAACGGTTTGGTCAATGTGTTTGCATAAACGATTCGTTCGTTGCGCGGGTCCAGCGATTTGAAGGATGACACGTCCTCACCTTCGAATCGCAAATCACGGTAGGCTCCATCTTCGACGATATAAATGCGGTGACCGGCAGCACGTTCGTAATGCTTCACAATCGCCAGCGCCTCGCGTTTGTCGCCCGCCGACCAGGTGCGGCCGGTTGGATTCTGAAAATATGTGACGAGATAAAGCAGCTTCAGGCGAGAGAGCAAACGTCGGCGCTTCAGGTGTTCCAGTTTGGATTTGAGGGTGGCCAGCGAATCGAACCCGAACGCTTTCAGCCCCATGGCTTGAACGATGCCGAGATAGACAAAATACGTTGGGTCCTCGACGAGAACTATGTCGTCGGGATCGCAGAGCACTTCGGTCACAAGATAGAGCAACTGCTGCGAGCCGTTGGTGATCACGACATCGTCACTGGTGATTCGTGATTGGTGATTGGTGGTTTGATCTTGTAGTTGCCACCGACGCAGAAGTTGATGGCGCAATTGTGGAAGACCGATAGTTGACCCGTACTGCAAGGCGGCCCGGGCGGTTTTCGGCCGGCGCAGAATCTCGTGTGTGATCCGGCCAACTTCTTTGGCCGGTAACGTTTCGTTGTCGGTAAAACCCGCCGCGAGCGAAATGAGCTGGGGACGATCCAGTGTCAGCTTCATCAGCCAACTGATGGGCGGCTCGGTGGTGCGCCGCGTCATTGCGGAGAAGTATTGCATCGGGTCGTTCACGATGTGCTCAATATCTGGTGTGCTAGTAACTGACGTTTCTTTACAACGATTGTCATTCTGAGCGAAGCGAAGAATCTCTGCCTTTTGTCCCCAACATGCGCAAGGAACGACAGAGACCCTTCACTTCGTTCAGGGTGACATCGTGACGGAATGCTAAAGGGAACTGTGTGACACCGAATCTAGCACTTTGCAGTAGCTTTATGATACGCTTTTGTTGTGAGCACGACCGCCTTGGAGCGATTGACACTGGAATTATCGACGGGCCGCGAACTTTCGCGCCCCGAGATTGCGGAAGTTGTCGGGGTGCTTTTGGATGACGGCACCGTTGACGACGCCAAGGCTGTTTTTCTTACGGCGTTGGCCCACCGCGGTGAGACGGCAGGGGAGATCGCAGGCTTTGCGTTGGAACTGCGCGCCCGGGCGATCGATCCGCAGATCGACGCGAGCCGATTTGGCGGGGTCGTGTTGGACGTGTGCGGCACCGGCGCCGACATGGCACACACATTTAATATTTCCTCCTGTGTGATGTTCGTAGCCGCAGCCGCGGGCGTCGCGGTCGCCAAACATGGCAACCGGGCGATTACCAGCAAATGCGGGAGTGCTGATGTACTGGCCGCGTTGGGCGCCACCATCGAGCTTTCCGCTCAAGCCGCGCGCCGTTGCTTGGAGGAAACCGGCGTGACGTTTTTCTTCGCCCCCAGCTACCATCCAGCGTTCAAGAAGATCGCTCCCGTCCGCAGGCTTTTGGCGGAACGCAAACAGCGCACCGTGTTCAACATTCTCGGTCCACTGGTCAATCCCGCCAAGCCGAGCCATCAAATCGTGGGCATTTTCGATCGGATGCTTGTTGGTCGCTGCGCCGAGGTGCTGCGGTTGATGGGATTGAAGCGGGCCATGGTCGTGCATGGCGACGGACTCGACGAGTTTTCAACGATGGGTGTGAACACCGTCGCTGAGTTGTGGGGCGGACGGATCGAAGAAACATTGCGGGATTTTCGTGTGCCGACGTCTGAATTGCGGGTGATGATGGTGAAACCTGGTGAGTTGGCGGGAGGCGATCCGTCCACGAATGCACAAATCGTTCGCGAAGTGCTGAGCGGCGAGGACCGTGGACCGCGTCGGGACATTGTCCTGTTGAATGCGGCCGCGGCGCTGGTCGTCTCCGAGGCGGCGTCCGATTTCGGTCAGGCCTGGCAACGCGCGGCAGAATCGATCGACAGTGGCGCGGCCCTCGAAAAGCTGGTTCGATTTGTGGACGTTAGCAATCGCCTCGAACGTGGCTGATTGCACTTGCTCAAAGCGAGAAAAGCTGGTAGGTAAGCCACGTTTGCGGCCCGCTAGGGCCGCTAAGACAGCCAGAGGTTAAAGTAGCAATGCCAGAAGACCCCAATTTCATTCATATCGATTACAACGCGCTGAAGGAAAACGAGGCGGAACAAGCCGCCATTGCCCCGGACATGGTGAAGAAGGCGCAAGGTCTCTTTGGCCGTGCCGCGCGCCAAGGAATCCTCCAGGCGATGGATTCGCCGCTGCGCGTTCAGGCTACCCAGGTCGCCCAGCGCAAAGTCAATCCGCAGAAGCTTTACGAAGTGGGCCGGCAGGCGATTCTGGAAGCGATCGATTTGTACCGGATTGGCCAGACGGATACATTCCGAAAGTTTGCCATGGGCAAAGCCCGCCAGGCCATGATTGCCGAGCGCGACAAGCTGGCAAGATAGACGGGGGGTCGCGCCCCGAATAGAATTGCATTCTGCCTTCTGCTGCTGCATTCTGTGGTTACCATGCTTATCAGCAAGAAGATCAACGACGCGATCAATCAGCAAATCGGCAACGAATTTGGCGCCTCGCTGCAATACGTAGCCATCGCCACGCACTTCGATTTGGAGGCGTTACCCCAACTGGCCGCCCACTTTTACAAACAGGCCGAAGAAGAACGCGACCACGCGATGCGGTTCGTGAGATTCCTCGTCGAAGCAGACGGACAGGTCGTGATTCCTGCGGTCAAAGCTCCCAAGAACAAATTCGCTTCCGCCGAGGAAGCCGTGAAGCTGTCGCTGGATTGGGAATTGGAAGTGACCGACCAGATTCATAAGCTGGTCGATCTCGCCAAGAAAGAAGTCAACTACACGACTGACAATTTCCTGCAGTGGTTCGTCAAGGAGCAACTCGAAGAGGTCTCCTCGATGGACAATCTTCTCAAGGTTATCCGCCGTGCTGGCGAAGATGGGTTGTTGCGCGTGGAAGAATATCTTGCCCGAAAAGTGGGACAGAAATCGATGCCCGAGGAAGAGGATCTTACGTAAGCCGATTGGGCGTACGTGGGGTGGAGCGTTGGAGCCGCGACGCTCCTGTGGGGCACAGCCTGCGAACACGCGGGGGATCTTCCCGGCCATTCGGTGTCGTTCGAAGAAGGGCGGGAACGTATGGTACGCGAGCAAATTGAATCACGCGGCATTACGAATGCCCGGGTGCTCGCCGCACTCCGCAAGGTCCCGCGACACGAATTCGTCCCGCCCGATTGGGTGGAACGAGCCTACGACGACAGCCCGCTTCCCATCGGTTACGATCAGACCATCTCGCAGCCTTACATCGTCGCGTTGATGACCGAGTTGGCAGAGCTTTCGTCTGAATCCAGAGTGTTGGAGATTGGAACCGGATCGGGATACCAAGCGGCGATTCTCGCCGAGATTGTCGGGGAAGTCTATTCCATCGAGATCATCGAACCGCTCGCCACTTCAGCGGCCAACCGTCTCGCGCGTCTCGGCTACAAGAACGTTCATGTGAAACATGGCGACGGTTATCTTGGTTGGCCGGAGCACGCGCCGTTCGATGCAATCATTGTCAGCGCGGGCGCGGAGCACGTACCTCCGCCGTTGGTCGAACAACTCAAGCGGGGCGGTCGGATGGTGATTCCCGTCGGCGAATTCCCGGGTCAACAATCGCTTTGGCTGATAGAAAAGAGCGCCGACGGGACAGTTGTCCAACATCAAGTCGCCCCGGTCGCCTTCGTTCCGCTGACGCGGGCAAGGACGAAGGAATAGCACCTATAACGCGAAAGGCGGCATTAACGAATCATGAGAGCTGAACCTAGATTCCTCGGCACGGCTTTTGGCCCAGTACCCAAACAGTCTCTTGCATGGTTCTTATCAATGAGCTTTTTTCTCTTGGTCCTATCGGTATCGCAAGCAGATGAGGCAACAGAAGCCAATAGAAGAGGGATGGCAGCAGGGGAGAAACGCAATTACGACCTTGCGATTGCCGGTTTCACCGAAGCAATCCGACTTAACCCGGACTACGCCGAAGCATACTATAACCGGGGCATTGTCTTTGCTCTCCAGGGTGACTCTAGCAAAGCCATTGCCGATTACAGTGAAGCCATTCGTCTCAACCCGAATTCGTTTGAAGCCTACTACAACCGCGGAAAAATCTTCGCCAATAACGGCCAACTTGATAGGGCCATTGCCGACTACAGCGAAGCGATTCGTCTCAATCCGGAGATGGCTGCAGCACACGACAACAGGGGCAACACCTACAGCCGCAAAGGCGACCGCGACAAAGCCATAACTGACTACAACGAGGCTATCCGCCTCAACACAAACAACGCAATTGCTTACAGCAACAGGGGCCTCGCTTACCAAAAAAAGGGGGAGTACGACAAAGCCCTAGCTGATTGCCACGAGGCGATCCGCCTTAATCCGAAATTGGCCTCGGCATACAATAATCTCGCTTGGCTGCTGGCCGTTTGCCCTAACGCGAGCTTTCGGAACGGCGAGAAAGCGGTGGCATGTGCGCGTGAAGCATGTGAACTTACAGAGTGGAAGCACGCAGCCTACCTCGATACTCTGGCCGCTGCTTACGCTGAAGTTGGCAGCTTCGATGAGGCTATAAAATGCGAAAGGAGATACTTGGAAACCAAGCCGTCGAGGGATGCTTTAAACGAAGGGCGTCAGCGGCTGAACCTCTACGAACAGAAGAAGCCGTACCGTGAAGAGATTCAGAAGTGAACGAATGGGTTTACGTCGCAAAGACTGGAACGTACCGTGATTAGCTGCGCATGTCGCCACGGCCTGTCGTCACAACTCCGAGTCGAGCACGGAACGGATGGTTTGGTTGAGGGACTCGATGTTGTACGGCTTCCGCACATAGCCGAGACAACCGTGGCGGAGTGTGCATTGATTTTCTTTTTCGTGGCTGCATCCAGCCGTTCGCCCGGAACGATCATTCCGGGCACTAAACTCATGCAAGACGCACTGTAAATTCTTGAACCGGCCGTCCATTTGTGCTCCAATATCAGCTCGGGTCGTCAGACGGGCCGCGCCTGTTGTCTCGCGGTTGGAATCATGTGAGGAACCCGCAACCTTATTGGGGCGCGGCTGCAAAGGAAGACCGGGTGAAGGCTGGCTTTAAGACTATTTGGCATCAACAGCGTCTGTTGTTGATCGCATCTGTTCTCCTCGGTTTGCAACCTTTGCAGGCCGGAACATGGACAGCGCTTTCCCACACCGCGCCAGAAGGCATCGGAACCGTCTTACTCCTATCCGATGGCACGGTGATGGCCCAGGGCGGATGGGGCGGCGCGTCGGCGAACTGGTATCGGCTGACTCCGGCTAACGGCAGCTATGCGAACGGTACTTGGTCGACCTTGGCCTCCATGCATGATTCGCGACTCTACTACTCCTCTCAGGTCTTGAAGGATGGACGAGTTTTTGTCGCCGGCGGAGAGTACGGCAGCGCAACGAATGTCACCACGGCCGAGGTATACGATCCTCAGAGTAACACGTGGACCCTGACACCAGCATCAGGGCAGAGTTTCTTGGATTCGACTTCGGAAATTTTGCCTGACGGCACGGTGCTGATTGCTCCGGTAATCCCCAGCGTTTACGGCGGCACCGTGATTTACGATCCTGTGTCGAACACATGGTTGGCAGGGCCGAACCTGTACCGCGGCTACGATCAGGATGAAGCCAGTTGGGTTAAGCTTCCCGACAACAGTATTCTCACCATCGATCCCTTCGGCACCAACACAGAAAGATACATCTCATCGCTGAATGCGTGGGTCGATGACGCCAAGGTGCCAGTCTCGCTTTATGACTCTTACGGGTTTGAACTGGGTGCCGGGATATTGTTGGCGTCCGGGCAGGCGTTTTATCTCGGTTCCACGGGGCACACGGCGATTTATACTCCCTCGGGCACCGCCAGCCCGGGCTCGTGGGTGGCCGGCCCGGATATCCCGAATGGACAAGGAACCCCCGATGCGCCCGCAGCCATGATGGTAGACGGCAAGATTCTGTGCGCCGTTTCGCCGGCTCCGACCGCGGCCGATCATTATCCCACGCCAGTGAGTTTCTACGAGTACGACCCGGTTTCCAATGCATTCACGCGGGTCAATGGCCCTACCGGGCTCACCTATCCGGGTTCTGCATTTTACGGACGGATGCTCGACCTGCCCGATGGCAGCGTGCTGTTCTCCGCTTACAGTTCGCAACTCTACTTGTATCAGCCGAGCGGCTTTCCGCTGCCGGAGGGAAAGCCGACCATTGTCAGTCTGAATTCCAACGGCGATGGCTCGTATCACCTGACCGGCACGCTGTTCAATGGCATTTCCGAAGGCGCGGCTTACGGCGACGACGCGCAGATGAACAGCAATTATCCGATCGTGCGCATGGTCGATGCCAACGGTAACGTTTATTACGCCCGGACGTTCAACTGGAGCAGCACCGGGGTCATGACCGGCAACACACTGGTTTCGACGGAGTTGACATTGCCGAACGGATTAGCCTCCGGAGCGTATGCGTTGAGCGTGATCGCGAATGGCAACAGTTCCGAGCCGATTACCTTCCTCACTGCCGATGCCCTCGGAATTGGGCTTTTGCCGTCCAGCCAAATTCTTCTCAGTTGGCCAACAAACACCCCCGGAGTTCTGCTTGAGACAACCACGGATCTGGTGGCGGGAGTCTGGAGTCCCGTAACCGACACAGTGGTAGTCGTTGGCAGCAGTTTTGTTGTGACCAACAGTGCGAGCGCCACGGCCAGGTTTTTCCGATTGCATTCGCACTAGCAGTGTTAACGCTGTCTCGTGGTTTGATCGGCAGCTTCTACGAACTGCGAATTCGATGTGAAGGGTTCAAGACGTCTCGTGGCGCGCCGGCGAGTTGCTGCCGCAACGAGTCACAACCCAGAGTCGAGCACGGAGCGGATGGTTTGGTTGAGCGATTCGATGTTGTACGGCTTTTGCAGATAGCCAAGACAGCCGTGGCGGAGCATCCGCTGACCTTCCTGATCGTGGCTGTAGCCGCTGGAAACGATGACGCGCACGCCGGGATTGACTTCTTTAAGCCTCGCAAACAATTCCGGACCACTCATGCACGGCATCACCATGTCGGCGACGACCAAATCGATTTCTTCAGAATGCTCGCGATAGAGAGAGGCGGCCGCCGCTCCATCGGCCGCAGTCAACACTTTGTAGCCTTTGGATTCCAAACCGATTTGCGCCATCTCGCGAATCACTTCCTCGTCCTCCGCAAGCAAAATGCATTCGTGTCCGCCACGAACGATAGGTGATGCCGCCGCCGTCATAACCGTCGGCATTTTGTCCGAGGCCGGCAGGAAAATTTCAAACAAGGCGCCTTGGCCGGCCTTTGATTCCACGCGGATTTCGCCGCCGAATCCTTTGATGATGTTCTGCACCAGAGACAGGCCCAGCCCCGTGCCTTTGCCGGGATTCTTCGTTGTAAAGAACGGCTCGAAAATACGAGCCAGCGTTAGGCCGTCCATCCCGGTGCCGGTGTCGCGAAAACCGAGCACGACGTAATCACCATCCGGTAACGACACGGCCGGGCGACGCGGATCGGACTCATCAAGGCGCGCGTTGCGCGTGGTAATGGTGAACATGCCGCCTTCGGGCATGGCGTCGCGCGCGTTGACGGCGATGTTGAGAATGACCTGTTCCAGTTGCGAAGGTTCGACTTCGATCGGGCGGAGGTCCTTGGCAAACTGGCGTTGGATGAGAATCGCTTTGTCGAAACTGCGGTCGAGCATTTTCAACGTCTGCTCGATACAGTCATTTGCATTGACCACTGTGAGTCGCGGAACTTCGCGGCGCGCGAACGCCAGCAGTTGCTTCGTCAACGCCGCGCCGCGATGCGCGCTGGCCTCGGTGGCTTCCAGGTAGCGGTACGTGGGGCTGGCGGGATCGGTTTGCTGCTTGACGTAGTTGGCACAGGCGAGGATCGCCGCCAGCACGTTGTTGAAATCGTGGGCGATGCCACTGGTCAGCGTGCCGATGGTTTCGATCTTCTGCGCCTGCACGAGATCGCGGTACAACTCTTCGGCTTGAACGGCGCTGGCGACGATGTGGGCCACAGTCATCATTTCTGCGACAAGGGAAGGGGGAAGCTTCAGCGGTTTGCGGTAGAAGATGCCAATCAGACCGATGAGTTCCTCGCGCCGGATAATCGGGTTCAGCACGCCGCTGACGATCCATTCGCGTTCGCCAACGCTCGCCAGGGTGGGCGGCGCCTGTTCCACCAGCTTGTCGAGGATTAGTTGTTGCGGATCCTGGCGCGTTTGCTCGAAGTCAGGGAAAGTCCAGTCGGATGCTTTGAGTTGTTCGGGGTCGTGCGAGAGAAATCCCACGGTGCCTTTGAGCGCGAAATGAGGCGTGCCGCCATTCTTTTCACCGAGCCACGCCGCGACCGCGTCCGCCTCGAACAACTGCCCGATTTTTTCAAGGGCTTCTTGCGAGATGTGGGAAACATCGAGTTTGTCGATGAGGGCGCGGGAAATCTGGTTGAGCGTGGACTGGCGTTGGAAGGCCAACCGCTGCGAAAGCTCAAGCTCCCGTGCCCGGGCCGACTGGAGTTCGGCGTGATGTTTTTGCATGCGCTGCACGTACAGATAAGCTTCGGCTGCGGCGAGCGAAATTAACAAGAGTGACGCGCTGCTGACGGGAAGGTTGACCAATACCCAAGAATCGTTGTCGTTGTTGAGCCGCCCCATGAGCAGGTAAGACAACGTGATCACCAGCGCCATGCCGTAGAGTCGGGCACGCGGTGAACGTTCGCGAACGCGCATTTGGATGCTGGTTGATTGCGCCATAAATCGCCCACAGGGGTCTCAGGAAATCGAGCACGCGATATGCCTCGTCAGACAACTGAGAAAAAGGGGCCAGAATTGGGCTTTTGGGGGCGAATCTCAGCCTGGAAAAATCTCAAGAGCGATAGAGAGACAAATTTGTACAATTCTCAAGGCCCAAGGCACCGCAGCGATGGCACGGCTTCCCAGGCCGCAATGCATCCCAGCGACTTTTTTAACTCGGTGAGATTTTCAGATTGCGTGCCGCCACTGATTCCCCTTAACTAAGCGGCGATCCAAGTTTGCAGCGATTGATGAAACCCAGGACGCGATCATGGTTCCGCCTTATCCTGTGCTTGCTGCTGGGGGGCGGGCTGTACCTGCTGCTCCGCAGTTATGACCAGTCGTATGTCTTTCATCCGACGACCACATTGACGAGAACGCCGCAGGATGTCGATTTGGCTTTTGACTCCGTAATTCTCGCCACCACCGACGGGGTAAACATTCACGGCTGGTTCATTCCCGAACAATCCGACGAGGGCGATGGTGCGAGCGGGGACGTCTCTCCCTGTCTGCTCTTCTTTCACGGCGGCGATGGCAACTGCAGCGACCGGCTGCAGAAGGTTCGTCTTTTTCACGACATCGGGTTGGATGTGTTTATTTTCGATTACCGCGGCTACGGCAAAAGCAGCGGCACACCGAGTGAACACGGGCTGGCAATTGACGCCCAAGCGGCGTACTCGTATCTGGTCGGGAAGCGCGGGGTCAAACCTCAACGGCTTTACCTTTACGGAGAAGATTTGGGGGCAGCGGTGGCCATCAATTTGGCCACGAAGGCCCGCGCCGCCGGTCTGATCACCGAAGCCGCCTCAGCCTCGGTCATCGAGGAAATTCGAGAAAGCTGGCCACTGATCCCCTGGCAATACCTGATCCGCAATCAATTCGACTCCGTTGCCAAAATCCGCAACGTGCATATTCCGGTTCTTTTGATCCACAGTTCGGACGACGAGGTGGTTTCGTTCAACGATTCACGCCGGCTGTTCGCTCTCGCGCACGAACCGCGGCAACTGCTCGAGATCCACGGTGCCCACAAGGATGCCTTTGTCGATTCGTTCGATTCGTATTACGATGCGATCTCCAAATTTGTCCAGGCTGACGACCGCGAAAAAACTGATGTCACTTCTTCTTCAACAGAAAGCGGCGCACCGGCGTCCAAAGAGCCAGTTCCATGACCAAAAACTCAATTGTGCTTTTAATTTCCCTGCTGTGTATCCGCCCGGTGTTCGCGGTTGATACTCTGCAACCCGACCAACTCAAACCCGGCATGAAAGGATACGGCCTCTCGGTGTTCAGAGGCACTCAGCCCGAGCGGTTCGAGGTGGAAATCATCGGCGTGCTCAAGAACACATTTCCGAAACAAGACATGATCCTGATCCGCATGAGTGGAGCGAATCTCGAGAAGCACAAGGTCATCGCCGGCATGAGCGGCAGCCCGATCTATATCGACGGCAAGCTGATCGGGGCGCTGGCGTATGGATGGTCGTTCGAAAACGATCCCCTGGCCGGCGTCACCCCCATTCACAATATGATGGCGCAGATGGAACGGCCCGTCTTGGAACGTCCCACTCTGGCCAGCACGAGAACGCTGTCATCTTCCGCTGCGCCTACCAGTATGTTCGATTTGCAGAATGCGATCCTGGGTGGCGCTTCGGACGATTTCTCCGCGCCGCGTCCACTGCTCACGCCGCTGTCGATGTCGGGCTTCAGCCCGCGGATCTTGGAGCGGTTCGCATCCCGGTTTGAACGGTTTGGGATGTTGGCTGTTGCCGCCGGTGGCGCGGGCGGAACGGAGCTGCCACGGCGAAGCGGAGACATGGAACCGGGGGGTTCTCTCGGCGTCCAAATCATGCGTGGCGACCTGAACGCCACTGCGGTCGGTACCGCCACGTACGTTGATAAGAATCGCATTCTGGCCTTTGGTCATCCTTTCTTCCAGGGCGGCGCCGTGCAGGCGCCAGCGGTGTTGGCCAACGTGTATACGATCATGTCGAGCGTGGCCACCTCGTTCAAAATGGCGGCGCCAGTGGCGGAAATCGGCTCGATGATCGGCGACTGGCAAAGCTGCATCGTGGCAGACTCCAAGGTGCAGGCGAAAATGATTCCGCTGAATATCGAGGCGGCCAACCGCGATACGGGTCAGACCGAACATTACGCGGTCGAGGTCATGGATAATCCAGTGTTCGCTCCGCAACTGGTGATCATGGCCATCGCGGAAGCCGTAAACGCCGCGTCGAGTGCCTCCCAGGACAACACCACGCGGATTTCACTGACCGCTCACCTGGCGCCGACCAAACCGGGCCAATCGCCGCGGACGATTTCCGTTACCAACACGTTCTTTAATCCGGCCGGCGGTTTGCTTGACGCGGAAGCTCTCATGCCGCTGGTGGCCGCATTCAACACCCCGTTCGGCGACCCGGACGTGACGCACATCGACGTGAAACTCGAAGCGGAGCTGAAACGTCAGACCGCCGAGATCAAGCGGGCCTACTTCAGCAAAGCCCAGGTCGAACGTGGCGAGACGGTGCCGTTGAGTATTGTGCTGAAGCCGTTTGGTCAGCCTGAAGTGACGAAGACAATCCCGATCAAAGTGCCGGCGGCCACGGATACCATGCGTTCGCTCGCCGTGACTGTGATGGCCGGCGCTACTGCGCCAGCCGACGTTGCGCCGCCCGACAGTCTCGACGATTACCTTGATGCGATTCAAAAGAATCATCGCAATACCGATCTGGTGGCGCTGGTGCAAACCCCGACGCAAGGGATGCAATACCGCGGCCGGCTGTTGAAAAAACTTCCGCCCAGCGTCGTCGGCATCCTGGACGATTCGAGTTCCAGCGATGTCACCGCAGCCGCCGATACACTGCAAATCGTTGAGCCGACAGACTGGGTGCTGAGCGGCCAAGCCACTGTTCGTGTCCCCATCCGACAGGAGTGAACAACGCTAAAACCGGAGAAATCGTACAAATCGTGAAAAACCACACTTCGTCGTCGTTGCGCCTTTTGGCGATTCTAACCGTTCTAACGGTTTTAGTTTCTGCCTCAGCGTTTGCCGTCAAGACCGAGCGCTGGGAACTGAACTCGGCACAGGATTTCGTCAAGGGCAAGCTGCAACGGCTGATCGTCACCAGCGACGGCGAGTTGCATCTCGGATACGGGAGCACCAAGGTGGGGGAATTCGGTAAGGAGATTTGGTGTTCCATCACCGGGCGCGACGGCACGATCTATTTCGGCACGGGTTCGCCAGCCGAAGTGTACGCGATCGGCAGGGACGGAGTTGCCACCAAGCTTTTCGAGGCCAACTCGATTGCCGTTACCGCCCTGGCACTCGACTCGCGCGGCAATCTCTACGCGGCCACCATGGCCGAAGGCAAAATTTTCAAAATCCCAACTTCCGACAAGAAGACGGAAGCCAAATCCGACGAGCCGTTCTGCACGCTGCGCGCCCCGTACATCTGGGCGCTCGCCGTGGACAAACAAGACCGGCTGTTCGCAGGGACCGGACCAGATGGGAAGATTTTCCATATCGGCGCAGACGGACGGGCGGAGGAATGGTACGTGGCTGAAGATTCAAACATCTTGTGCCTCGCGCTCGATCAAGAAGGCGCGTTGCTTGCCGGCGGCAGCGACCGCGGTTTGCTTTATCGCATCACGGAAAAGGGTAAGGGTGTCGTGCTTCACGAGTTTTCCGAAGACGAAGTGAAAACGCTGGCGGTCCACGGCAACGACATTTACATCGGGGTCAACAAACAGAAAGTGAAACGTCCGCGGGGCATTCCCGCGGCCCAACGGCCCAGCGCCGCCGAGTTTGAAGAACTGACCCAGCGATTGACCGGCCAGTTCGGCGCGAACGTGACCGCGCAGATGATGGCTGGCGGTCGCGAGACACCGCCCGAAGCCCGCCTGGCCAACCTGCTCGCCGGCACGCTTTACGTGCAGCACGCCGACGGTCGGGTGGATCGCCTGGCCAACTGGGATAACGAATCGATCTTGGATTTGAAGATCGACAGCACCGGGGCCGCTTTGGTGGGTATGGCCGGAAAAGGCCGCGTATACCGCGTTCCCAACAGTCAAACGTGGGAGTTACTCTTCGATTTCGATGAACATCAGGCGCTCACGCTCGCCTTGCGCAACGGCAAGCTCGCTTTCGTGGGCACCGGCAACATCGGCAACGCTTATCTCATCGACCCTCAACAGGCGCGTGACGGCGAGTTGACCACCGAGGTTCGCGATTGCCGATTTCTGACGACGTGGGGCAATCTCTCGTGGAGGGGCAACGGGACGATCTCCATCGCCACCCGCACCGGCAATACCGCCTTGCCGGATTCGACGTGGTCGGCGTGGTCGGAAGCCGTGAAATCGTCACCCGCCAAGGTGACCAGTCCCCGCGGAAGGTTCATCCAGTTGCGAACGCAGCTTGCCGGTAGTCCCGAGCCCGTCCTGCAGTCGCTGAGCGTTTTCTACCGGATGCAAAACCAGAAACCGGAAATCCAGTCGGTCGAAGTCGGCGAGAAACAGAAAGAGTCTCCGACGGTCAAGTCCAAGACGGATGTGAGCGCGGAAGGAAAATCCGATGCCGATGTCGAGCTCGCAGTGACCGCGGCCATTGAAGGCGTCACCCCTGCCGCGAAACCCGAGGAGACGATGGTTAAAGTCGCGTCGCCGATCAAGCAGATCCATTGGACCGCGAGCGACAAAGATGGCGACACGCTGGTGTACCGGATTTACTATCAGGCCGACGGCGACGAATCCTGGATCCCGGCCTTTCTGGAGAAGCCGCTCAAGAAGACCGAGTATTCCTGGAACACGGAATCGATTCCCGACGGCTGGTATCGCATCAAGATCGTGGCCAG
>Ga0335081_10005213_pt1 | contig 20560 bp, 21 predicted proteins | sample Lox_Sample_35_FD_206713 | JGI IMG/M metagenome (GOLD analysis project Ga0335081, IMG submission 206713) | Soil microbial communities from Loxahatchee National Wildlife Refuge, Florida, United States - Lox_Sample_3.5 | ecosystem: Environmental > Terrestrial > Soil > Wetlands | place: USA... | reverse complement strand
CTGCGTCCTCGAAGAACAGCTCGTAGAAATCTCCCAGCCGGAAGAACAGGAGGGTGTTGGGATGCTCTTTCTTGATGGCGGCGTATTGCCGCATCAGCGGCGTGGAGGGCTCATTCATTCGCGCAGCTTTCGGCGGATTATAGCAAAGCAGCTTTTGGCGTCGCCGCACAGCTGGGCTTCGCTTAGTTCTCGCCCGGCGGCGCTTGATATTTCGCGGCGCCACATCTAAGCTGCCGCGCTGATGGCTGGCGCGCTGAATCCAGAGGAGGAGCATGAAGGCGGCCGTCCTGCATGAGTTCAAACAGGCTCTCGTCCTCGAGGGAGTCCCGCGTCCCGAACCCGCGAGCGATGAGGTCCTTATTCAAGTCGAGGCTTGCGGAGTGTGCCATTCCGACGTGCACCTGGCGGGCGGCGACTGGAAGCAGTTTGCCGGCATCGTGAAGCGGCCCCTCATTCTGGGGCATGAAGTGGTCGGCCGGGTGGTGGAGAAGGGAAGCGCGGCCAGCGGTGTCGAGATCGGCGACCGCGTCGGCGTGCCCTGGATTCACTGGACGTGCGGAAGCTGCGAGCCCTGCCGCGAAGGCAACGAGAACCTTTGCACCAAGCAGAAGATCACGGGCGTGACCGTCGATGGCGGCTTTGCGGAGTTTCTCCAGGCCCCCGCCAGCCACGTGGTGAAGATCCCTCCCCGGCTTTCGCCGGTTGAGGCTGCCCCTCTGTTGTGCGCGGGAGTGACGGTATATCGCGCGCTGAAGCAGACGAACGTGGCGCCCGGAGAGCGCCTGGCGGTGTTCGGCGTGGGCGGGCTGGGGCATCTCGCGGTGCAGATCGGCGGCGGCATGGGAGCGGAGGTGATCGCCGTCGACCTCGCCGACGAGAAGCTGGCGCTGGCGAATTCGCTTGGGGCGGCAGTCACACTCCACGCCGGGACCAGCGACGTGGCGCGGGAAATGCGCAGGCGAGGCGGCGTCCACGTAGCGCTGGTGAGCTCGGCGGCCAAGGCCGCCTACGACACCGCTTTCCGTTGCCTGCGGCCCGGGGGCACTCTGCTGGTGGTGGGATTGCCCGCCGAGAACCTCTGCTTCCCGCCCATCATGATGGTGGCCAACGAAGTGCGCATCCGGGCGTCGGCTGTAGGCACGCGCCAGGAGTTGCGCGAGGTGCTGGCCCTGGCGGATGCCGGCAAACTGCGCTGCCAGGCCGCAACCCGCCCCTTGCCGGAGGTTAATCGCGCGCTGGAGGAATTAAGCGCCGGCCAAGTCACCGGCCGGCTTGTACTCACGCTGGCCTAGGCGCATCCATTTCCGGGACGGGGAGCGGCAGGACGTTCTTCCAGGGAAAGCGCGAGGGTCTGTTCCCGGATGCCGAGACTCCTCTCCATGCTGGCGATGGCGTACATCACCAATTCCACCCGGCTGGAGATGCCCAGCTTTTCGAAGATGCGGAACAGATAGTTCTTCACGGTATGTTCGCTCAGCTTGAGTTGCCCGGCAATCTCACGGTTGCTGAGGCCCTCCGCCACCTGGCGCACCACGTCTTCCTCGCGTTTGGTGAGCAGACTGATGCCCTCGGAGTTGATCAGGCGCAGCGGTGTGGCCTCGCAGAAGGTTTCCATCACGAGCTGCAATTGCTGGCTGTTGGCCCAGATCTGCCCGCGGTTCACCGAGGCGACGCACTTGCAGAGCGCACGGAACTCAAAATCCGAGCGGCAAAACACGCCCTTGGCCCCCGAGCGGAAGGCCTCCACCACCAGCCCGGGTTCGGAATTCTCCAGCAGCACGACCACGCGGATTTCGGGGTCGCTCCTGCGAAGTTCTCGCGCCACGGCCAGGCCGCTCAAGGGACCATCGCTGAGTGTGGTGGCGACCAGCAGGATGTCGGGGCGGAGTTGCGCGACCTGCCTCAGGATCCCGGCGACCGGGAGTTGACATTCGAAGACACGCAACTGGCGGTATCGCCGCAGACCGCTGGCGAGCAAGCGGCAGGCGATGACGTCGGCATCGGCTACCAGCACTGTGATGGCAGCAGACTGCGACTTGAGCGATAGCCCCATAGAGGATTGTGGAGCGTTGCGCTATCCCGAGATGCAGCCGGTCGGTCGCACAGCGAAAAATCGCCCGCTTGCATCTGCCCCCAACAAATCTCAGCCCGCATCCTACAAAGCCCGGAGCGATGCAACAGAATGTGTGCAAGCTTGTTCTGAATTTGGAACAGAGCTCATCCCCGCCCTTTGTGATAGCCATTGACAGCTTATGATATCGAAACCTTTTTTCCCGCTATCGCCCGTGGATAGGCTCACTCGGCCATGCGCAGCCCCGGCGAGGCGGCTCGGATACCCTCGGTCGCAATCCTCAGTGGCCTGGCGATCCCGGAAAAGCCGACACGGCTTGTTCTGATTCTGGAACACAGCCGAAAGCTAGGGCCAACCCTGAGTGTGGAGCGGACCGGCTTCAGCCCTACATCTCCCGCCGGCCTTCCATCGCCTTCATCATGGTGACCTCGTCGGCATACTCGATGTCGCTGCCCACGGGCAGGCCCATGGCAATGCGCGTTACCTTCACGCCTGAGGCTTTCACGGACTTGGCGAGCCAGGTGGCCGTGGCTTCGCCTTCCACGGTGGGGTTGGTCGCGAGGATGACTTCATCCACCTCGCCCGCCCGGATGCGGCGCAGCAAGTTGGCGGTACGCAGGTGTTCCGGCCCCACGCCTTGCAGGGGCGAGATCGATCCATGGAGCACGTGGTAGACGCCGTTGAAGTGATGCGTCTTCTCGATGGCCGAGATGTTGGTCGGCTCCTCGACCACGCACACCAGTCGCTGGTTGCGGGTAGGGCTCGCGCAATAGAGACAGGGATCGACGTCGGTGATGTTATTGCACAGCGAGCAGAGATGCAGCTTTTCCTTGACGTCGCGGATGGCGGCAGCCAGTCCCTCGGCGTCATCTTCGCTGGCGCGCAGGATGTGGAAGGCCAGCCGCTGCGCGCTCTTGGAGCCCACACCCGGCAGCTTCTTCAGTTCCTCGATGAGGCGGGACAGGGGCAGGGCAAAGTCAGGCATGGAGAATTGGTAATCGGTAATTTGTGATTTGTAAAGTAGCGGAGTCCGTTGCGGGAGCGAGAGCGGTGGAATACAAGGACAACAATTTTACGGATGACTAATTGTAAATTACCGATCACATCAGTCCTCCCAGCCCTCCCAGCATGCCGCCCACGGTGGACTGCATCGCCTGATCCACCTTTTGTCCGGCGGCGTTGATCGCCGCGGCCACCAGATCTTGCAGCATCTCCAGGTCCCCGGACTTGACCACTTCGGGATCGATCTTGACGCTCAAGACCTGCTTCTGGCCGTTCATCTTCACGCTGACGCTGCCGCCGCCGGCGGAGGCTTCCACCGTGGTCTCCTGCATCTTGCGCTGCAGTTCTTCGTACTGGCGCTTGGCCATGGACATCATTTCCTGCAACTGGCGTGGATCGAAACCGGCCATGAGTCCTCCCAACTCGCGAGGATAACAGGATGCGCGCCCGGAGGAAAACCCGCTCAGGCTGATAGGGCGGTCGCCCACGCGCACGGAGCCGCGAGAGCGAGGATATGTTCTTTACCGTTGTTTTTCTTTGTGGTCGATGACGGTGCGGATTTCGGCGCCAAACTTTTGCTGCATGCGGCGGACGACGGGATCTTCGGAAGCGCGCGAACGTCCGGGACGCGCCGGGGCAGGCGCGGGAGCGTTACCGCCGTTGGCCGCGCCGCCCACAACCTGCACCTTGACCGCACGGCCCAGGGCTGAGCTGGCGGCGGTGTTGATGATCTTCCGCGCGTCGGGCACCAGCAGCATCTCCAGCATCTTGGTCGAGGCCGCTGTGCGAACCACGACTCCGGCTTCTTCCACCTTCCACTCAGCTTGTTCCAAATGATGTGCCAGCATCCCGTATTTGCCATCCAGTTCCTGGAGGACACTGCCGAGGAGATCGCCGCCTGCTGCCGGGCCCGGCGCCTCGCTCACGGCGACCGCGCTTACCGATTCCGCCGCTGCCATCTCTGTTTTCGGGCCGCGGCCTTTGCGGGCGCGGTCTTGCTCAAACGGCGAGGGACGCGGAAGCTCCGGCGCGCGTGGCGGTGGCGGGCTCAGCGGCGGGCGGGTTGGCGCAGGAGGTGGCTTCGTCCGGGAGTCACCGGCCGGCGCCTGGCTGAGCAACTCCTCGATCGGCAGAAGCCGTTGCGCGTGGACCATCTTCAGCAAGCCCAGTTCCAGGTGGAAACGCTGTTCCTGCTTGTAAGTCAGCTCGCTGTGCGTGCGCAGCAGGATCTGCAGAAAGCGGGTCAGGTCCTCTTCGCTGAACTTCGCCGCCACGCGGCCCACACGCGCGCGTTCGTCGGCCGAGATTTGCAGCAGCGGCGAATCGGCGCCGCCCACTTTAGCGACCACGGCGTTGCGGAGAAAGCGCAGCAGTTGCCGCGCCAGGTGGGCGGGGTTCTGTCCTTCCGTGACCAGCTTGTCGGCCAGGCGCAAGACGCGCTCGCTGGAGTTCCCGGCGACTGCCTCCAGGATCTCCTCCAACGCTTCCGAAGGAACGGCGCCCACCAGCCCGCGCACCAACTCGGCCGTCAGGGATGTGCCGCAGCAAGCGATGGCCTGATCCATGATGGAGAGCGCGTCGCGCATGGAGCCGTCGCCGGCTTCGGCCAGCATGGCCAGGGCGCTGTCATCCGCCTGGATGCCTTCCTGCCGGGCAATCGCGCGCAATTGGCCGACGATGTCGTCGAAGCGCACGGCGTGAAAGCTGAAGTGCTGGCAGCGCGAGCGGATGGTCTGCGGGATGTCCTCGGGCTGGGTGGTCGCCATCATGAAGATGACGTGCCCGGGCGGTTCTTCCAGGGTCTTGAGCAGGGCGTTGAAGGCGGCGTCGGTGATCTGGTGGGCCTCGTCGAGGATCCAGATCTTGTAGCGGTCGCGCGCCGGGCGGTAGCGCGCGGCTTCGCGCAGCTCGCGAATTTCGTCGATGCCGCGGTTGGTGGCGGCGTCGATCTCGATCACGTCCAGCGAGCGGCCCTCGCGGATCTCCCGGCAGGAATCACACACGCCGCACGGCTCCGGAATGGGATGGTCCTTGGAGCGGCAGTTGAGCGCCATGGCCAGGATGCGCGCGATGGTGGTCTTGCCGATGCCGCGATGGCCGCTGAAGATGTACCCGTGGGCCACCCGCTGCTGGGCGATGGCGTTCTGCAGCGTGCGCGTCACGTGCTCCTGCCCGATCACGTCGGAGAAGCGCTGCGGCCGGTACTTGCGCGCCAGGACCTGGTAGCTCATGAGAAGTTCGATTATACGTGAGGCGGAGGAGCGCTATTCAGCGCGGCCTTCCTGTCCAGGGTCGGGCGGGACGCGGCTACCGAGCAATGCTCGTGCTGCTTCAGCGTCCGAATCCATGACTTGAAGGCGAGCGCCCCCAAGAGCCAACCCGTACGGCCAGGCGATTCGCATCATGTTTTCATCCGTGAGAAAGCACTCAATCCCGGCGGACTCAAGGAGACCCCTTGCAACGAGGGCCTCCTCCATGTCCATGAACTTCGCAATCGTGACCAAGCCATCGGACATCGTAGCCCGATTATAGCTTTGGAGCCTTGCAATGCGCTGCCAAGGGCGCTAGGCTTTCGTGGGAGAATTGAGCGGCTTCGGCGCCGCGCGGGAGGCATGTATGGCTCTCAAGATTTCGACCCATGAAGCCGGCGGCATCACGGTGGTCACCTGCACCGGACGCATCGTCTTTGGCGAAGAGGCCGCCGATCTGCGTGAAGTGGTCAAGGGCCTGCTGCAGCGCACTAGACAGATCGTGATCGACCTGGGCGGGGTCAGCTACATCGACAGCGGCGGACTGGGAACGCTGGTCGGGTTGTACACTTCGGCCCACAACGCAGGCGGCGAAATCAAGCTGGCCAACCTGACGCAGCGCGTGCACGACCAGCTCCAGATCACCAAGCTGATCACCGTTTTCGATTGTTATCCCAGCGAGCAGGCGGCGGTGAACGCCTTCCCCCGGCGGGCCACCGCCTGAGGTTCGTTAGGAGTGGGCTAGGGGTTCGTAGATTCCCGCATCCCTGAGCATAAGCCGCCGATGCGCCGACCGAGGACATCGTAGCCAAAATTGGATCGGTCCCAGGTTAGCGCCGAAAAGCACGGCGCGAACCTGGGGCACCCGGCAAAGCGCGAGCTGCCCAGCCAGTCCGCATGCCGGAAGTAGCTCAGCGTCGGGCCGGACGTATAGACCGCCGTCGCCCCTGCCGGCAGCGGAATGAACGCTTTGTTGAGCGTCTGCCCGTTCATCAGCGCCAGCTTACCACCTCACCAATCCCACACGAGCAAACGACGCTCGTGTGGGCCACACAGGGTTACCTGTGCCACCCGCCCCAGATCGCTCGCCCTGGCCGCCCTGGAACGCCAACAAGAGGTACTCCGCTCGGCGGCCAGGATCGCCGACGCCGGATCACTCGACTACTGTCTCCATTTCTCCAAAAAGCCCCGTGGCCGAACGTAAAAGATCAGTTCACCCGGCTTCGGCTCTGCTCTGAACTTTCCACATGTATTGGAGGAACTGAGACCCGACTCAAGAATCTTCTTGATTGGATAAGACGGTATCAGCTCCTTTGTCAAAGTGGGAGTCGCCGGTTCTCCTGGAATGATCTTCCCGTGTTCCTGACATGCGACGTAGTGGTCACCCGACAACGTAATTGCATCCATCCCGTTCGGGATAGCCTTGGGTCCGAGAACAGCCGTCCCGTTGCAGGCGTGGGGCAAAGCAGTGTCCGCAGTTACCTGATTGTTTTCAAAATGAAGGACAACGACTCCATCTCTGTTTGTCGGTGCGACCAAGTCCCCACCATGCCAGGAACCTAGTGATACGTTGAGGCATTCGTTTGTAACTGGCTTTCCGTTGCGCCCGTTCAAAACCCTGATATTGATCTCCTGTGCGTAGAGCAGTGGCGCAAAGAAAACGGCCATTACCCAAATAAGAAAACCTTGCGCAAAGACCTGCAAAGGCAGAACGACGTGTTTTTTCCTCTCCTTCATCGGGGCAATGGCAGTTAGCACGGCTTGCGTGGACCTCCAATATGCAGCACATCTCGGAAAAGATGAATCAGCGCACCGATCGGGTTATAGGCCGGGTGCCCCAGACGAGCGTCTTTTGCTCGTCTGGGAATGTTACCTGTTTTTACCGCGGGAGGCATCGGGATGGTCGTCGATACTCCAGATAAGCTGCGCTTGTCTGGGACAGCGGTATTTTGCCACCGCCGCAGGATTTTCTCTTGACAAGGTGTATTCCGGTTGTTATTATGACATCAATGTTGTTCACAAACAGCTAAGTATTTGCGGCTCAAGATTTTGCCTCTAACTCCTTTATTATCATGGTCCCCGGGGAGGGGTATGTCGTAAGTTCATGATTCCATTGAGGGCGGGGGGAGGGGGTAGGGATGACTACAGAGTAAACTGCCGCGGTCGGACCGGGTGTGCCACCAGCCAGCTCTACTTTTTTCTGCGCTTTTTTTTGCGCGAATTCTTGCGATTCACCAGTTCTTCTTCGGAGTAGAGGCTGCCGCGGCAATTGCGGGCGCGGCAGTAGCAGGGTGATTCGCCCTCGCCGTCGTAGAGGTTGTAGTCGTAGGTGAGCTCTTCGCCGGCGCGGATGTTGCGAATGGCGAAGATGTAGACGCGCCCGCGAACCTCGTCGGCCTCGCAGTTGCCGTCGCAGGAGTGATTGATGAGCGCGGCGATGCCGTTGCCGTCGATAATGTGTTTGCCGTCGGAAAGGCCGAACAGGTAAGTGATCTCCTCGCCGTCGTAGCGGCGGTCGGCTTCCGCAATGCTGATGCGCTCTCCGGTGTACTCCACGATGCGCGTGCCCTTGCGGATGGGAGTGGTGGTGTAACAGCCTCTCCGGTGGATGCGCGAGGAGCGGATGATGAGTCCCATGGGGATTTCTAGACTTGGCAGCCGTGGCCGGCGATGTGGCTTTCGATGCGCGCCGTGCTCCTGGCCAGGCGGCGTTGCAGGTAGGCTTCATAATCGCCGCGATGCACCAGGGCGGAGGCGATCCTGGCCTCCCCGGAGCTGGCGACCGCGTATTCGCGAGCGCGACGCCGGCGCAGGGCGAGATCCTTGAAGAGTACCGTGGCCTCCCGGCGCAGGGCCGCCAATTCAGCGCATTCCATAGTGGCGGATTATACCCGGGGCAGCGGGAGGCTGTGCCAATCCCTCGATACCACTTCGGGAAAAGAAAGTAACCATCCAAAAGTACCCAGGTCACAAGCCTTGGAGAATGTCCGCGGAGGGGGCCGAGCTAGAGCTTGCTGCGCAACAGGCTGATGATGTCATCGGCGGTAATGACGCCCGTCAGCACACCCTGGTCGTCCACCACCGGCAGCATCAAAAGATTGTATTTGTCGAACAGTTCCGCCACTTCTTTTTCCCGCGTCCCGGCGAGACAGGAAATGGGCGGTCCCGGCGCCAGGGTGGACAAGAGCGTGTCGCCGGAGGCGAGCACCAGGCTGGCCAGCGGGATCGCGCCCAAGAGCTTGTTGTCTTTATCCACCAGGAAGATGGTGCTCACGCCTTCAATGCCGCCTTCGAATTTCCGCAAGGCTTCGATGGCGTCATTCACCGTGGCGGTGGGCGCGAGCGCCAGGTAGTCGGTGGTCATGCGGCCGGCAGCGGTGTCTTCCTTGAACTCCAGCAGTTCGGAGATTTCCTCGCGCTCCGCCGGCTCCATCTCTTCGAGGATCTTCTCCGAGTGCTCCTTGGGCAGATCGGCGAGCAGGTCGGCAGCCGCGTCCGGGCCCATCTCCTCGACGATGTCGGCGGCGCGGTCGGAGTCGAGCGACTGCACGATGGAGACCTGCAACTTGGGGTCCACCTCCTCCAGGGCGTCGGCCGCCACTTGTTCGTCGAGGGTCTCGAAGACGGCCTCGCGCTCGGCCGGCGCCAGCTCTTCCACGATGTCGGCGATGTCGGCGGGATGCAGCTTGGCCAGCCGTTCGTGCGCGATCTTCAGCTTCACGCGCCGCGCCGGGTCGGTCTCAATCAGGTCCACGAATTCCCAGGGAATCACGCGCTGGGGCAGCTTCTGGGTGAGGGCGTGCAGCGTGCCGGCAGGCACAAGGCCCTTCAGCAGGCGGCGCACCGCCCCGCGGGCGCCCACGTCCACGTCGCCGACTTTCAGCACCAGGTGGTGGTTCACCTCCTGCTGGTGGAAGTCGAGATCGTTCACCCGCACCACCTTGCGGCCGTGCACGTCGATGATCTGCTGGTCGAGCAGATCGCGTCCCAGAAGCAACATGCCTTCGGCACTGGTGAAAGGCGCCCACTCCTGGGAGGCAATGCTGGTCCGCACTGCCTTGCCGCTGATCTCCAGCAGGCGCTCCGGGGGCAGCAGGCGGTCGCCCTGTTTGGTCTTGACGATCAGCCCGCAAACCCGTACGGGATCGGCCTGCGGGCACACCGCCACTTCGCGCACCCGGCCCTGCGAACGCCCGTCGGGATCGAGCACGGGTGCGCCCAGCAGTTCCGAAAGCGCGACCGCCGCCATGGTTTCGCAGAATACCGGAGACGGGCGGTTCGAATCCAGGGGTTGTCCGGGAACAACTCGCAGTTGACATTTGGCGATGCCGCATTCAAACTGTCGCTCCTTAGGGACGAGCTGCTGCCCTGGGTTCTCCGAACTGGTATAAATAGCTTGAAGATGACCGCCAATCGGGTCTCCTATACCCTCAATTCGTCGCTGCAGAGCGTGAATGTGGCCGAGGAGACGGCGCAACTGTTCGCCGCCAGGGCGGGCTTTGATGACGACAACTGTCAGAGAATTTCCATGGCGGTGCGGGAGGCGGCGGTCAACGCCGTGCTGCACGGCAATGCATATGACCCCAACAAGAAGATGACGATTGCTTTCGAGAATACCGGCCGTGCCCTGGTCATCACCGTCAGTGACGAGGGCAAGGGTCTGGACATAAGTTCTGTGCCCGATCCCACCACGCCGGAAAACCTTCTGAAACAGTCGGGTCGTGGCATTTTCCTCATGCGGTCCTTTATGGATGAGATCCGCGTACGGCTGCTCGCACCAGGGACGGAAGTCACTCTGGTCAAGAATGTCAGCGGCTCCGCCGCCCATGATAAGGAGGCTTCAAAGTGAGCATGAAATCCAATACCCGGCAGGTGAACGGCATCACCATCATCGACCTCAGTGGGCGTATCACCCTTGGGGAAGGCAGCGTGCTGCTGCGCGACATGGTGCGCGACCTGGTCACCAAGGGCCAGCGCAAAATCCTGCTGAACCTAGGCGACGTCACCTATATCGATAGCTCGGGCATCGGCGAGCTGGTCAGCGCCTTTACTACTGTCCGCAACCAGGGCGGCGAACTCAAGCTGCTCAACCTGACCAAGAAGGTCCACGACCTGCTGCAGATCACCAAGCTGTACACCGTCTTCGACGTCAAAGACGATGAGGCTGCGGCGGTGGCCGCGTTCAAGTAGACATCGTTGCCGTTGGTCGTTGGCCGGTTGTGGTTGGCTGGCGACCAACGAACCTGGACCACGACTCTGATGTCTTTATTCTCCCAGTAGAAGGACCTCTACTCACACTGCATCAGCTCGCCCTATACTCCTCCACCTGTGCGCTTTCTCTGGCTACTCACCCTCGCCGGCTGTGCCTCGGCCACCTGCCTTCCCATGGGGGAAGCAGCCAAGCATGTGGGCGAGACCGCCTGCGTTCACGGCAAAGTTCTCAGCGTCTCGGCGACGCCAGGCGGCGTCCACCTGCTGCAATTCTGCGCCCAGGGCAGCGAGTGCGGCTTCTCCGCCGTGGTCTTCGCCGAGGACCTGCGCCAGGTGGGCGACGTGCGCACCCTCGCCGGCAAGGAGGTGGACATCCAGGGGCAGATCCGTCTCTATCGCGGCCGCCCCGAAGTCATCGTGCGCGATTCCCGCCAGCTCAAGGGAGAAGCCGCCAAGCTGCCGCCCATCCCCAAGGCCTACGACGTGGCCAACCGCGGCAAGTTCAGCCCCGGCCAGCGGCCTACACACGCGGACAAAGCTCCCAAGGCGAAGTACCCGCGGCGCGGCGCCGAGACCCTCCCCGAGACCGCGCCCGAGGCGGAGCAGTGATTCCAACAACTTCACATTTGGGCCTTGTTCTGATTTCAGAACAAACCGCGAGACCCCCTTGCGTGGCCCATGATCTGCGGTAATCTCGTGCATCGACGGTCCCGGGGCCTGCCGGCAGATAATCTGCGGGCTCTACCAAGTGTGGACCGCACGCAGTCCACTCTGGGCAGTCTGCTCTGCTGTGCGTAGCCTCCCCGGGCGGAAAGGATGCCAATGCCTTCCCCAAAGAACCATATCCCCCTGCCAAACAGTGAGCGCACCCCCATGGCCAACGCCAGGGAAATCGGTCCCGCCAATTCCAGCGAGCGTCTGGAGGTGACGCTGCGGCTCAACTCGCGAGCCGGCAAGAAGCCGGCCCTGAGCATGGAAACTTTCAACCAGCTGCCGCAACAGCGACCAGTGATAACCCGAGAACAATTCGAAGCCACGCACGGCGCCGATCCCGCGGCCATCTCCAAAATCGCGGCGTTCGCCAAGGAATATGGGTTGAATGTAGTAGAAACCAGTGCCGCCCGGCGCACGGTGGTGTTGTCGGGAACGGTGGCCGCATTCAACGACGCCTTTCAAGTCCGCCTGATGCAATACGAGCACCCGAATGGGACGTACCGCGGTCGTACCGGTCCCGTGCACATTCCCGCGGAACTGGACGGCATCGTCGAGGGAGTATTCGGACTCGACAACCGCCCGCAAGCCAAGCCACACTTTCGTCGCCGCCAGCCGCAGCCGGGCGCGCACGCTCACACGCCAGGGGTGTCATACACGCCGGTTCAGGTGGCTGCCCTCTACGACTTCCCCACGGGTGTCGACGGATCGGGTGAGTGCGTCGCCCTGATCGAGCTCGGGGGTGGATATCGAACCAGCGATCTGAAAGCCTATTTCCAGCAGCTCAACATCAGCCCTGCGCCGAAGGTGTCGGCGGTATCGGTAGACCATGGCAAGAATCACGCGACCGGCGATCCCGGCGGGCCGGACGGCGAGGTCATGCTCGATATTGAGGTGGTGGGGGCGACCGCGCCGGGAGCGAAGATCGTCGTGTACTTCGCTCCCAACACCGATGCCGGATTCCTGGATGCCGTGACCACCGCCGTTCATGACAAGCAAAACAAGCCATCGGTGGTGTCCATCAGCTGGGGCGGGCCGGAATCGTCGTGGACGCAGCAGGCGATCACCGCTTTCGACGAAGCCTTTCAGACCGCCGCCGCCTTGGGCGTCACCATCTGCTGCGCCGCCGGAGACGACGGTTCCACCGACGGCGCACAGGACGGCCTCAATCACGTGGACTTCCCGGCCTCGAGCCCGCATGCGCTGGCCTGCGGAGGCACCAAACTGTCGGCCACCGGCACCAGCATCACCAGCGAGGTGGTGTGGAACGAGCTGGCGGCCAACGAGGGCGCAACCGGCGGCGGCGTCAGCGATGCCTTCGACGTTCCCTCGTGGCAAACCGCGGCTGGGGTCCCTAAGTCGGCTAATCCGAATCACCGTGTCGGGCGCGGCGTGCCGGATGTTTGCGGCGATGCCGACCCGACTACCGGCTACGTAACCCGGGTCGACGGTCAGCCCGATGTGATCGGTGGCACCAGCGCGGTGGCGCCGCTGTGGGCTGGATTGATCGCCCGCATCAACCAGAAACTGGGCAGTCCAGTTGGCTATGCCAACCCATTACTGTATGGAAACGCGGGGGCGGCCGGAGGGTTTCATGACATCACCTCCGGGAACAATGGCGCTTATCCCGCCGGCAAGGGATGGGATGCTTGCACCGGACTTGGCTCGCCGGTCGGGACCAAAATCGCGGCCTCTCTAACCACTGGACAGGCCGCACGGGCCGTCAAAACCGCCTAGGAGTGTCCTGCAAGCGGCGGGCGGGAATTGTCCGACATTTTCACCCTGCCCTTGGCCGCCGTGGCCAAGGGCGGGGCTGTTAGCTGTTCCTACTTGCCACTGCCCGCTTCCTGCTCGCGGCTTCCGGCTCTGAGTTCCTCGAGCGAATACTTCGTGCCCCGCCAGACCACGCCGCCGTGCCACAGCGTGGCGGCCATCGAGCGCACGAGCGCATAGGCGATGATCAGGCTGTTCACAGGATGCAGCAGCGCATATGCCGGCGAGATGCGGGAAATGCCGTACAAGCCCACATAGAGCGCCGCGATAGCAGCAATGGCAATAACGAACCCCGCCTTCGACCATGCGGGCGCCAGCCACACTCCCAGGAATGGGAACAAATTGAGCGCCACTAACAATAAGAACGCGCCGAGGGCGCGCGTCCAGCGGTAATCGAGCACGGCGAACAGATTCTTAGTCAGGTTGCGTACAATCCCGCGCGCGCCGTGTCCCCAGCGCAGGTTGAGCAGTCCCGGACCGAGCACGTTATCTTGCTTAAACCCGCGCGACTTGACCAGGTCTCCTAGCTTGACGTCGTCCACCACGGCGAGGCGCAGCGCGCGAAACGTCCCGATATCCTCATACACCTGCCTCCGCACCAGGTTGAATGCTCCCAGACCCATCGAATCTCCCGACTTGGGATCAGAGACCTTCCAGGGCCGATGGCCGAAGAGAAACAGCATGTGAAAGTTGGCGATCGCCATACTCTCGCCCACGGTTTCAAGTGCGTGGGTCGGGAACAATACGAGGTGGTCGGCCTTGACTTCCTCGGCGTAGACCAGTGCCCGCCTAATCGCATCGGCACGCAGCTTGATGTCGGCGTCGGTAAACAGGATCCAGTCTCCGCTGGCGCGCTGGCCCGCCAGCCACATAGCATGCGTTTTGCCCAGCCAGCCGGGGGGCAGCTCGCGGACGTGCATTACCTCAAAGCGCAGGCTGGGGCGCGCAGCAATCGCCTCGCATGCGGCACGGTCCATGATCTCGCCCGTGGCATCGCCCGAACGGTCGTCGACGGCGAGAACTTCCAGATTCTGATAATCCTGGGCGGCAAAAGAGGCGAGCGCCGCCGCGACATTCTCCTGCTCATCGCGGGCGGGCACCACGATGCTGACGCGCGGCATCAGCTCGGGAAGTCGGTCCCATTCCGGGCGGGTGATATCGGCGATGTGCCTCATGCCGCGGGCGGCGTCCTGCAGGCGATCCAGCCACACCGCAGCCAATGCGCCCCCGAGCAGCCACCAGAAGAGCCGCATCAAGTCTCCGCTCCCACGGTATCCAGCCGCACGGCTGGCAGGTGCGGCGCATAGCGCATGCCGTAGAACAGCACGGCGGCCGAAAGCGCTGTGGCTACGATGGCGGCGATGAAGGCCACGGGCAGAGAGCTGCGGTCCGAGATGTAGCCCATCAGCGGCGGGGAGAAGGCATCACCCAGCAAATGGATCACGATCAGGTTCACCCCAATGGCGCTGGAGCGGATCGGCGCGCTCACCGAGTTCACGATCGCGGCATTCAGCGGTCCGGTGTTCATCAGCAACAAAAATTCCGCGGTCACGATGCCTGGCATCATCGGCGGCCCGGCCACGTACAAGGCCACCACCATTGCCGGGATGCCAAGCGCCATGCCCGCCGCCGACACCAGGTAGTAGGCAGCATCGGTCTTGCGCAGCAGACGGTCGCCGAGCCAGCCGCCGAACAGCGTCGCCACCACGCCATTCACCATGATGCTTACCCCCAGCAGCAGATTGGCGTGATCCAGCGACATTCCCCGGTATTGCGACAAAAACTTTGGCAGGAAAACCGAGATCCCGCCCAGCGCGAAGGTCATCATGGCCATGCCCAGGGTGGCCGTCCAGAAGGCGCCGTTGTGCGCCAGTCCGCGCAGGGTAGCGCGGTCGGGCGTGGCCGAAAGATGATCGCTCAATCCGCGCTCTGGTTCCGGGAGTAAGAGAAAGATGAGCGCGAACAGGAAGCCGGGCAGCGCGGCCACATAAAACGGCGTGCGCCAGCCGTAGTGGTGGCCCAGATAGCCGCCGACGATGTATCCAATCCCGGTGCCCACGGGGATAGCCAGGTAGAAGAGCGCGAGCATGCGTCCGCGGCGTTCCTCAGGGAACAGGTCGGCGAGCAGCGCCGGGGCGATGGTGGCGTAGCTCGACTCGCCGATCGCTACTACCGTGTGCCGCACCAGCAGCCCGGAGTAGTTGTGCGCCACGGCGGTGAGCAGGGTGGCGGCGCTCCACAGGAAAATGCCGGTAAAGAGGATCCACCGCCGCGAGTAGCGGTCGGCAGCCATGCCGATCCACGGCGCCACCACCATGTAGAAGATGAAAAAGGACGTAGTCAGCAGGCCGTATTCGGTGTCGCTGAACTTGAACTCCGCCTGCACCAGCGGCTGCACCGCGAACAGCACCGAGCGGTCGATGTAGTTGACGAAGTTGATCGCCGTCAACAGCGCCAGCGCGGCCAGCGGGTAGGTTTTGCGTGCCATCCGGTCGCGCGACTATAGCATGACGCTCGTTGGTCGTTGGCCGTCAGTCGTTGGTTTGAATCTTGTCTTTCCACCGACTAACGACCACCGACCAACGACTGCCCCCTGCGGGCGTGCAGCTTCTTCAGCTCCCGCACATGGCCACGATGCAGCGCCGAGTGCCGGGTCTCCTCGAAGATCTCGTCGAGCACTCGGTTGGGACGCCAGGGGAAGACAATTTCTTCCGAGAAGCGCGCCGGCGGAAGCTCTGCGATCTCCTGGTTGGTGAGCGTGCGCACCCGGTCAGCGAACTGCACCGTCTCCTGCACTGTGAACTTAGGTTCGTACCACACGCCGGGGTTGGCCGCGAGCTTTCGGATAGTGTCATCATTTTCCCAGCCCAGGCAGTAGAGCTTTTCTTCATTAGGCTGGCCGCCGATCCAAACGTGTACGAGCGCGTAGCGCCACTCGATGACGTGACGTACGTGCCAGCCGGCGGAGTGCAGGTTCGGGTCCGGCTGCCAGGTGAAGGCTTCGGGCGTGAACTGCACGAACTCGTGCAGCAAGCGGTCCCACTCGTCCTCGATGTGGTGGAGCACGAAGCGCAGCAGGTCGTTCATTTCTCTTTCCTCGGCGGCGGGCCATCGGGACGCGGCCAGCGCGCCTCCACCACCGTCCCAATGCCGCCGCGCGGCCGGAACTCGCCCCGCACCACCGCCCACACCGGGCGCGCTGCCCGCACTACGTCTTCCAGTACGCGGTTTACAACGTTTTCCTGGAAAATACCCACCTCACGGAAGCTGAGCAAGTATTCCTTGAACGACTTCAGCTCCAGGCAGCGACGGTCGGGCATGTAGCGGAGGGTGATCACGCCGAAATCGGGCAGGCCCGTCTTGGGACACACGGCCGTAAACTCCGGCGCGTCGATTACGATCTCGTATCCCGGAAACTGGTTGGGCCAGGTCTCGAGGGGCGGGAAGCGCACGCTCAGCCCGGAGCGCGCATGCTCGGGCGTGTAGGAAGGTTTCTTCGGCATGCGGCCATTGTAACCAGTTGCCAGTTGTCAGTCGCCAGTTTCAACGCGCAACAGCTGACAACTGACAACTGGTTCTACGCGACGATCTTGTCCGCATCTTTGGGAGGTTCCTCGGGAGACAGCTTGCGGGGTGCAGGCTTTTTGAGCGCAAGCTTGTCCTGGTGGGTCACTGTAAAAGCCGCGGAGTTGACTTCGCCGCCCACCAAGATGGCAAATCCCGACCAGTACAGCCACACCATGAGCGCGATTCCGGCACCCAGCGTTCCGTAAGTCTTATTGAAGTGGGCGAAGTGCTGGAAGTAAACCCCCAGGCCGAAGGAGAGCGCGATCCACACGCCCACCGCGATCACTGCGCCAGGCAATGATTGCTTCAAGCTCTGCCTGACGTTGGGCAGCAGGAAATACATGAGCTCGACCGCCAGCACCGTGAAGCCAATGGCGACGCCCCAACGGATGATGGGCCAAGCGGCCACGAACTCCGGCCCCACTCCCGCGTGTCCCGCCAGCCAATCGCCGAAACGCGGTCCCACCAGCATCACGGCGAGCGCAACCAGGCTCAGCATCCCGACCACGAAGGCCGTGCCCAGCGCCAGCAGCCGTTGATTCCACCAGGAGCGGGTCTCCGGCACGCCGTAGGCTACGTCCAGCGCTTCGATAAGGGCCGAGAACCCGCTCGAGACCGTCCACAGACTCCCCAGCAGGCCTAACGAGAGCAACGCGCCATGTCTGGTCCGGATCACGCCATGCACGATTCCCCGCACCAGCCCCATGCCCTCAGGTGGCACCACCCGCGCCGCGGCATCAAGAATCTGGTTGAACAGATTGGGAATCGGGATGTAAGCCAGCACCGCCGCTGCCACCACCAGCGTGGGGAATAGCGCCATCACGAAGAAATAGGAGAGCCCCGCCGCCATCGCCATAGTATGGTTGTCCCGCACGTCGCTGATGGTGCGCAGCAAGGTCTTCTTGGTTGTGCTGAGGCGCATAAGAACTACGACAGCTTAAATCCGCCACGGCTTATGCGCCAAGCGAACCGCGGAAAAAGCTAAGGGCCGCCTGGGCGGCGGCCCTGCTTCGGGCGTAGTGACTACCTTACCCGACTACCCTCTGCCAAAGCCGGTTTGGTATCCGGCCAGGTATCCGTTGCGATAGGCCTGCTTATAGGTGCCCTTGTTGCCGTAGCTGCCGTTGTAGCCGTGATCGGCGTGCTTGTATAAGCCGCCCCTGCCCGCGCCATAGCCGCGGTTGGAGCGCCGGTCGATTCGACCGGCATTCAGGCCGTCGGTGTACCCAGTCTGATAGGCATAGTTGTAACCGTTGTTGTAACCACCATTACCCCACCCCCCGATCGAACCGTATCCCCAAGTGCCCTGGTTAGGGTAGGGATAATAGGTGCCGTTGGGGTAGTAGCCGCCCCAGCCTCCCGGACGCGGGCTGGGGTATGGATAGTAAGTGCCGTTAGGGTAGGCGTTGCCCCAGCCCCAAGTCCGCTGTGGCACGTAGACCCACTGGCCATTGCGGTACTGATAGTTGGGATTGTTGCGATAACGCGCGTCGCGGTCGTGGTCCCAATCGCGGTGCTGGTTGCGATTCCAATCACGACCGCGATCATGATCCCCGCCACGCCAATTCTGGTCGTTGCGACTGTGGGTCTGGTTACCGTTGCCCCAGCCCTGCGCCCAAGCACCGCCACAGAGTCCCGCCACCAGGGCCAGACCCAACATCATCTTCTTCCAGTCATTCATGTCTCCCTTGCCTCCGACCGTGGGCCGCCTCAGCACCCGACGGTCGTTCGACTCTTGCCCCTTCCTACTGGTTCGAACACGGGCGCGAGCACGGAAAACGTAATAATTTGTAAAGCTGGCGTAAATTATTGTGGTTACGAGAGATCCCCGGCTTGGTCGCGTCCAGCGCGCGTCTGAGCAAGGACTAGCCCGCGGGGGGTTGGAACCAGCACCACGGAGATCAAGCCTTCGGCTTCCAGGCGCAACGCAGCTTCACGCACGATTTTCTGGTGCGAGCTGGCATCGTGGATGAGAATCAGGCCGTTGGGAGAGATCTGCGGCAGCAGGTGCCGGACCTCGCGCTCGCGGAGGTTGATGTCACTGTCACTGAAGAGCAGATCGATGGGGCCGTCCACCTCGAGGTCGAGGCTGGAGTGGTTGCGGGCGTCAATCCAGGCGGCGAGCCCGGATGCGTCAATTCGCTCTTTAGCCTTGGCGAAAACCTTTGGGTCGAACTCCACGGTGATCACGCGTCCGAAGCCGTTCTGCTGCAAGCCTTGGGCAATGGCCAGCGTGCTTACCCCCATGAATGTACCGGTCTCGACCACCAGATTGGGCTTGAGCGTGATGACCAACTGCTTGAGAAAGTCGAGCACCTCGGCCTCGGCGGACATCGAGTCGTACATCTTCCAGAGTTCAGGGTGCGGACATTCCGGCGTGGCCGGCGTGTACTCGGGCTGCAGCGATTCGCCCGTGGCGCTGACGTCGGCGATGATGCGGTGCTCTTCACGCGTTCGCAGGAAGCGTGGCACGATGATGGCGAGCAGGACGGCGCCGGCGAGAAGGGATATGAGTCCGGCGATGATCGCTGTCGAGGCAGGGAGGAGATATCCTGTCACCGTACGGCAGACGCCATAGAGCACCAGAAATTCTCCGAAGACGATCCCGCGCGGCCGCTGCCACTGAATCGAACGCCGCCCTTCCTGCCACAGCCAGTACGAGATGAAGAGAAAGGCGATTCCTTCCAGCGCCCGGGCGCCGGGAAGTTCGGCGATCCTGCCAAGCGCCATCCCAGCAGCGGCTGCGACAGCGGCGACGTCCAGCATTAGCAGAGACGAAAGCCGGGAGGCGCTTGCGAACAGGAGTGCCGCAACCACGACTCCCACGACAGCACCGCTGACACCGAGGTGGCTGCCGAGCAGAACGGCGCCAGCCAACGCACCAGCCATCAGAGCGACAACAATTACGAGCGGACCGGCAGACAGCCGGCGACGGCGGGCGTCGTCGCGCACCACCAGATATCCGGCAATTGCCGCGATCGCCAACGGCAATCCGAAGCGCAGGTGAAAGAACCCGCTCATTTCTGGGCCAGGGCCCATTTCTCCAGGTCGCCGGTGGAGCGCAGCAGCTCCATCTGCGCCTGCTCCAACTGGTAGGTGGCATCGAGATAGGCGGAATACTTTTGACCCTCGGCCAGCCGGGCGTTGGCTTCATCACGCAGGGTTGCGGTCCCCGCCTGGATCTTGGTCTGTACCGTATCGACGTCAGCGCGGGCCAACTGGTATTCCAGGCGCGCGACTTCGCGGGCGGCGGCGAGTTGCGCCACCTCGCGCTGCAGCTTGCGGGTGTCATTCGACACTTTGTTTTTCACATCTTCCGCCTGGCGGCGGGCCTGCACGGCTTCCGCGTCGGCGGCCGCGGCGTGGGCGCGCTGCGACATGTTGAAGAAAGGGAAGCGGATGGACACCCCGATGACGGCATTGTTCCGCTGGAAGTTCTTGAAGAAGACGTCGTAGTTGTTGTACTTGGCGAACAGGCCGTACTGCCCCACCAGATCGATCATCGGCAGAAACGCCTTGTGTTCGCCGCGAGCGCGGAGCTGCTTGGCATCGGCTTGAGCAAAAGCCAGCTTGACCGCCGGGCTGGCAACCACGGCTTTGGAAGGCAGGTCCGCACTCTGGCTGACCTCCGGGAGCTGGGGAATCGATTCGGTGACGGTCTCAATCTCCTGTGCGGGAACCCCGGTAAGCTGTGCCAGCAGGTTGCGCAACACGTCCACGTTGCCCTCGACTTGGGCGATGCTCATGCGCACGCGCGCGGTGGCCAGGCGTGCACGCGTCAACTCGAGCGCGGGTTCGACGCCCGCCTGCACGCGCTCGGCGGTGATCTGCTCGGCGCGCGTGGCCTCCTCTTCCTGCTGACGGAGCAAGTGGAGCGCCGTCACCATGCGGTCGAGTTGGGTGTAGGTAACGGCACTGTCGAGGATGGCCTGCTGTCGCCGCTCTTCACTGCTGAAGGCGGTGGCGTTCCACTCCA
>Ga0335081_10005211_pt1 | contig 20566 bp, 15 predicted proteins | sample Lox_Sample_35_FD_206713 | JGI IMG/M metagenome (GOLD analysis project Ga0335081, IMG submission 206713) | Soil microbial communities from Loxahatchee National Wildlife Refuge, Florida, United States - Lox_Sample_3.5 | ecosystem: Environmental > Terrestrial > Soil > Wetlands | place: USA... | reverse complement strand
GATCCTCTCCATCGGCCAGGTGGTGCCCCACGAAGTGATGGGCATGGCCAACTACACCAAGAACATCCTTATCGGCACGGGCGGCCGCGACGGCATCGACCGCAGCCATTACCTCAGCGCCGTCATAGGCCTGGAAAACATCATGGGCCGCGCCGAGAACCCCGTGCGCAGCGTGCTGAATCTCGCCGCGGATCGCTACCTGCGCCATCTGCCCATCGTCTACGTGCTCACCGTGGTGGGCCGCGCCGCCGACAGCCGGCTTGCCGTGCGCGGGCTCTTCATCGGCGACGACGCCGAGTGCTTTCATCGCGCCGCCGAGTTGAGCGTGAAGGTGAATATCGAGGCCATCGACGAGCCGATCAGGAAAGCCGTCGTCTATCTCGACCCGCACGAGTACCACTCGACCTGGATCGGCAACAAGGCGGTCTATAGGACCCGCATGGCGTTGACCGACGGCGCGGAGCTGATCATCCTTGCTCCAGGAGTGAGGGAGTTCGGCGAAGACAGGACCATCGACAGCCTGATCCGCAAATACGGCTATCGCGGCACGCCGGCCACGCTCAAAGCGGTCGAACAGAATGCCGATCTGGCCGCCGGGCTGGGCGCGGCGGCGCACCTGATTCATGCGTCGAGCGAGGGACGGTTCAAGATCACCTGGTGCCCCGGTCATTTGACCCGCGAAGAGATCGAGAGCGTCGGATTTGAATACGGCGATCTGGCCGAGATGTCGCGCCGTTGCGATCCGGCGGAGCTCGGCCATGGTTTTAACGAGGTGAATGGCGAGCGGATCTTCTTCGTCGCCAATCCGGGCCTCGGCCTTTGGGCGCAGCGCTCTCGCCTCCCCGAGCCGGCCCTTTCTCGCTTCTGAAATTTGCAGAGAATTCCCGGCTGTCGGCGCAAGATGAAGAGAATCGCCTCCGGCGCGCCGATGACGCGGGGCAGTCTCGGAGTCGCCCCCGGAAAAGCGCAACTCATGCCTGTGTGGCTGTGCCACGGTGAAAGCGGCATGTCGCCGCTGATTCAGCTCGGCTTATGCTCCACCGTCGCACAGTCCCACGGTCGAAAAGCGGCTTCTTTTTCGCTGATTTTCTATGCCAGCCGCAGAAACCGGCTCGGATCGAGCTTCGCGCCCGGAAAAACCATCTCGAAATTCGATGCCCCGATGGACTTTGATACCACTTCGCTCAGCACCGCCCGAAAGTCAGTCGTCACCGCAAGGTCGCGGCCTTCGTTGAGCTCGTGATCGGCCAGGCCGGGCCAGCGGCCGTAGACCTTGCCTCCGCGTACCCGGCCGCCGAGAACAAACATTGCATTGGCGTGGCCGTGGTCGGTGCCGCCCGTGCCGTTCTGGCGCGCGGTGCGCCCGAACTCCGACATCGTCACCAGCGTGACTTCTTCTCCCCTGTCGCCCATATCGCGCCAGAAGGCGGCGAGCGAGTCGGAGAAGTCGCGCAGGCGGTTCGAAAGCTGGCCTTCGACGCCGCCCTGGTTCTGATGCGTGTCCCAGCCGTTGACGTCAGTGAAAGCCGCCTCGACTCCGAGATTTGCTTTCAAAAGCTGCGCAATCTGCCTCATGTTGTTCGCGAAAGGCGAATCTGGATAATGTACGCCGGCAGCCGGTTCATACTGCGCGGGATCGGCCGCGCGCAGCATCTTTACAGCTTCGAAGGTCGCCTCGCCGGTCGCGTGCAGGATGCTGTCGCCGGAGTTCGAGTACATGGCCTCGAACGCGCCCGCTGCCGGCGAGACCGGCGCCTCGACATGCCCGCCAACCGCGAAGCTGTTCACATTGCCGATGGCAAGGGCGGGGATCTTGCCGGCTAGCATGTGCGGAACCTGCGCGCCAAGAGCGATGGCGCGGAAGGCGGTGTGCTCGCATTGGTGGCGCAGATCTTCGGCCTGCAGGGCGCGGTTCAGCCAGCCATCGGACGTGCTCTTGACGCCGGGCGTGCCCGATTCCATGTAGTCCTGCGCATCGAAGTGCGAGCGCGTCATATCGGGCGAGCCGGCGGCATGAACTACGGCGAGGCTGCCCACGCGGTAAAGCGGCTCCAGCGAAGCCAGCGACGGATGCAGACCGAAAAACCCGTCGAGATCGAGCACTCGGTTCGCCGGAATCCCGATGGTAGGCCGCATGGTGAAGTAATTCTTCTCGCGATACGGCACCACCACGTTGAGGCCATCGACGGCGCCGCGCTGGAAGATGACGACGAGACAGCCGCGACGAGAACTCTCGGTTTCGGCCAGGACAGAACGAACCAGAAAGCCGGGAATAGCAGCGGTGCCGGCGACGGCGAGAGCGCCGTTGCGGAGAAAGAATCGGCGATGGGTGTACATTTCGAGCCTCAACAATTCCTGAATCTGAAGTCCGCTGCCTGATTGGCGATGTCATCCTGAGCGACGTTTGGCCCCGATTCCGGACCAAACGGAGTCGAAGGATCTGCGGTTGCTTTTCAACGCGCGTTTCGAATTGGCCACGGTGGACGTTCATCTTCGCTGGAACTCGGGCGAGCCGAGGAGCAGCCCGGCGATCAGCTCCTTCTGTTTCTCGACATCCTTCGCTGCCTTTATCGGATTGATCAGCGTGCCCACAGCGGCCATATTGTTGTTCCGCGCGGAAGCCGGCGGATTCTGCGCCTGATTCATGATCGCCGAGCGCGTGGAGTCGCTGACTCCTCCGGGAACCAGCATTGCTTCCAGCCGCTGCTCTTCGGCCGATACGCTCGGCATCTCCACAGGCGCGGCGTTCGCCGTTCCATGAGTCGAAGCAACGATCGGGGCAGAGGACACGGGATGCTCGGAGGCATCCCACCCTTTCGTTTGCCCGCTGCGGCCGGCGCACGAAAGGATGGGGCACCCGGCCGAGATGGCGCCGAACTTATCCTCGGCCAGCATAAGCGCGAAGTTCATTCGACTGACCAGCGCACCGGAACTGACCCACGCCGACGATTGCCAGCTATAGCCGGTGGGCGGAACGGCTCCGTAGAGCGGCATGCCCATTCCCTGCAGAGCGCGCACCAGGGGAAGAAGATCGTCGATTCTTGCGTCGGAGGCGCGCACCGCCGAGACGACATATTCGAGCGGCGTCTTCACCTTGCCGCGGAAGTTCTCGCCGGACCAGAACTCGGGCGAGTGGAACATCGTCCGCAGCACCGCAGAGATGTCGCCGCCGCTCTTCATGTAGGAATGCGCCATGCGATCGACGAGCGGCTGCGGAGGATCGTCGCTGACGAAGCGCTCAGCCAGCTCGCGCGACAGAAAATGCGCCGTCGCCGGGCTTGCGGCGAGCATGTGCAGCACCTGTTCGCCTTCGCGCTCGCCGCGCTCCTTGATCTTCTTGCCGAAAACGACCTTGGTGCCCGGCTCGTGGCGATTCTCGTTGAAGATGAATCCGCCGCCGCGTTGCGGGCGCTCGACCGTCCAGCCGGTAAAGACCCGCGCAACCTGGACCACGTCTTTCTGCGAGTAGCCACCGTTCACTCCGAGCGTATGCAGCTCCATGAGCTCGCGTGCATAGTTCTCGTTGATGCCCTCCCGGTTGTTCTTGCCGTTGCGCGCAGCGCGCTCGGCGGCCGGCGAATCCGGCCCCATGCTGCCTGCGTTGTCGAGATAGAGCAGCATGGCAGGACTGTGAGCCGTGGCTTCGAGCAGGTCCTCGAACTTGCCCAGCGCGCGCGGCCGAATCGCGTCGCGCTCATAGCTGACCAGGTAGTAGGGCGTCTCGTCGTTCTTGTGCAGGAAAACATTGAAGTGATTGAGCCAGAAGTCGGTCATCACTTCCTCGAGCTGCGCGCTCGAATCGATGTCCCGCGCCAGCCGCTCTTCGCAGAGTTCGTTGACGACCACGTGCTTTGGATTCTCGAGCGCGCCGACGACCTCGCGCTGCCCAGGCGTCAGGCCGGCGATCAACGCCTTTCGCTGCGCGGGATTGAGCTCGCGCCGGAATGCGTCAAACTCCGGCTGCTCCATTCGGGCGAGTTTCGCGACGCGGAGATCGGGCGCGAGCAGGAGAATGCGCTCGATCTGCGCTTCGCTGAGCTGGGCTTCGCCGGACTTTTCGGGCGCGCTTTGCGCCGCTGCCATCGACATGGCCTCGCTTTCATCGGACGCGCCCGGCTGCATCTCATTCGTGGCCTCGGTCTGCGTGGCCATCGTTTCCGCGCGCGCGTCCATCTCGCCACTGGCGGTCATCGACCCAGGATGCGCCGATGCCAACTGCCGCTTCTGTTGCTTCGCCTCTTTGCGCAGCTCGTAGCGGTCGATCTGATTCATGTAGACGGAGCGCAATGCCCCGTTCTTCGGGATCGGCGCCTTGCCGTCGGCGGCCTGGCGGATCATGGCGTCGCTGGGCAGCCGATAGAGCAGCTCCTCGGTGCTCCACTGCATGGCGGGAAACTCCGCCAAACGCGCGGCGAGCGCCGAGTTGTCAATGGCAGCCGGATGCAACTGCTGCTCGAACCATCGATCGAGACCTATGGCGCGCACCGTTTCAAGGTCGCCGGGACGCGGCCCAAAGGTGAAACGGTTCAGCGCGTGGAGAATGCGCTCGTCGCCGTCGAGTTGGACGGAATGATATGCGGCGCGACGAAGAGATGAACGGGCCGACTTGTTCTCGCTGTCAGATGGCTTCGTTTGCGCTGGAACCGGCGGCGCGCAGAGGACGGCGCAGAGCATCGCGGCCAGACATCCTCGCCAATGGTGCATGCGCGGCTCTCCCCTGGATCCTGTCGTTACATCAGTTCAAGACGCGATCTGGAGAAGAAAGTTGTGATGGGGCTGATTTATCGGCTTTGACCTATTCTACTTCGACTTCCGGCGTTGTCATGGCCCTTTCGGAACCGGTCAAGCCTGTTCAGTGGGCTCGCCGGCCGTCAGCCTTTTGGCATAGACAAGCCCCGCGCGGCCGCGACCGTAGTAGTTCTCTTCCCTGCCCCGGCAGAGGTACCCGTGAGATTGATAGAGCGTGATGGCGGGGCGATTCTCGGCATCAACGTGCAGCCAGATCAGCTCTGCGCCGGCCTGACGCGCCGAATCCTCGATGCGGCGCATCAATTCTGCGCCGGTTCCGCGTCTGCGGCCTTCGGGAGCGACCTCGATGGTCTGGATGTAGGCGATCGTCTCGCCGGATTCGCTGCCCCATTCGACAATGGCAAAGCCAACGAGGCGTCCGGACTCTTCGGCCACCCACGTTGCCGCTTGGGCACTGGAGACAAGTTGGCGTATGTACGCGCGGCTGAAGCGGTGCGGCGGCTGGAAACAGATTTCTTCTATGGGGTAGAGCTGGGCGAAGTCGTCCGGTCGGTAGAGGCGATAGAGCACAGAGCCAGATTAGGTGAAGAAGCAGAGATTCACCCCACCCTTTCGCCAAAAGCAGGCGAAAGGATGGGGCACCCACCGTTTCCCTTTTGCCAATCCCAGGTCCCGAAAGAGGGACCTGGGGCACCCATTCCCGTGAATCCTCATCGCCGGATTGCGGTGTCTACACTTTGGCTTCGAGCGAGGCGATCAGGTCGAAGAAGCGTTGATCGAGGCGACGGTTGGTCGAGATCGCTTCCTTGATGGGGATATCGGTGATATCGGTGCCGCGCAGCACGGCGATGCGTCCCCACTTCTTCTCATGCACCATCTCGATGGCGTGCAGGCCGTAGCGCTGGCCGAGCAGGCGGTCGAAGGCCGTGGGCACCCCGCCACGCTGCGTATGGCCGAGATTGACGAAGCGCGTCTCGTAGCCGGCTTTCTTTTCGATGAGCTCGGCCAGCGCCTCGCCGATGCCCGACAGGCGGGCATGGCCGAAGGCGTCTACCTCCTTCGACCCGGTGACCTGGCCGACCTCGGGAAGATGGCATCCTTCGGCAACGACGACCACGCCGTAGTGCTTGCCGTGGTCGTAGTTGTACTTGAGCAGCGCGCAGACGTGATCGATGTCGATCTCTTTTTCGGGAACGAGGATGACGTGAGCGCCGCCGGCAATACCCGAGGCCATGGCGATCCAGCCCGCGTCGCGGCCCATCACTTCGACGACAATGACGCGATTGTGCGAATCGGCGGTGGTGTGGATGCGGTCGATCGCCTCGGTGGCGATCATCACCGCGGTATCGAAGCCGAAGGTCTGGTCGGTGCCGTTCAGGTCGTTGTCGATGGTCTTGGGAACGCCGACGCCCTGCACGCCGTTCTCCACCAGATACTGCGTTACGGATTGCGTGTCGTCGCCGCCCAGCGCAATGAGCGCTTCGATCTTGTTCACCTTCAAAACTTCCAGCACCTTCTCGAGTCCGCCGGGAACTTTCTTCACGTTCGTCCGCGAGGAGTGCAGGATGGTGCCGCCCTTTAGCTGGATGCCGTCGGTGTTCTCCAGGGTCAACGGAATCCGATTGTTGTCGAGCACGCCGCGCCAGCCGTTGAGAAAGCCGATGAACTCATCGCCATAGGTGTTGATTCCCTTCTTCACCGCCGCATAGATCACCGCGTTCAAGCCGGGGCAATCGCCGCCTCCGGTCAACAAAGCAACACGCATCGCAATCACTCCGTCAGCAGAATTTGCGGCGTCTTTCCCAACCTATGGCAGAGTCCGTTGTGCGTTGCTCGCACCGGCACGCCGCTCTCGACCCTGATCCAGTCTACCCCGCCCAGGCAAACGGGATGGCGAGCGTTTGCCGGCCTGCAAATTCTTCGCCCTGCTCATTTTCATCCTGGGAAGCGTGCCCGCCGGTGGTTCAATTGAGTTATGCATGCAAGCGGCGCTTTCCTGCTCCTTGCCTTCGCCTGCCTGGTTGTCTCGGTGCTGCTGGTGCTGCTGCAGCTCACGCGGCTCGGGTTCCTCGTGCGTTCCACGATTCCCGACCGGCCGCGACGGCGCATGTTCCTGGCCTCGGTTGCTTTTCTGATCACGTTTGTCGGCGTGCGGCTGATCGTGCACTTCATCACGCGCGATGAGGGCCCATTCGGCTTCGTGATGTTGCGCGGGAGGCACATTCATCATCTGTTTTGGGGAATTCTCATCCTGCTCGGCGTTGGCTACGCATGGCTGCTCGACGTGGGGCGGTTGCATTCGCCGCTTTCCATTTTTCTCAGCCGTCTGGTGTCGGTCAGCTACGGCGTGGGTGCGGCGCTCACGCTCGATGAGTTTTCGCTGTGGCTGAATCTCTCGCCGGATGCGTACTGGTCCCGCGAGGGCCGCCTGAGCATCGACGCCGTGATTATTTTCGGAGCGCTGCTCAGCGTGGGCGCCTGGGGCGCGCCGTTCTTCCGTGGCCTGGCGACCATGTGGGGCAAACGGCCCATTTTCCGGTCCGGTGCGAAGTCGCCGCAAATCCGAACTATTCCGCGCGCGCGGTCGCTTCGTCTTCGTAGAGCGCCGCGATCAACTCGGCGTAGCGGGTCGTAATCTCGCGTCGCTTGAGCTTCATCGACGGCGTCAGGTGGCCGGCTTCCTGGGTCCACTCCTCGGCCACGACGCGGAAGCGCTTGATGGTCTCGAAGTTGGCCAGGCCGGCGTTGACCTCGCGCACGATTTCTCCGAAGTGGGCAACGACGCGGCTTTCGGCTACCAGTTCGGCGCGTGACTTGATTTCCACGCCATGGCGCCGCGCCCATTCTTCGAGCGCCGTGAAATTGGGCGAGATCAGCGCCGAGACGAATTTGTGGCGATCGCCGACCAGCGCCGCATGCGCCACCATCACGTTCGTCTTCAGCCGGTTCTCGATGGGCTGCGGAGCGACCAGCTTGCCGCCCGAGGTCTTGAGCAGCTCTTTTTTACGGTCGGTGATGTAGAGAAAACCATCGCCGTCGATGCGGGCGATGTCGCCCGTATGGAACCAGCCCTCGGCATCGAAGCACTCGGAGTTGGCGGCCGGTTTTTGCCAGTATCCCTGAAAGATCGACGGCCCGCGAACCAGCAGCTCGCCATCCTCGGCCAGGTTGCAGCTCACGTTGGGCAGCGGCCGGCCCACCGAGCCCATGCGGTGCCGGACGGGCGAGTTGACGGCGATCACCGGCGAGGTTTCGGTCAGGCCGTAGCCTTCATACAGCGCAATGCCCACCGAGGCAAACCACTGCGCGGTGTCGATTCCCAGAGGAGCGCCGCCGCAGATGAAGGTGGTAACGCGGCCGCCGAAGGCTTCGGCGACCTTGGAATAGACGAGCTTGTCGGCCATCTTCCAGGCCAGCGATGCGGGACGCTCCCCGTTATAGATGGAATCGCGGTGCCGGGAGCCGACCCGAACCGCCCAGCCCAGAATCCGCTTCTTGACGGGCGATGCAGAGGATTTTTGCTCGACAGCCTGGCGAATCTTCTCGTAAACGCGCGGCACGCCGACAAAGACCGTGGGCCGCACCTGGCGCATGGCCTCGGGCAGCTTGTCGAAATGCGAGCAATAGGCCACCTGCGCGCCATAAAAGAACATGGCATAGTCGAGGGCGCGCGCAGTGATGTGGGAGAGCGGGAGAAACGAAATGCAGGCGTCTCCCGGCCCAAAGCCGAACTCGGCGGTGGCAAAGGTCTGGTTGGTGGCGATGTTGCCGTGGGTGAGCGCAACGCCTTTGGGTTCGCCGGTTGTGCCGGAGGTGTAGATGAGCGTGGCCAGATCGTCGGGTCCAACCGACTGCACCACGCGGTCGAAAGCCGCGTCCTGCCAGCCGATGCGCTCATCGGCGCCGGCCAGGATCTCGGTGAACGAAAGCGCGCCCTCGGGCGGCTCGCCGGCGTCCATGAGCAGGATGTGCTCCAGGTCGGTCTGGCCGCGCACCGCATTCAGCTTTTCGAATTGCTGGCGCGTGGAGACGACGGCGATCCGGCAACTCGCATCGCGCATCAGCGCGGCCACCTGCTCGCCGGTCAGGGTGGGATAGATGGGTACGTCGATGGCCCCGATGGCCAGCGCGGCAAAGTCGGTAATCGCCCACTCCCACCGGTTTTCGCTGACCAGGGCGATGCGGTCGCCCTTCTGCACTCCCCAGGACTGAAACGCTTTGGCCAGGGCGCGCACGCGCTGATAGATCTGGTCAGACGAGATCGGCTGCCACTGGCCAAACTCATCCTGCCAGAGCATGGCGCGCGGATTGGCCGCTGTGGCAACGCGATTAAAGAGTTCATTCAAGGTAGAGAGCGGAGCGTTGGGAGTCATTGGGATGGAATCGATGCCTGCGGCAGCCTTCCGGGAGAGTGTATCAGCGCAGATCGCGAAAAGGGCCCGCTGTCTTTGCGGAGCGCCCACAGGGCCCGCCACGAGCCTGCGAGCGGGCCGCAAATGCGCGGTTCCGCAATGGGCAGCGGCCCGCTTTGTACCACTGGTTTGCTCTCCGGTTACCTTTGAGGATCACAAAATCCCGGCGAAAGAGATAATATCGTCTGCGAAGCGCACCATATCCCCAAAGGGAAGTCTTGGCCCCGGGAATCTCCCACCGTCTATGCGCAATCCCGCCCTGCCGCTCAGCGAACCCGACCCGGCCCTGCTGCGCAAGCTGGCCCTGATCGAACAGGGCTACCTTGCCGTTGCGGCGCTGCTTGCTTTGGGCGCTCTGGGCGGCTGGCTTTCGCCTGTACTGGGCCAGTTCTTACCGGGAAGCTGGATGCTGGCGCCGCAGGCGGCGGTCGCGGTGCTGCTCGGCGCCGGCTCGCTGGAGCTGTCGCGCTCCCGTCATCCCGCCTGGCTCAGACAGATCGGGTTCCTGCTCGCCCTGGCGCTGGCAGTGTTGTCGGTCGCGGTGCTGGTCAGGGATTGGTTCGGCGTCTCCACCGGGCTCGATCTCTTCGCCGCGGAATCCCCGGAAATAGGCGCGGTGGGGAGAATGCCGGCGCTGACCGCGGCCGCGTTTGCCGTGCTTGCCGATGCCGTGATGCTCATCCGCGCGCGCCGCGGGCTCGCCTCTCACATGGCTGACCTCTTCTCCGCTGTCTTCTGCCTGCTGGTCCTGGTCATGATCTCCATGTACATGATTGAAGGGTTCGCGGGTCCGGCGGGCAAGGCGGGAGGATCGCTCCTGACACTGCTCTCGGTGTCGCTGCTGGCCTTCGTCGCCTTCATGCGCCGGGCCGAAGTGGGCGCATTCGTCACGTTTCTGGGCGCGGGAAGCGGCAGCCGGATAGCGCGCCTGGTGGCGCCCCTGGTTCTCCTAGTCCCCTTTTTGCCGCAAACGGCTCTGGTGCATGCGGTCAAGTCGGGGCTGGTGCGCACCGAATATGTCAGCATCAGCGCGGCGTTTATCACCGCGGGGCTGAGCTTTGCCGTGATGCTCTACATGGCCTGGAAGATCAATCGCCTGGAAAGAAGGGTCCGCGAGCTTTCCCTCAACGACGAGTTGACCGGGCTCTACGGCCGCCGGGGATTCCACGCTGTCGGCTGGCAGGCGCTGCGCCAGGCGCGACGCTCGGGACTGCCCTTCTCGGTGATGTTCATCGACGTGGAGGGTCTGACCCAGGTGGTGCGCAAGCACGGCGGCGAGATCGCCTCGCAGCTGCTGGTGGAGACCGCCGAGCTTCTCAAAGCCTCTTTCCGTGCGACCGATGTCATCGGACGGGTCGATCCCACCCATTTCGCCGTGGCCGGCCATTTCAGCGAAAACGCCATCGCCACCATGCGCCTGCGCCTGCAGGAGGCCGTGAACTACCGCAACTCCAATCCGGGCCGCGCCTGCGCCCTCCACTTCAGCATTGGCTGTGTGAGCGCGAAAGACCCGCGCCACGAGACGCTGGAAGATATGCTCGCCCGGGCCGACGAATCCAGGGACCAGGAGCTTCAGGAACGCGATCCGCTTCCCCAGCATGCCCCGAAGGCAACCCTTTGAGTACCCCCGGGGCCCGTCAAAACGCTTTCCGATTGCGCTTCTGCCCTGTACACTGAACGCAATCAGCGGAAGCAATTCGCATCTTTAAGAGGGTCTACCGGACGCCGTTGCCCTTCGCTTGCGCAGCCCCGAAGAAAGGTGCGCGCAGAAGCGCAGGAGCAGCAAGGGTAGCAAAGAAAAGCAGCCGAACCAAAGACGCTGCCCGAATTGCCGTTGACTGCTGTTCACTGATGCCGAAACCTGCACTGTCTCTCCCCGCCGTCGAAGCCGATCCGATCCTCGTCGAGCGGATGCAGGCGGCCAACCGCGTTTGTTTGAGCGCGGCTACGCTGATTGGCCTGCTCAATCTCTTCGCCTGGCTGATTCCCGGACTGGCCTGTTCCATCCCCCCCGGCCGCCATCTCATGAAGGCCGACTCGGCCCTCGCGGCACTGCTGTGCGCCATGGGTCTGTGGCTCCCCGGCCGGCGAAATGCGCCGTGGCTGCGCCGCCTGGCGCCGGCCTGCGCAGCCGCGGCCGCACTGATGGCAGCGGCGATCCTGCTTCGGCACTGGCTCAACTCGCCGGTCGATCTCGCGGCGCTGCTCCCCGTCCGTTGCGACGGGCAGGTCGAGAGCATGACTTCGCAAGCCGCGGTCCGATACTTTGTTCTCGGGCTGGCCGTGATTCTGACCCGCTCGCGAAAGCGCCTCGCCCATTACGCCGCCGATCTGCTGGTCTTCTGCCTCTGTTTTCTGGTCGTGATCTCGGCGTCCGAGTATATCTTTGGCACGGTTCGAATCTTCGGCCTTGGCGCGCCCACTCCGGCGTCGCTGGAAACCGTGATTTGCATGGCGCTGCTGATGCTGGCGTGCGCCTTCTCCCGCGCCGAGGATAGCGTTCTCTCCATTTTTCTCGGCCAGGGCATCGGCGGCAGAATCGCCAGGGTCCTCGCGCCTTTTGTCCTGCTCGTGCCCATCGCGCGCGAGGCTCTCCGCGCGCACCTGATCCAGGCGCAGCTCGTTCCGGCTCACTCCACAGCCATTCTTGCCTCGACCACCATCATGGCGGCTGGCGTCCTGATGGTGATTCTCGCCTGGTACATCCATTCCATGGAGAGCGAGATTCGCACACTTTCCCTGCGGGATCCGCTGACCGGCCTTTATAACTCGCGCGGCTTTTCGCTCCTCGCCGAGCAGGCGTTGCGCCTGGCGCGACGCTCGCAGCTCCCATTCTCGGTTCTCTATATCGACCTGGATAACCTGAAACAGGTAAACGATGCGCATGGCCACGCCATGGGATCGGCCTTTCTCGCCGAGACCGGCCAGCTGCTCAAAATGACCTTTCGCGAGAGCGACGTGATGGCCCGCATCGGCGGCGATGAATTCGTCGTCGCCGGATATTTCAGCGCGGCAGCCGTCGCCATCGCCGCCCAGCGCCTGGAGACGGCCTGCGCCGCCAAGAATGCCTCCTCCGCCGCGCCAGCGCCCCTGAGCCTGAGCATCGGTTACGTAACGGCCGCGGAAAACAGCAACGAGATGCTGAACGATCTGCTCGCCGCTGCCGACAAGGCCATGTACGAGGAGAAGCGGCGCAGGAAAGTGCCGACAGCCTAGGTCGCCGCGGCGACAGCAACGCTGGGAAGTCAGCTCGCAAGATCCCGCAAGAATTTCCTGAAAAAAGTTGCATACTTATTCAGACAAGTTGTATATTTATTCAAGCGCGGTCTCCCTGGCGGGGCCGCGCTTTCGCTTGGACTGCCATGAAGCTGCAACGCCACAATGCGATTCGCGAACTGCTGGCCAGCTCTGCGGTGACCAACCAGGACGAGCTCCGGCGCAAGCTGCGCCGGCGCGGCTTTGCGGTCACGCAGGCCACGCTGTCGCGCGATATCCATGAGATGCGTGTCTCCAAAGGCCCCGGCGGCTATTCCCTTCCCACGGCCAACGGCCACTCACCCGCGATGGATGCTGCCGAAGACGATGGCCCCCCATCGGTGCCCGAAGTCATGGCCGGATTCGGCCTGCGCGTGAACCATGCGATGAACCAGGTGATTGTGCGCACCGTGATGGGCGGAGCCCAGCCGGTGGCCGCGGCGCTCGACTACGAGGAATGGCCCGATGTGGTGGGCACGCTCGCCGGCGACGACACCGTGCTGGTGATCTGCCCCGACCCGCGCAAGGCCTCGGAAGTTGAATCCCGCTTAAAGAAGATCCTCGAATCATGAAGACCACAGCACAGACCGCGGTGGTCGGAGTGACCGGGTACGCCGGCGCGGAGCTCGCGCGCCTGTTGCTGCGCCATCCCCGGCTGAAGCCGACGCCGCCCATCTTCGCCGGCCGCGTGGACGAGAAAGACATTAAGCGAGGGGGAATTCCGCTCGCCGAGATTCATCCCGAGCTCGCTAACAACAACGGCGCCGGCAAGCTCACTCTCCAGCCCTTCTCGTGGGAATTGCTGCAGCAAGCCGGTGTAGAGGTCTTGTTCCTCGCCACACCGCACGACCAGTCGCGCGCCTGGGTTCCCGAAGCGCTGCGCCGCGGCATTCGCGTCATCGACCTTAGCGGCGCCTGGCGGCTGCGCGAGCCGGCCCACCGCGCGATCTATGCCTTCGAAGACGAAGGCTCCGGGGCGGCGCAGGCTACCCACAACGAGGCGGTCTACGGGATGCCGGAGCTGCATCGCGAGCGAATTGCCGCCGCGAGGCTGGTGGCGAACCCGGGATGCTATGCGACCTCGATCATCCTTGCCTTGAAGCCGCTGGTTGCCCCTGGGCTGATCGATCTCGGACACGGGATCGTGTGCGACGCTAAGAGCGGGGTGAGCGGGGCCGGAAAAGCGCCCACGGCGAAGACCCACTTCATGCACGCGGCCGACAATCTCTCGGCGTACGCGGTGTTCTCGCATCGCCATACGGGCGAACTGCTCGAGCAGATCGGCGTCAGTGCGGATCAGCTCGTCTTCACTCCGCATCTTCTGCCGATTCCGCGCGGGATTCTTTCCACGATCTACGTGCGTTTTCACGAGCCGCAAACACGGGAGCGGATCGTGGAAGCTTATCGAGAATTTTTTGTCGGCAGCCCCATGGTGCGCATCTATGACAAGGTGCTGCCGCAAATTCAATATTCGCTGCACACCGGCTTCGCCGACATCGGATTTCAGCTCTCGGGCGACGGCCGGCGCGCAGTGATCGTGAGCTGTCTCGACAATCTGCTGAAGGGCGCATCGTCGCAGGCCGTGCAGAATCTGAACCTGATGCAGAGCTGGGGCGAAGGGGAGGGACTGGAGTGAAGTACGTCGTCAAACTCGGCGGAGCGGGACTGGAAACGCCGGCGCTCTTTCAGGGCTGCCTGCGCGCCATCGCCGAACTGGTGCGCGACGGGCACCAGGTGGCCGTGGTCCACGGCGGAGGCCTGCAGCTCACGCGCACGCTGAAATCGATGGGCATCGAGAGCCAGTTCATCGAAGGGCTCCGCGTGACCGATGCGGCCACGCGCGACGTGGCGCTGATGGTGCTTGCCGGACGCGTGAACAAGAGCCTGGTGGCGGCACTGGGCGCACTGGGTCAGCCGGCTGTGGGCCTTTCCGGTGGCGATGGCCTCCTTTTTCGCGCGCGTAAGAAGCGCACCGCGCCCGATCTCGGCTACGTGGGCGAAATCGCCGCCAGCGACACGCGCTGGCTCGACGCCATCTGGCAGTTCAACGGCGTGCCGGTGCTCTCCTCGATGGCGCTGGGCTTCGACGGCGAGTACTACAACGTGAACGCCGACGAGATGGCGGCGGCCTGCGCCATCGCCTGCCGCGCCGATGCACTCGTCTTTCTCACCGATGTGCCCGGAGTGCGCGGCTCCGACGGCGAGGTGCTGCGCTGGCTCTCCATCGACCAGATCGCCGAGATGGCCAAAAGCGCCATCATTACCGGTGGCATGCTGCCGAAACTGGGCGCTTGCCGCGAGGCCCTGCTGAACGGAGTAAAGCGCGTCCGCATTCTGCCCGCCGAAGCTGCCGGTTCGCTTCCCGACCTGTGCAGCTCGCGAGTGGCGCACGGAACCGAAGTGATGGTGGCGTAACATCCCACCCTAATCGCGATTCGCTGCGGCGAATGGCGATTAGGATGGGGCACCCGGCACCCGGGTTGTGGTTTCCCCAGGTCTCAAAATCGAGACCTGGGGCACCCAGCGCACGGTTGTGATGGTGGTACGTGGAGGTTGAGTTGAAACTCGAACAGATTCGCGCCGCTGAGTCGCGGCTGTTGCTGACGACCTATGAACGCAACGCCGTTCTCTTCGTTGACGGCGAGGGCGTCTATCTCGTCGATGAAAACGGCGATCGCTATCTCGATCTGCTCAGCGGCATCGGCGTCAACGCGCTCGGCTACGGGCATCCGGCGATTGAGCAAGCCATCGCCAGGCAAAGCCGCGCGCTCATCCACACTTCGAATCTTTACTTCCACGAAGGGCAGGCCGAGCTCGCCCTGCGCCTCACCGAGCGCACCGGCCTCGATCGCGTCTTCTTCGCCAACACCGGGACCGAAGCCTGGGAAGGCGCGCTGAAACTGGCGCGCGCGCACGCCGGCCTGCTGCGCAGCGAAGGCCGGCAGATTGGCACGAACTTTCTCGCGCTCGAACAGAGCTTTCACGGCCGCACCTTCGGCTCGGTCTCAACCACCTGGAAGGCCAAGTATCGCGAGCCCTTTGGCCCTGGGGTGCCGGGCGTCGAGTTCGTGCGCTTCAACGATGTCGCTGACCTGCGCGCGAAGTTCTCGAGCGAGGTTTGCGCGATTCTCGTCGAAACAATTCAGGGCGAGGGCGGGATTCGCCCTCTATCTCAGGAGTTCTTCGCCGAGGCGCGCGCGCTGTCCAGCTCCACTGGCGCGCTGCTCATCGCCGACGAAATCCAGTCTGGAATAGGCCGCACGGGAAAATGGTGCGCGTATCAGCACTATGGGATTTTGCCGGATGTAACCACCCTCGCCAAGCCGCTCGCCGGCGGCATTCCTCTCGGAGCAGTTCTTTGCAGCGAAGAAGCGGCGCGCGCCATCCACGCCGGCATGCACGGCACCACCTTCGGCGGCGGGCCGCTGGCCTGCGCGGTGGCCATCGCCGTGATCGACGCGATCGAGAAGGATGGCCTGCTGGCCCAGGTGACGGAAATCGGCGACTACTTCCAGGCGCAACTGCGTCAACTCGCGCAGCATCACGAAGCGATCGTCGACGTGCGGGGCAAGGGCATGATGCTGGCCGCGGAACTCGATTCTGCGGACCTCGCCAAGCGCACCGTGGCCGAGATGCTCAAGCGCCGCATCGTCATCAACTGCACCAGCGATACGGTTCTGCGCTTCCTGCCGCCGTATCTTCTCGAGCGCGACCATGTCGACCGCGCGATCGATGCCTTGAACGAAATTCTCACCGAGAACACGGCTGCGGCCGGTGCGAAGCAGCCGTCAGCGCAACCCCAGGAGGTCTAAGCAGTGGGCAGCCAAACCATCATCGAACGTACAGCCGTTCCCGTTGAAAAAGATCCCGACGTGCTTGCCGCCGCGGCGCGCATGGCGGGCGAGGATCTTTGTTCGATCGCCGATCTTTCCAGCGCCGAGGTGCGCGCCATTATGAAACTCGGCCAGGACGTGAAGCGGAATCCGCGCGACTACCGCCATGCGCTCGACGCCAGGCAAATGGTGCTGATGTTCGAGAAGGCGAGCCTGCGCACGCGGCTGGCCTTTGAAACCGGCATCAACACCATGGGCGGCAATGCCATCTTTGTCGACCAGACCGGCTCGCCGCTGGGCGAGCGCGAAACCATTGCCGACGTGGCCCGCAACGTGGAGCGCTGGGTGGACGTGATCGTGCTGCGCACCTATGCGCACGACACCATCACCGAAATGGCCGCCAACTCACGCGTGCCGGTGATCAACGCTCTCTCGGATTTCGAACATCCGTGCCAGGCGCTGGCCGACTTCATGACCGTCGAAGAGCATTTCGGCACGGCGGCGGGCATGAATTTCACCTACGTCGGCGACGGCAACAACGTGTGCCACTCGCTGATGCTCACCGGCGCGCAGCTCGGAGCGAATGTCACCGTGGCCACGCCGCGCGGCTACTCGCCGGATATCGAGATTGTCACGCTGGCGCGCGACATGGCGCAGGCCAACGGCTGCGAGATTCGACTCTTGCAGGATCCGCAGGTTGCCGCCGAAGGCGCCGACGCGGTTTACACCGATGTCTGCGTGAGCATGGGCATGGAGCACGAGTCCACCAAGCGCGCGCCCATCTTCCGGCCGTTCCAGGTGAACGAGGCGCTGATGGCCAAAGCCGCTTCGAATGCGGTCTTCATGCATTGCCTGCCGGCGCGCCGCAACGCTGAAGTCACGGATGCGGTGATCGACGGGCCGCAGTCGATCGTCTTCGACCAGGCCGAGAACCGCATGCACGCGCAAAAGGCGCTGCTGCTGTTGCTGCTGGGCGGGCTGGCGAACGTGACGAAATTCAGTGCGCAGTGATCAGTGGTCAGTGATCAGTGGTCAGTGGTCAGCAATCAGTGATAGGGGATGATCGCGATGAGATTGAAGCCTCTACCCGTCAGCAGGCTCGAATACGAACAGTTCGGTGGTCTGCAAAAGAAGCCACACAAGGGAGGTTGGTGGGCTGTATTCAGCGTCAATGGGCAAGAGGAGGTTTGGCCTTTTGTTTGTTATGGCCTCACGCCCCTCGAAAAGCGGGAGCTAGTTCCTCTCGAGGAGTATCCGTGCCTCCGTGACATCGCTGGGATCGTCATAGAGAGGACAGATGGAGACGGAGGACGATTCTTCATTGATACGCGCGGCGTCTTTGGAATTAAAGGCGACGATGAGAATAGCAGCAAGACGCCTGCGCAGTTCATCGAATGGCGACCCGACGAACCACTTCCAGACAAGCAAGCCGCGGTCCCGTCGCATTCGAACGCTCAGGCATACGATACGACACCCGAAGAGGTATTGGCGATGGTAGCCCGCAACACATCAACAAGACGTCGCCAGAGGATTTAGGCGCTGAACACTGATCACTGACCACTGATCACTGACTACTGACCACTGAGCACTGACCACTGAACACTGACCACTGAACACTCCGAAGGAGAGGAATGTCCGTAATTCTCGAATCCCTGCCCGTCGGCGAAAAGGTCGGCATCGCTTTCTCCGGCGGGCTCGACACTTCCGCCGCCCTGCACTGGATGCGGCAGAGAGACGCCATTCCCTATGCCTACACGGCCAACCTGGGACAGCCCGACGAAGCCGACTACGATGAAATTCCGCGCAAGGCCCTGGAATACGGCGCCGAAAGGGCGCGCCTCATCGACTGTCGCGGCCCGCTGGTTCGCGAAGGCATCGCCGCGCTGCAGGCCGGGGCCTTCCACATCTCGACCGCCGGCGTCACCTATTTCAACACCACGCCCATTGGCCGCGTCGTCACCGGCACCCTGCTGGTCGCCGCGATGAAGGAAGACGACGTCAATATCTGGGGCGATGGCTCCACTTTCAAAGGCAACGACATCGAGCGGTTCTACCGCTATGGGCTGCTCGTCAATCCTGGCCTCAAGGTCTACAAGCCATGGCTCGACTCCGCTTTTATCGATGAGCTCGGCGGCCGCGCCGAGATGTCGGCGTTCATGCAGCGCGCCGGTTTCGCCTACAAAATGTCCGCCGAGAAAGCCTATTCCACTGACTCAAACATTCTCGGCGCCACCCACGAGGCAAAGGATCTCGAACACCTCAACTCCAGCATTCGCATCGTCGAGCCCATCATGGGCGTCGCCTTCTGGCGCGATGACGTGCCCGTCAAGGCCGAGGAGGTCACGGTCCGCTTCCATGAAGGCGTTCCCGTTGCCCTCAACGGGGCGGAGTATTCCGATCCGGTCGAGCTGCTTCTTGAAGCCAACCGCATCGGCGGGCGTCACGGCCTGGGCATGTCCGACCAGATTGAGAACCGTATCATCGAGGCCAAGAGCCGCGGCATCTACGAAGCGCCCGGCCTCGCCCTGCTCTACATCGCCTACGAGCGCCTCATCACCGGCATTCACAACGAGGACACCATCGAGCAGTACCGCGACAACGGCCGCAAGCTCGGACGCCTGCTGTATCAGGGCCGCTGGTTCGATTCGCAGGCCATCATGCTTCGCGAATCCGCGCAGCGCTGGGTCGCCAGGCCCATTACCGGCGAAGTCACCCTGGAGCTTCGCCGCGGCAACGACTACTCGATTCTGAATACCGCGTCGCCGAATCTCACGTTTCATCCCGAGCGCCTCAGCATGGAGAAGACGGATTCCGCGTTTTCGCCGCGCGACCGCATTGGCCAGCTCACGATGCGCAATCTCGATATCACCGATACGCGCGAGAAGCTGCTGACCTATGCTGCGAGCGGCCTTCTTACACTGAGCAAAGGCAGCGACCTGCCTCAACTGAACAGCGCCAACGGGAACACGAGTGCGAGGCGCGGCTAAAGAGATGTCCAACGAACAACAATCCGGCAAGATGTGGTCGGGCCGCTTTCGCGAGCCGCTGGACCCGGAGTTCGAGAATTGGCAGCGGTCGATCGGCTTCGACTGGCGGCTGCTCAAGCACGAAGTCGCTGCCAGCAAAGCGCACGCGTCTGCGCTCTTCGCGGCGGAGGTGCTGACGCCGAAAGAACTCGAGGACCTGCAGACCGCGCTGGATGCGATCGCCGCCGAGCATTCGACGCCGGCAGGCCAGGCCGCTGTCCGCGAGCACGCGACGGCTGAGGACATTCATCACTTCGTCGAACTCGCCCTCATCGAGCGATTGGGCGCGCTGGGCCGCAAGCTGCACACCGGCCGCAGCCGCAACGAGCAGATTGCGACCGATCTGCGCCTTTACGTCCGCGAACAAATCGAACAGGTCATCGCATCGCTCGCTGCATGGGCCGAGGCGCTCATCGGGCAGGCCCACGCCGCGCGCGACAGCGTGATGCCGGGGTATACGCATCTTCAGCGCGCCGAGCCGGTGCTGGTGGCGCATTGGCTCTTGGCCTACATCGAGATGATCTTGCGCGACGCATCGCGCCTGCGCCATTGCATGCAGCGGTCCAACGAGTGCCCGTTAGGTTCCGGCGCGATTGCCGGCGCCACGCTGGCGCTCGATCGCGAAATCGCCGCGCGAGAACTCGGCTTCGCCGTGCCCACCGCGAACTCCATGGATGCAACGAGCGACCGCGACTTCATTCTCGAGTATCTGCACGCGCTCACCTTTGTCGGGTTGCATCTGAGCCGGTTCGCCGAGGAAATCACACTTTTTGCCACGGCGGAGTTCGCCTTCGTCACTCTGCCCGAAGCCTTTTCGACCGGATCGAGCGCGATGCCGCAGAAGAAGAATCCGGATTTCACCGAACTGGTTCGCGCCAAGGTCGGTCGAATTCATGCGGCAGCGCAAGCCGTCACGCTGCAGATGAAGGGATTGCCGCTTGCCTACAATAAGGACATGCAGGAGACGCAGGAGCCGGCATTTTCCGTCGAGTTCGTTCCCCAGATGCTGGCGCTCGCAGCGCGATTCACTGCCGCGCTCGAGTTCAATCGCGAGCGCATGGCAGAGGCCGCCGGAACCGGCTACCTGAATGCGATGGCGGCGGCCACGTATCTCGTTGGCAAGGGAGTTCCTTTCCGCAGCGCGCACGAGAAGATCGGCAACGTGGTGCGATTCGCCATCGACAAGGGCGTAGAGTTGGACGGCTTGACGCTGGAAGAACTGCGCCAGTTTGGCGATGAGTTCGAAGAAGACTTCTTTGCCGCTGTCACGCTGCGCGCTACGCTTGAATGC
>Ga0335081_10005210_pt1 | contig 20567 bp, 19 predicted proteins | sample Lox_Sample_35_FD_206713 | JGI IMG/M metagenome (GOLD analysis project Ga0335081, IMG submission 206713) | Soil microbial communities from Loxahatchee National Wildlife Refuge, Florida, United States - Lox_Sample_3.5 | ecosystem: Environmental > Terrestrial > Soil > Wetlands | place: USA... | reverse complement strand
GGCACCGGCAGGTACCTGAAGGAGGTCTCGGGTGGCCGGGTGCGGGTGATCGGCGCCGACCCGGAAGGCTCGGTCTACTCCGGCGGCACCGGCCGGCCCTACCTGGTCGAGGGGGTCGGCGAGGACTTCTGGCCGGACACCTACGACAAGGGAATCTGTGACGAGGTGATCGCGGTCAGCGATGCCGACTCGTTCCTGATGACCCGCAGGCTGGCGAGCGAGGAGGCGCTGCTGGTCGGGGGCTCGTGCGGGATGGCCGTGGTCGCCGCGCTGCGGGTGGCCGAGCGGGCTGGCCCGGGCGACGTGATCGTCGTGCTGCTCCCCGACGGCGGCCGCGGCTACCTGTCGAAGGTGTTCAACGACGACTGGATGGCCGACTACGGCTTCCTCACCTCCGAGACCGCTGAGCCGCGGATCGCCGACGTGCTCGACCGCAAGCGCGGCCAGCTGCCGCTGTTCGTGCACGCGCACCCGGACGAGACGGTCAGGGCCGTGATCGAGACGCTGCGGGAGTACGACGTCTCCCAGCTGCCCGTGCTGAAGGAGGAACCGCCGGTGATGGCCGCCGAGGTGGTCGGGTCGATCACCGAGCGGGACCTGCTCGACGCCCTGGTCACCGGGCGGGCTGCCCCCGGCGAGCCGGTCTCCGCGCACATGTCGGTACCGCTGCCCATGATCGGGTCAGGCGAGCCGATCAGCGCCGCGGTTGCCGCGCTTGAGAAAGCTGGGGCCGCTGTTGTACTGGTTGATGGCAAGCCGACGGGAATGATCACAAGGCAGGATGTGCTCACGTACCTGGCCGGCTAGCGGTGCCGCCGACGCCGGGCCGACGACCGGAGGGACAGCGCTGATGGCACAGATCGAGCCCGCCGACGGCTTCGAGACCCTGGCGATCCATGCGGGACAGGAACCGGACCCGCAGACCGGCGCGGTGGTACCGCCGATCTACCAGGTGTCGACCTACAAGCAGGACGGCGTCGGCGGCGCGCGCGGCGGCACCATGGCCGGCGCGACCTCGGGGCCGGGGCGCTGGGTCGAGGGCTACGAGTACTCCCGCACGGCCAACCCGACCAGGGGAGCGCTCGAGGAATGCCTGGCCGCGCTGGAGGGCGGGGTCCGGGCGCTGGCGTTCTCCTCGGGGATGGCAGCCGAGGACTGCCTGCTGCGGACGGTGTGCAAGCCCGGTGACCACGTGCTGATCCCGCATGACGCCTACGGCGGCACGTACCGGCTGTTCGACAAGGTCATGGCGGCCTGGGGGGTGACGTATCACCCGGTGCCGGTCTCGGATTCCGCGGCCGTGCGCGCCGCGCTGGCCGCGCACGGCGCCAAGCTCGTCTGGGTCGAGTCGCCGACGAACCCGCTGCTGTCGATCGCGGACATCGCGGCGCTCGCCGAGATCGCGCACTCCGGCGGGGCGCTGCTCGCGGTGGACAACACGTTCGCCTCGCCCTACCTGCAGCAGCCACTGGCGCTCGGCGCCGATGCCGTGATCCACTCCACCACCAAGTACATCGGCGGCCATTCCGATGTGGTCGGCGGCGCGCTGGTGGTCACCGACGCGGACCTGGCCGCCAGACTGGCCTTCCTGCAGAATGCCACCGGTGCGGCTGCCGGGCCGTTCGACGCGTGGCTGACCCTGCGCGGCGTGAAGACGCTCGCGGTCAGGATGGACCGGCATTGCGACAACGGCGCGCAGGTGGCGATCATGCTGGCCAGCCACCCGGCCGTCGCGCGGGTCTACTATCCGGGCCTCGCGGACCACCCCGGTCACGAGGTGGCGGCCAAGCAGATGCGCGGCTTCGGCGGCATGGTCTCGTTCCGGCACGCGGGCGGCCCCCAGGCGGCGGTCGAGATGTGCGGCCGGACCAGGTTGTTCACCCTGGGCGAGTCGCTCGGCGGGGTGGAGTCCCTGATCGAGCACCCGGGCCGGATGACGCATGCCTCGGCGGCCGGCTCGCCGCTTGAGGTGCCTGCCGACCTGGTCAGGCTCTCGGTCGGGATCGAGAACGGCGACGATCTGGTCGAGGACCTCCGCGCCGCCCTCGCGGATCCACGGGACATCGTGCCTCGCTGATGCTGCGAATCACGACATCGACGGGCCACGATGTCGATCGGAGAAGCCGTCGTCGGTCTCCTCGACCCGGTAGCGCAGGATCAGCCCGTCGCTGCACAGCTCGTCGGCGATCGTCAGCACGGTGGCCCTGATCCGCCGGTCGTCGGGGGGCAGGAAGCCGAGCAGCGGCATCAGCAGCAGCGACGCGTCAAGCGCTGTGGTGCCGTAGTGCTGGCAGAACACGCCGCGCTCGTCGAGGGCGTGGGCGCAGATGTCCGCGTGGATCTCGTCGGCCGCGCGCCGCCAGCGCCCGGCCGCCTCCTGGTCGTCCCTGATCCTGGCCAGCCGCGCGCCCCGGTCGGCGGCCACCCAGCACATCAGCTTCGATGAGGTGAAGTGCTTCGGCTCGCCCCTGACCTCCCAGATCCCTCGGTCAGGCTCGCGCCAGTGCGCGAGCGCCTGCTCGACCTGGTGCCTGGCCAGCCGCCACACCCGGTCCTCCAGCCAGTCCCTCGACCCGGCGTGCAGGTACAGCGAGTCGAGTACCGCGCCCCAGACGTCGTTCTGCCGCTGGCTGTAGGCGGCGTTGCCGATCCTGACCGGCCTGGCGCCCTGGTAGCCGCCCAGGTGGCCGAGCTCGAGCTCGTCGAGCTGGCGTGACCCGTCGATGCCGTAGACGATCTGGAGATCGTCGGGATCGTCGTCGAGCAGGTCGGTGATGAACGCGAAGTAGTCGTTCGCCTCCCACTCGAAGCCCAGGGTGAACAGGCCCCACAGCGCGAAGGTGGCATCCCTGATCCAGCTGAACCGGTAGTCGAAGTTCCGCTCGCCGCCCGGCGCCTCCGGCAGCGAGGTGGTCGCCGCCGCGGCGATGGCGCCGGTCGGGGCGAAGGCCAGGCCCTTCAGCGTCAGCGCGCTGCGGGTCAGGTAGCTGCGCCAGCGGTGGTCGGGCACGTTCCCGCGGGCCAGCCGGTGCCGCCAGTGGTGCGCGGTCCACAGCTCGCGGTCACGCGCCTGCGCGTAGTCGGCCGGGGGCGGCACGTGGCCCCAGGACAGCGCGCAGAAGCGGGTGTCACCCTCGCGCAGCAGGGTTCTGGCCTGGGCGCTTGGGCCCTCGATGCCGATCCGGATGTCGGAGGTGAGCATGACGGTCAGGTCGTCACCCGCCTGGGCGGCCACCTGGTGGAAGCCCCGGTCGGCGTAGCTCCACTGGCAGTGCTGGCGGCCGTAGTCGAAGGCGGGCCGGCAGTCCATGGCGAGCTGTCGTAGCCGTTGATGCACCGGACGGTGCGCGGCAGGATGTGCTCGGCGTCGTAGTCGGTGGGCGGCCTCTCGAGGACCATGGTGCCCGCCAGGTACCGGCGGTCGGCGGGCACGGCGCGGTCGGTCGGCCCGAGCCTGAACCAGCCGGCGTCCCGGTCGAGCAGCGCGCCGAAGACGCTCGGCCCGTCCAGTCGCGGCAGGCACATCCACTCCACCGAGCCGCTCGGCGCGACCAGCACGGTGACGCCGCAGTCGGACAGGAACGCGTAGTCGGCGATCGGCGGGTACGGCGACGGCGCGTCGTGCAGGGCCGGGATGGTCCACGGTGTCACCGCCGGTAAGTACCCGCCCGGCGGCGAGCTACGTACGGTCAGCTGTTCCAGATCATCAGCACCAGGATGACCAGCCAGATCAGGCTGACTACCCCGCCGATCATGGCGATGCGGCCGCGCTCCACGGTGGCCAGATGGACGGCGCCGTTCCCGGACGCCTGGGCGGCCTGCGGCGCGGCCACGCCTGGCTGCCGGTCAGGGCCGTCGGCCGCCGCCTCCGGCTCGGCGGGCGCGTCGGTCACCGCGGCCATGGCGGCCAGGGCGGTCCCCGCGGCTTCCTCCAGTGCCTTGATCGCCTTGCGCTGGTCCCTGACGATCAGGGCAAGAAGCACGATCGCGACCACGAACAGCGTGGCCGAGATGATGATCCACGGCTTGCTCGCCTCATTCAGCATCGACGCCAGCGCCATGCCGGCGATGAGCACGCCAAGCGAGCCGAGCATGAAGACGAAGGTGATCCTGGCCAGGTAACGAACAATGCGCAGCTCGCGCTGCCTGATGTAGCGCGGCGTCGACATGATCGCCAAGGTCACCGGGCCGATCGTGAACACGACGAACGCGACGTGCAGCCACAGGACCAGGTGCTGGGAGAAAGACATGGGGCCGAGTCTAGAACTCAGCTGATCGGATTCACCGCTGCGTCCGCATTTGCCGCGCGGCGCGCGGCCGGCCCGGCGGGAATCGGGTGCCGGGCCGGGCCGTCAGGCCCGGCCCGGCACCTCCGCGCTGCCAACCCACTCCTGCCACGCCCGTGGCGTGGATGCGACCCGCTCTCGCAGCGGGGGCTGTGCGCTGGCGAGCTAGCTCAGCTTGACTTGCGGTTCGCCAGCCATGCGCCGGCGAGGGCTGCGATGCCGACGACCGCGCTGATCGAGCCGCGGATGCCGTGGCTGCCGCTGTTGACCTTGCCGGAGTGGCCGATCGAGTCGAGCGGGCCCATGCCCACGCCGGCGAAGAACAGCACGGCAAGGATGATCAGCACGACGCCGACGACGGCGAGGGCGATAACCAGCGGCCGCCTCGAGCCGGAGTTTCCGGCAACGGATCCAGAACTCACTTCTTCCTCCATGAGGGGTTGGATTTACTTCGATTCCCATCCCATATGGGCGGGCCGCGCGCCTCGCCTGGGAGATGGCTACTGCCGGAGGCTACTACGAACCGGGTGAACAGAAGGGCTTACTTTGCGAAAGCGGCTCATTTCGGCAACTCTCTGTTCTTACCTGCGTTCCCGGCGTGACCGCAGGAAGTCGCTGACCACGTACTCGCCCAGGCTGTCCGGCATCGCGCGCAGCACCCGGCCGCCGTTGCGCCTGGCTACCTCTTCAACGAACGAGGTCAGCCGTTCGTCGTCAGCGAGCATGAAGATATTCAAGGTCGCCTGCCGCCTGGTCATCTTGTCGACCTCAGCCAGCGTCAGCTCGAGCGTCTCCGGCGACGGCGGCCAGTCGAACCAGGACCTGCCGTCCCTGCGCAGGTGCGCGGTCGGCTCGCCGTCGGTGATGATCAGCACCACGGGGTTGTGCTCGGGGCGGCGGTCGAGGAACCGGCCGGCCAGAACGAGCGCGTGATGCAGGTTTGTGCCCTGCACCATGTCCCAGGCGAGCCCGGCCAGGTCGGTCTCCTTGAGTTCTCTGGCGTAGTTCGAGAAGCCGATGACCTGGAGCGAGTCCTGCGGGAACCTGGTGCGCACCAGCGAGTACAGCGCCAGTGCGGTCTGCTTGGCCGAGCTCCAGGTGCCGCGCAGCGCCATCGAGTAGGAAAGGTCGACGAGCAGGCAGATCGCGGCTGACGCCCGCCGCTCGGTCTCGCCGATCTCGAAATCGCTGACCGACAGCCGCACCGCGGTGCGCCCGCCAGCGTCGGGCGCCGCCGTGTCGCCGGCGTCGCGCGCCAGGCCGGGGACGCCACCGCGCAGCAGCGCGTTGCGCACCGTCGACGCCGGGTCGATGGCCTGCTCGTCACCGAATCGCCACGGCCTGGTTGACCCGGTCAGCTCGCCGGCCTGGCCGACGTCGCGCTGGTCGTGGTCGCCGTAGCCGCCCTCGGCGAGCTTGGCGAACACCTTGCGCAGCGCGGTATCGCCGAGCCGCCGCACAGCCTTGGGAGTGAGCTCGAGCCTGCCGTCGTTGCTGACCAGGTAGCCCTGCCGCTCGAGCTCGCGCTCGATCTGCCTGAGGGCCTCCATGTCGTCCACGGCCTGGCGGCCGAGCGCGCGCCTGACGGCCTCCTCGTCGATGTCGTCGAGCCTGGCGCCCGGGTAGTCCTGGCGCAGCGCCTGCTCGAGGTCGGCCAGGTCGGCGAGCTCGGCCACCGCGCTGGTGGCCTCGCCGAGGCCGAGCGGGTCGGAGCCGGTCATCCGCTCCCTGCCGCGCGAGTTCCCGTCGATGTCAGGCCGACGCGCCCGCAGCGCGTCGGCCAGCCGTGCCATCTGCATGGCCAGCCCGGCGTCCTCGAGCGCCTGCGCCATCAGCCCGGCCAGCTCGTCGCGCTGCTCGTCGGTGAGCGAGTTGAGCAGTCGCTGGGCTGCCGCCATCCGGCGCACCAGGGAGTCCACGAGCTGCTCAAGGTTCTCTGGCGAGTCAGGGAAGAACTCGCCGTAGCGCTCCATGAACTCATCGAAGTCCTGCTGGGTGTGCTCGCCGCGGGCGTCGGCTTCGAGCATGTCGGTCAGCGCCGCCATCATCTCGCTGACCCGCTGCATGCCCTCGGCGTTGGACTGCGACATCGCCTCCTTGATGCCGCGGAACTGGCTGTCCAGCACCTCGCGCCGCAGCAGGTCCTTGAGCTGCGCGAACGTCTCCGCTGCCGCCTGGCTGCGCCACTGGTAGTCGGCGAGCTCCCTGATCGCACCCGCGGTGTCGCCGGGCAGCGCGTCAAGCTCGGCCTCGCGCATCCTCGCGTCGTCGCTCGGGTCGGGGAACAGCTCTGCGCGCTCCTGCCCGATCGCGGTGTCGAGCAGCGCCCTGGCCTGCTCGAGTATGCCGTCGAGCCGGCCGCTGCGGCGCAGCTCCCGCTGGCGCTCCCTGACCTGGCGCATCAGGTCGTCCAGGCCGCGCTGGCCGCTCAGTCCCTGCCTCAGCAGGTCCCGCAGCGCGCTCGAGATGTCCTCGCCGTTGATCACCGACTCGCCGAGCGCGTCCACCGCGCCGCGGACGTCGTAGGGCGGCGCGAGCGGGTCGGGCCCGTCCTGGTACGGGCCGTACCGGTACCTGCTCACGGTGCCTCAGCCACGGTAGATGGCAGCGCCATCGACGACGTCCTTGGACAGCCGGCGCATCAGGTACAGGCCCTCGAGCGCGAACTCGACCGCGGCGGCCGCCCGGCCGGGCGACTCGCCGCCGTCGCCGTCCAGCCGCTCCATGATCCTGGCCAGCCCCGGCACCTCGCCGATCCGGCGGAGCAGCTCGGCGGCAGGCACCAGGTCGGACGACTCGACACTCTCGCCCTCGGCGAACTTGGCCACCAGGCCGGACAGGTCCACGCTGCCCAGGTGGGCGCGGAAGGTGTCGGCGGTGGCGCGGCGCAGCAGGTGCTCGAGTACCTCGGCCTCCCGGCCCTCCTCGCTCACCTCGAACTCGACCTTGCCTCGCAGCGTGGTCACGATGGCCGGCAGGTCACAGATCCTGGCGACCGCCTGATCCTCGCCGCTGATCGCGGCGCGCCTGACCGCTGCCGCCACCGCTGCCTCGGCGGCGGCAATCGCGAACCTGGCCGAGACGCCGGAGCGGGCGTCCACGGCCGGCGAGGTACGGACCAGCCTTGTGAATCTCGCGATCACCTCGACCAGGTGCCGCGGCAGCACGGCGTCCTGCGCGTCGCCGCCCCAGGTGATCTCGGCCTCCTGGTGGACCACGGCGAGCTCGTCCTCCAGCGACTGCGGGTAATGGGTGCGGATCTCGGCGCCGAACCTGTCCTTGAGCGGGGTGATGATCCGGCCGCGGTTGGTGTAGTCCTCCGGGTTCGCGCTGGCCACAAGCAGGAGGTCGAGCGGCAGCCGCAGCGCATAGCCGCGGACCGCGATGTCGCGCTCCTCGAGCACGTTGAGCAGCGACACCTGGATCCGCTCGGCCAGGTCGGGTAGCTCGTTCAGGCAGAAGACGCCGCGGTTGGTGCGCGGCACCAGGCCGTAGTGGATGGTCTCGGGGTCGCCGAGCGTCCGGCCCTCGGCCACCTTGACCGGGTCGATGTCGCCGATCAGGTCGCCGACGCTGGTATCCGGCGTGGCGAGCTTCTCGCCGTATCGCATGTCCCTGCTGCGCCAGCTGACCGGCAGGTCGTCACCAAGCTCGGCGGCGAGCCGACGGCAACGCACGCAGACCGGGGCGAACGGGTGGTCGTTGATCTCGCATCCGGTGATGACCGGCGACCACTCGTCGAGCAGCCCGGTCAGCGTGCGGATCAGGCGGGTCTTGCCCTGGCCGCGCTCGCCAAGCAGGATCACGTCGTGGCCGGCGATCAGGGCGCGCTCCAGATGCGGGCGGACCGTGTCGTCGAAGCCGAGAATGCCGGGAAACGGGTCCTCGCCCGCCCGCAGCCTGGCGAGCAGGTTCCGCCTGACCTCGTCCTTGACGGTGGAGTACCGATAACCGGCCACGCGCAGCTCGCCCAGCGTGGCGACTGCCGGAGCGGGTGAGGCTGCGGTGGCTGCTGCTGACTCGCTATGTGGCTGCACCATTCGACACTATCCGCGAACTGGCAGCCTGGCGACTCGGCGGCGAGCCGCCCGGCCGCCGCCGGGGAGGCGCGCATGGCGAAGGTTCTGGTCACCGGAGCGGCCGGATTCATCGGCGGCTACCTGGTCAGGCAACTGCTCGCGGACGGCCACGATGTGGTCGGCGTGGACGACTACTCCAAGTACGGCCCGGTACGCCGGGCGCACGACGACCACCCGAGGTACCGGCTGGTGCGGGCCGACGCGCGGGACGCCGACGTGCTGTCGGCCCAGCTTGAGGGCTGTGATCACCTCGTTGCCTGCGCGGCCCTTGTCGGCGGGATCGGGTACTTCCACGCCCGTCCCTATGACCTGCTGGCGGCCAACGAGCGGATCGCGGCGAGCACCTGCGACGCCGCCATCGCGGCGCACCGCGACGGCACGCTGGCCAAGGTGACCTACCTCTCCTCGTCGATGGTCTACGAGTCGGCCGACCGCTGGCCGTCGGCCGAGGGCGACGAGCGCACGATCGCGCCGCCCGCCTCCTCGTACGGCTTCTCCAAGCTCGCCGTGGAGTACTTCGCCAGGGCGGCGTGGCAGCAGTACGGCCTGCCGTACACGATCGTGCGGCCGTTCAACTGCGTGGGCACCGGCGAGATGCCCGTCGCCGCCCCGGCCGCCGCGCAGCCGGGCAACCGCGCGCTGGCGATGTCGCACGTGGTACCCGACCTCGTGCGCCGGGTACTGCTCGGGCAGGACCCGCTGCACATACTCGGCGACGGCAGCCAGGTCAGGCACTACACCTACGGCGGTGACATCGCGCGCGGGATCGCGCTGGCCATGACCAGCGACCGCGCGCTGAACGAGGACTTCAACCTGTCCACCGCCGTGCCCACCACCGTGCTCGAGCTCGCCGGGCTGATCTGGTCCAGGATCAGGGGAGCCGAGCCGCTCCGGGTCTGCAGCGACGAGCCGTTCGAGCACGACGTGCGGATGCGCTCGCCCGAGGTGTCCAAGGCGCGCGAGGTGCTCGGATTCGAGGCGACCGTGACCCTGCCCGAGATGCTCGACGAGGTGATCGACTGGGTCGCCGCCGGGCTCGCCGCCGGTACACTCTGACCGGTCCACCGCGGCGCGCCGCCGCGATCGGGAGGTCGCCGCCATGCAGGCCAATCGCGGCGAGCCGCGGTACCCCGCCAGGTCGGGCTCGCCAGGCCCGCCGGGCCGGTCAGGCCCGCCGGGCCGGTCAGGCCGGTCGGAGCGGGACGTCAATCGCCGGACCCTGTCGCAGAACTTCCTGCGCGGCCCGCGGGCCGTCGGCGAGTACCTCATGGCTGTGGACGTGGACCCCGGCGACCTGGTGCTCGAGGTCGGCGCCGGCGACGGCGCTATCACCGAGGCGCTCGCGCCGCGCTGCCGGGCCGTCCGTGCCTACGAGATCGACGAGAACCTGCTGCCCGCGCTGCGCGAGCGCGTCGGCGGGCTGCGCAACGTGCAGGTGGTGGCCGGCGACTTCCTGACCGCCAGGCCGCCAGCCGAGCCGTTCGCCGTCGTGGGCAACGTCCCGTTCTCGATCACGTCAGCGGTGGTGGACTGGTGCCTGCGGGCGGCCGCGCTCTCCAGCGCCACGATCATCACCCAGCTCGAGTACGCCAGGAAGCGGACCGGCGGGTACGGGCGGTGGAGCCTGGTGACGGTGCGGACCTGGCCGTGGTTCTCCTGGGAGCTGCGCACCAGGATTGCCAGGACCCAGTTCAGGCCGATGCCCAGGGTCGACGCGGCCGTGCTGCACCTGGCCAGGCGGGAGCGGCCGCTTGTCGACCCTGGCCTCGCCGCAGAGTACCGCCGCATGGTCGAGGCGGGGTTCGGCGGCGCGGGCGGCTCGCTGTACCGCTCGCTCGCCCGCCACTACCCGAGGAACGCCGTCGACCGGGCCTTCCAGCAGTCCGGAGTCGGCCGCGACACCGTGGTCGGCTACGTCACGCCCGGGCAATGGCTGCACATCTTCGGGGCGCTGACCGCCGGGCATCGCTGAACGCGGCGGCGCGTACGGCACTATGTCCCTGGTGGCGTAGTCCGTAACTCGGGAGGATGCATAATGGCCGAACGCGGGCCGGTCCTGGCCGCCGACATCGGCGGCACGAAGATGGCCGTCGGCGTCGCCGAGCCAGGCGGCCGCCTGATCACCTGGTCGCAGGTGCCGACTCCGCGAGACTCCGATGCCAAGCACCTGTGGCGCACCCTGGAGGACCTGGTGCTCCAAGTGCTCGATACGGCCAAGGTCGGTGACCTCTCAGAACTCTCCGGGATCGGCTGCGGCTGCGGCGGCCCGATGGAATGGCCGTCCGGGCTGGTCTCGCCGCTGAACATCCCCGGGTGGCGTGGGTTCCCGCTGCGGGAGCGGCTGGCCGAGCGGTTCGGGGCCAGCGGGATCCCGGTCCGGGTGCACAACGACGCGGTCTGCGTGGCCGCAGGGGAGCACTGGCGGGGAGCGGGCCGTGGCTGGCGCAACGTGCTCGGCATGGTGGTCTCCACCGGCGTCGGCGGCGGGCTGATACTCGACAACCGGCTGATCGAGGGCTCGTCGGGCAACGCCGGTCATGTCGGCCACGTGGTGGTGTACCCGGACGACGGCCCGAAGTGCGAGTGCGGGGGCCGCGGCTGCCTGGAGGCGATCGCCAGGGGCCCGGCGCTGACCGCCTGGGCCCAGGCGCGGGGCTGGCGATCTGACCGGCCTGGGTTGACGGCCAAGGATCTCTCGGGGGACGCCGCACAGGGACACCCGGTCGCCACCGAGGCGCTGCGCAGGGCCGGCCGGGCGCTCGGCATCGCGATCGCCTCGGCGACCAGCCTGTGCGACCTCGAGGTGGTGGCGGTGGGCGGCGGACTGTCACAGGCCGGGGCGCTGCTGTTCGAGCCGCTGCAGGAGAGCCTCGCGACATACTGCAGGCTCGACTTCGCCCGGGATGTGCGGGTCGTCCCGGCCGCGCTCGGCCAGAACGCGGGCCTGGTGGGTGCGGCCGCCCTCGTGGTGGCCGGACACCGGTACTGGAGCGGCGACTTACCGGCCGGCCTGCCGGTCCGGCGCGGTCAGCACCACGATGGTGCGGGCGGCCTTGTCATGCAGGCACTGCCGCCGCCGGTCGCCAAGCAGCCACAGGTTGTCGGCCACGAAGAAAAGCGGCAGGACCTCGCCGCCCAGCACGAACACGACCGCGCGGACGAACGCGGCGCCCAGGCCCACCGGTGACCGGTCATCGGCCCTGACCACCCAGCTTCCCAGGGATCGCTTGCCGATCGTGGTGCCGAAGTAGCCGGTCAGCAGCCAGTAGTAGACGACCGCCACCACGATTGTGAAGCCGAGCACGATCAGGTACGGCCCGAGGGTGTGCGAATACACCCGCCCGACCGCACCGTTCGCGCCTGGCGCGCGGCTGCTGACGGTGGCCTGCGCCCTGGCCAGCCGGTTGGCGAACGAGGCGATCAGCCTTCCCCACAAGGCGCCGGTCGCGATCGTCAGGACCAGGCAGTCGATCCCGAAGGCGAGCAGCCTGCGCCACCACTGGGCGAGCCCGGCGCCCGCCTCGGCGGAGCCGCCCGCCTCGGCCGAGCCGCCCGCCTCGGCCTGCCCTTGCTCGCCGGCCGGCCCGTCCGGGCCCGCGGACTGGCCGGCCTCCGGGACGGCGCGGTCCGGTGCCTGACTGCCTTGTGCCGCGGCCTGAGTCTCCGGCTGCGCTGAGTGCGTCACAGGGCCATGATGCACGGGCGAGAGTGGTTGCGAAATGTAGTTATTAGAATGCGTAGAGTTATGAGCTGCTGTGCTCGAGCGCGGCGGTCAGAGATTGCCGCGCCTGGCCTGCTCCCGCTCGATGGCCTCGAACAGCGCCTTGAAGTTCCCCTTGCCGAACCCCTGCGAGCCGTGCCGCTCGATCAACTCGAAGAAGACGGTCGGGCGGTCCTGCACCGGCCGGGTGAAGATCTGCAGCAGATAGCCGTCCTCGTCCCGGTCGGCCAGGATCCGCAGCTCGCGCAGCTCGGCGACCGGAACCCGGGTGTCGCCCGCCCAGTCACCGAGCGCGTCGTAGTAGCTGTCCGGGGTGGGCAGGAACTCGACGCCGGCCCGCTGCATGTGGCGGACCGTGGCGACGATGTCGGGCGTCTCGAGCGCGATGTGCTGAACTCCGGGGCCGTCGTAGAACTCCAGGTACTCGTCGATCTGTGACTTCCTCTTGCCGGCCGCTGGCTCGTTGATCGGGAACTTCACCTTGCGGGTACCGTCGGCCACGACCTTGCTCATCAGCGCCGAGTACTCGGTCGCGATGTCGTCGCCGACGAACTCCTTCATGTTGGTAAAGCCCATCACGCGGTGGTAGAAGTCCACCCACTCGTCCATCCGGCCGAGCTCGACGTTGCCGACGCAGTGGTCGACGGCGGTGAAGTATGGGCCGGCCTGAACGACGCTGTCCTGGCCGGCGGTCAGCGAGTCGGCGGCCACGTATCCGGGCAGGTAGGGCCCCGCGTAGTCGGACCGCTCGACAAAGGTGTGCACGGTCTCGCCATAGGTGGCGATCGAGGCGAGCACGACCTTGCCATGCTCGTCGGACAGGGCGTGCGGCTCGGCGACCGGCCTCGCGCCGCGGCTGACCGCGTACCCGAATGCCTCGGCCGCCGAGGGCACGCCGATGGCCAGGTCAATCACGCCGTCGCCGTGCGCGGCGACGTGCCTGGCAAGGTCTGATCCCGCCCGTACCGGGCCGCGCAGCACGAACCGCGCGTCGCCGGACTCAAGCACGTACGCCGCCTCGCCCCGGCAGCCGGTCTCCGGGCCGCGGTAGGCGATGCAGTTCATGCCGAATGCGGTGGAGTAGTAGTGCGCTGACTGCCTGGCGTTGCCGACCGCGAAGACGATGGCGTCCATGCCGGTGACTGGGAAGCCGTCCGCTGCCCGGACGGCGCTGCCGGCGCCCGCGGTCGTCTCAGTCATGGTGCTGCTCCTGCCTGGCGGCGATGCGCGGTCTCTGGCAGGATCGACCCAGCAGGACAAGGTGTGCAACTGCCTGCCCGAGAGCTATGCACTTTGCTCAGTGACCGGTGGGTGGCTGCCGCGAAACTGGGCAAGCTGCGCGCAAGGGACCGACCGTGATCGACGAGCTCGACGCCCGCCTGATTGAGCTGTTGCGCGACGAGCCGCGGATCGGCGTGCTCGAGGCCTCCAGGCGCCTGCAGGTCGCGAGGGGCACCGTGCAGGCGCGGCTCGACCGGCTGGCCAGCCGCGGGGTGATCACCGGCTACGGGCCGGACATCGACCCTGCGGCCCTCGGGCACGCGGTCACCGCGTTCGTCACGCTGGAGTTGCGCCAGTCAGGCGGCCGGGACCAGGTGGCCGACCGGCTGTCGGTGATCGACGAGATCCTGGAGGCGCACACGGTCACCGGGCCCGGCGACGTGATGTGCCGTGTCGTCGCGAGGGACAACGCTGACCTGCAGCGGGTGATCGACACGATCGTTGCCGTTCCTGGCGTGGTGCGGACCTCCACGGTGATCGCACTGGCCACGGCGGTGCCGTTCCGCACCGTGCCGCTGGTACGGGCCACTGCGAGGCCGGGCCGGGAGGCGGGCAGTCATGGCTAGCAACGGTCGGCGCCGGCGCAGGCGCGCTCGGTACGGCATCGACGGCGGGGCCATGGTCGCGCCGTTCCTCGGGCCGGTGCAAGCCGCGCTGGCAGGCCTGGCGCTATGGGCGCTGCGGCGGCGCAGGCGCGGCCTGGCCGGGCTGGCCGGGCTGGCCAGTGCGGCAGCGGCAGCGCTGGCCGTCGGCTACCTGTACTCCACCGGCCGCGGCAAGCTCGCGGTCTGGGCGCAATTGCTCGACGAACTGGGCCTTCACGGTGACGAGCGGGTCCTGGACATCGGATGCGGCCGGGGCGCCGTGCTGATCCTCGCGGCCCGGCGACTGCCGCGAGGCCAGGCCGTGGGAGTCGACGTGTGGCGGCGGCGCGATCAAAGCGGCAACAGCCGCGACGCCACCTTCCGTAACGCCGTGACCGAGGGAGTGCGCGACCGGGTCGACGTGATCGATGCGGACGCGCGCGACCTGCCGTTCCCGACAGGTTTCTTCGATGTCGTCGTGAGCAACCTGACGATCCACAACATCAGAGACGACGCCGGGCGCGCGCAGGCACTGCATCAGGCCGCACGGGTACTCCGGCCGGGCGGCCGCCTGCGCATCGTCGACGACCGCGCAGACCTGTACGCCGAAACGCTGCGCGCTGCCGGATGCGCCGAGATCGCCGCCCGGCGGCTGGACTGGCGAACCTCGTTCGGGATACCCGGCCACCACCTCAACCTCGTCGCGGCGTGCAAGTCACTCAGCGAGCCGGGCCCATCATCGTCGAGCGGTGACCGCCCCTGACTTCCGGCGCACATACGGCGCCAGCCACTAGGCAGGCCGACGGCACCTGAGCATCTCGCCGGCGAAGCCGCAGACGATCTCGGTGAGCTCGGCCCGGTCCGGTGCCTGATCGGCGAAGAACATCCAGCCGACGCTGATCGCGCCGAGCGCCATCGCTGCCCGCACCTGCTCGGCCAGCGCGGCGTCGGGCTCGGTGAGCAGGTCGATCAGCGAGTGCAGGCGCTCCCTGAACAGCTCGCCCCTGCTCTTGGCCGAGGCCATCATGTTCACCGAGGCCTGGTTCTGGTGCAGCATGCGGAAGACCTGGTCGCCGTCGGCCATGATCCGGACGTAACGGTCAAGAAGCTGCTGGCGTACCTCGGGCGTCCTCGGCTGGGACCTGCCCCACTCGATCAGCGCGTCGATCTGGCCGTAGTAATCTTCGACCAGGCTGGCAACGATGTCTTCCTTGGACTTGAAGTGGTAGTACAGGGCGGCCTTGGTGACATCCAGGCGCTCGGCGATCTCGCGCAGCGAGGTTCCCTCGTAACCGTGCTCGGTGAAAAGCTCCACGGCGACCTGCTGGATCCTGGCGCGGGTGTCGCTGCGGGACCTGCCGTCATGGGCTGTCGCTGAGCCCGTGCTGCGCGGGCCGGGCGAACCGTCGGCCGGTCCGGCCGGTCCGGCCGGGTCTGCGGGTGTGCTGGCCGGGCCGCCGGCCCTCGCGGTCGCTGGATCCCCGGCGTGCGGGGCCCAGGCCGCGCGACGAGGCGCGCCGCCGGGCCCGCCGTCGGACGCCGTGGTCCATCCGACCTCGGCGATGTCGTTCATCGTTGTGCGCCACCCTCAGAGATAACCTACTTGACGACCGGTTAGTAAACAGCATATCCTGCCGCCTGTAAAGATACTAGCCGGTCGGCAAGTAGGTTGCGCTCCTGCGACGCGCACAGTTCTCCGAATTCGGAAACGAGGGAGTTTTCGTCATGTCAGAGGTTGAGGCGGTGGTCGGCGGGGAGTCGGCGCAGCCGCCCGGGCGCCGGCGCGAGGTCCTCATCGTGCTGCCCGGGCTGCTTCTCGCGCTGATCCTGGCCATGCTCGACCAGCTCGTGGTCTCCACAGCGCTGCCGAGGATCGTGGGCGACCTGGGCGGGCTGAACCACCTGTCCTGGGTGGTCACCGCGTACGTACTCGCCTCCACCATCACCACGCCGCTCTACGGCAAGCTCGGCGACCTCTACGGGCGCAAGCGGCTGCTGATCGCGGCGGTCATAATCTTCCTGGTCGGCTCGGCGCTGTCCGGCCAGGCGCACTCGATGGACCAGCTGATCGCGTTCCGCGCCCTGCAGGGCCTCGGCGCCGGCGGCCTGATGGTAGGCGCCATTGCCACCATCGGTGACCTGGTCTCGCCGCGCGAGCGCGGCCAGTACATGGGCTACATGATGGCCGCGATGATGGTGGCGATGATCGCCGGGCCGCTGGTCGGCGGCTACATCACGGACTCGCTGTCCTGGCGCTGGATCTTCTACATCAACATGCCGATCGGCGGCGCCGCGCTGGCGTACATCATCGCGACCCTCCACCTGAAGCGGCACCGGGTCGCGCACAAGATCGACTACCTCGGGGCGGGTGTGCTCGCCGTCGGTGCCACGGCGATCGTCCTGGTCACGACCTGGGGCGGCAACCAGTACGGCTGGGGGTCGGTGCCGATCATGAGCCTGATCGTGATCGCGGTGCTTGCCGTGGCGGCGTTCATCTGGATCGAGAACCGTGTGGAGGAGCCGATCCTGCCGATGCACGTTTTCAAGAACCGCAACTTCACGCTGGCGACCTCGATGAGCTTCCTCCTCGGCCTGGCGATGTTCGGTGCGATGACGTTCCTGCCGCTGTACCAGCAGACCGTGCAGAAGGCGTCCCCGACCGTCAGCGGGCTGATGCTGATCCCGATGATGCTCGGCTCGACCGTGACGTCCCTGATCGCCGGGCAGGTCACGGTCCGGACCGGGAAGTACAAGGCGCTCCCGATCATCGGCGGCGGGATCATGACCGTCGGAATGCTGCTGCTTGCGAACCTCGGCGTCGGGACAACCCGCTGGACGACGATGGCGTACTTCGTCGTGTTCGGCATCGGGATGGGCTTCCTGATGCAGATCACCACGCTGATCGCGCAGAACAGCGTGGACCCGCGCGACATGGGCGTGGCGAGCAGCTCGCGGTCGTTCTTCCAGCAGATCGGCGGCTCGATCGGAGTCTCGATCTTCGGCGTGGTCTTCTACCGCGCGCTGCGCACCGCGATGGCCAGCAAGCTCGGCGCCGCGCTGCCTGCTACGTTCGGCAGTCAGCTCAATCCGACGCAGGTGCAGCACATGCACGGCCCGCTGCACGCGGCCGTCCTGTACAGCATCAGCCAGGGCATCGACACGGTCTTTATCTGGGCGGCGCCCGCCGCGGCCATCGTGTTCGGTCTGGCGTGGCTGATCAAGGAGATCCCGCTGCGCGGCCGCGCCGACGCGCCGGGCGGCCAGCCCACGCCCGAGCCGGAGCTGGTGCACTGACGCTGGGAAGCGCGAGCGGCTGCACGGCGAGTTCAAGTGAGCGACCCCGGGCCGGTCGGCCCGGGGTCGCTCACTGTCAGCTGGTCTGTGCTCAGGGTTGTTTGCGCTCGGCTTGCCTGTGCTCGGAACCCGGCGGCTACATGCCGCCGTAGGGCACGGCGTCGATGATCTCAACCGTCAGCCGCTTGCCGTTGGGCAGGTTGTAGCTCGCGGACTCGCCGACCTTCTTGCCCGAGATCGCGGCGCCCAGCGGTGACCGCGGCGAGTACACGTCGATCGGCGCTCCGCTCTCCTCGCGCGACGCCAGCAGGAAGGTCGTCTCGACGTCGTCCCCCTCGAACCTGACCGTCACCGTCATGCCGGGCCCGACCACGCCGTCGGTGCGCGGCGGCTCGCCGACCTTGGAGTGCGTGAGGATGTGGGTGAGCTGGTGGATCCGCGCCTCCTGCTTGCCCTGCTCCTCCTTGGCGGCGTGGTAGCCGCCGTTCTCCCGCAGGTCGCCTTCCTCCCTGGCCGCCTCGATCTTCTTGGCGATATCGATCCTGCCCTGGCCGGAAAGGTGATCAAGCTCGGCCTTGAGCCGGTCATACGCCTCCTGAGTAAGCCAGGTGACGGTGTCGTCGCGGGTCTCGGTCACAAGCACTCCTTGTATCCGCTGTGCGGAACTGAACTCTCCGCCGGGCCCTGTCCCGGGCCCCTTCGTAGGGGGTAATCCATCGAGACTACTTTGTCCATGCAAGCCAGTTCAACCATCTGAAGGTTAGGCCAGGTTTTCGAAAACAATAACGAAACAAGTGCCAGGTTTAGGACCGATCGCGGCATGGGAGGGACGCCGATCCGCCCGGAAGGCGCCGCAACGCCCGCCAGAAACCGGCCGGGCGCCGCGCCTCCTCCAGCCGGGTGGCCGTGCCGTCCTCAGGCCGGGTGGCCGTGCCCTCTGTCGGTCGGTGGCCGTGCCCTCCGCCGGCCGGGTGGCCGTGCCGTTCACCTCAGGACACCGGCGCAGACGGGAAGCCGACCGGGCGCGGAATGAGGGCGCCGGTGCCGCTTGTTGAGATCCTTCGGCTGGTAAGGTGCCTGCTCGCGGGCGACCCGCCGGCGCCCCGCGGCTCATCCCGCCAGGTCAGTTCACACCAGGATTCCGAGAGGTCACTCGCTGATGACGTCAGCACGCTGGGGCCAGACGGCAACCGTCACCGCGTCTGCTGCCGAGCCGGTCTCCGCCCCGCCGAGCGGCACCGGCGCCGGTGCCGGCGAGACGCTGCGGCTCATGGCCGTGCACGCACACCCCGACGACGAGTCGAGCAAGGGCGCGGCCACCATGGCGAGGTACGTGCGGGAAGGCGTCGACGTGCTGGTCTGCACGCTGACCGGCGGTGAGCGCGGCGACATACTGAACAAGGCGATGGACCGGCCCGAGATCCGGGCCGACCTGCCGGGCATCCGACGCGCCGAGATGGCCGCTGCCCGGGACATACTCGGCGTGCGCCAGCGGTTCCTCGGCTTCGTCGATTCTGGGCTGCCGCAGGGCGACCCGATACCGCCGCTGCCCGACGGCTGCTTCGCGCTCCAGCCGCTCGAAGCCGCCGCGCGGCCGCTGGTGGCCGCCGTACGTGAGTTCCGGCCGCACGTGATCATCACCTACGACGACAACGGCGGCTACCCGCACCCTGATCACATCATGACCCACCGCGTATCGGTCGAGGCCTTCGAGGCCGCCGCCGATCCTGATCGCTATCCGGACTGCGGTGACCCGTGGCAGCCGTTGAAGCTGTATTACTTCGTCACGTTCCACCGGGCCAGGTTCACCGCGCTGCACGAGAAGATGCTCGAGCACGGGCTTGAGTCGCCGTACGCTGAACGGCTCAAGGACGACCCGGACGAGCCGCCGCGGCGAAGCTGGGAGATCACCACCTTCGTGCCGTGCGCCGACTACTTCGACCTGCGCGACCAGGCCCTGCTCGCGCACGCCACCCAGGTCGACCCGAACGGCGGCTGGTTCGCCTGCCCGGTAGAAGTCCAGCGGGAGGCATGGCCGACGGAGGATTATCACCTGGCCAGGTCCGTAGTGGATACTGGCAAGCCAGAGGATGATCTCTTCGCCGGCATCAGGGAGAAGGTGCGGCTGTGACAGTCCTGGCCGCCTCGCAGACCTCGCAGAGCGTGCTCGACCAGCCGGGAACGGTAGCGTTCCTTGTGGTGTTTGGTATGGGTGTCCTGCTCTTCTTCGTGTTCCGCTCGATGGCCAGGCACCTGCGCAAGGTCGCCACGGCCGCGCGGGCCGAGGAAGAGGCGGCGGCGCGGGCGGAGCAGGCCGGGCCGGGCGACGGCAGCGGCTGGTCCGACAGCGGGTCGGGCGGCGGGTCGGGACCGTCGGAGAGGGCCGACGACGGCGGCAGCGGCGACTGGCCAGCGGACACCGGCAGCGGCTGGGCGGCCGGGACCGCCGACGGCACCGGTTACGCCAAGCGCAGGCCGTAGACCAGCAGGTTCACCCCGGGGACCGGCGACCAATCCCGCTCGGGCAGCCGGACGAACCCGGCGCGCTCGTACAGCCGGTGCGCGGTCCGCATCTCGGGCTCGGTGGAGAGCACCAGGTGCGTGGTCCCGAGGCGGGCGGCGAGCTCGATGACCGCGCGCAGCAACTGGCCGCCGACTCCGGCACCCTGCGCCTCCGGCCGCACCGCGAGCGCGCGGATCTCGGCCTCACCAGGCCCAGTGACCACCTGACCACCGTACGGCCAGACCTGAAGCATGATCGTCCCGCTGATCCGCCCGTTCGCGGTCTGGGCACCGTGGGCACTCTGCGCACCGGCTTGACCGGCCGTCTCCGGCCCGCGCTTCTCGACCTCGACCTCGGCCTCAGTCTGGGCTGCGGCGGCTCGGTCGGCCGTCTCCGGCTCGTGCCCGCCAGCCTCGGCCTCGGCCCGGGCTGCGACCGCGATCAGGACGTGGCCGCTGCCGTCGGCGCCGAGCTCCCGAAGCGTCGCCGCGTATCCGGATTCGGGCGAGAGGAACCCGCCCGCCACGTACGCGGCGACCCTGATCTCCCCGACCTCGGCCATCTCGCCGCTCGCGGCCTCCCGAATACGCACCAAACCATCCTAATCGCCGCGCACCAGCGCTCCCCGCGCCCCCCGGCTCGCGCCACTTCTCATCCGCCAGTGCCACTTTGCACCCGTTGGAGTCATGATCACGTCCGATTTACGGCTTATGGGAGACGCTAGAGGGTAAGAAGTGGCGCTGGCGGATGAGAAGTGGCCGTGGTGGATGAGGAGTCGGGGGCGAGGTCGGGTTCGGGTGCGGGGGCGGGGGTTGGCGG
>Ga0335081_10005209_pt1 | contig 20570 bp, 20 predicted proteins | sample Lox_Sample_35_FD_206713 | JGI IMG/M metagenome (GOLD analysis project Ga0335081, IMG submission 206713) | Soil microbial communities from Loxahatchee National Wildlife Refuge, Florida, United States - Lox_Sample_3.5 | ecosystem: Environmental > Terrestrial > Soil > Wetlands | place: USA... | reverse complement strand
TATACCATGCGACGCTTCGAACTCAGCGAAAAACTCTCTCGCCGGGCGGACCCTTCCCTTTCGGGCATCTTCGAGTCCCTGGCGAATCCCTTCGCCAGCATCGGCACGGGCGGCAATATCAAGCAGTCGCTGGTAGGCTTCGGCATCCTGCACGACGGCGGCGGCCTTGCCTCGAACCGTCAGCACCATTGGCCGTTTGGTCTTTTTGAGCTGTCGCAAAAACCCGCCGGAGCTCCGGCGAAAAGTCGTCAAGGATTGGATATCGGTCGTAATGTCCAGCATGGCGGCGGCTCCATAGAGCACCTTTTGCGGTGCTTTCAGTATACCGCAGACGAAGATCCGATGGTCATGCAGCAGTTTGGCCTTCTCAGGACCGAAACAGGTTCCTCAAAATGAACAGCACATTGGCAGGCCGCTCCGCCAGCCTGCGCATGAAGTACGGATACCACTCCCGGCCGAAGGGAATATAGACGCGCACGTTGTAGCCCTCGCGCATCAGCTTGCGCTGCAGGTCGCGCCGCACGCCGAAGAGCATCTGGAACTCGTATCGGCCGGGGTCGATCGCGTGCTGCACCGCAAACGATTTTGCCGCCGCGACCATGGCCTCGTCGTGCGTGGCCAGGCCGTGATACAGGGGGCTGTCCAGCAGCAGGCAGCTCAGACGGACGAAGTTGGCGTCGACATCGGTCTTGCGCGGGTAGGCAATCTCCGCCGGCTCCTTGTACGCGCCCTTGCACAGCCGCACCCGCATGCCATCGGCCAGCAGTTGCTCAATGTCGGCTTGTGAGCGATAAAGATAGGCCTGAATGACTACGCCGATCGATCCGCGCAGATCGGCCTTGGCGTGAAGCCGGCGCACAATATCCAGCGTGACCTGCGTAAACTGCGAGCCCTCCATGTCGATGCGGACAAAGCTGCCCGCCTCGCGCGCATGCCGGACGAGGTCCTCCACGATGCCCTCAGCAAGCCCGGGCGAGAGTTCGAGGCCCATCTGCGTGAGCTTGACGCTCACGTTGGCGCTTAGCTTGCGCTCGGCGATAGAATCCAGCAGCCGGTGATAGACGTCGGCCGAACGGTGCGCCTCCACATCCGAAGTCACGCTCTCACCCAGCGAATCCAGCGTCACCTTCATTCCCTGGCGATTGATGGCCTCGGCCACGCGCAGCGCGTCTTCGATCTCCATGCCCGCCACGAACCGGGAGCTGAGTTTGCGGCCGACCTGCGAGCGCTCGCCAAAGCGGCGCAAAAGTCGATTCTGGCTGAGGACAATAAACGCCGAACGCAGCAGAGCCATGGAGCGATCCTTCCGGCCAGACTGCACACGTTCGTGCCCCGGCCGGAATTCTCATTCTCGCACAGCGGACTGCGGCGACGCGTGATGGGCGCCATAGCTTCGACCAGAATGGTTTCCTGTTGAATCTGCACCCGCAAGCGCCTACATTGCTTGCTATGAGTTCCTATGGCCGTCGCACCTTCCTCAAGCAGGCAGCCACAGTCGCCGGAGCATTCTCCGCCAACAGTTTCTTTCATCAGGCGCACGCGGCCGAATGGGCAGCGGCGTCGGCGCGCATCGCGCACCTCAGTCCCGACGTTGCCGCGCAGGACGAAGACTACTGGAGCGTGATTCAGCGCGCCTACACCGTGAATCCCAACCTGATCAACCTGAACAACGGCGGTGTTTCCCCGGCGCCTATGGTGGTGCAGCAGGCCGTCGAGCGCTACAACCAGCTCGCCAACGAAGGGCCGTCGTACTACATGTGGCGCATCCTCGACCAGGGCCGCGAGCCCCTGCGCGAGCGGCTGGCGCGGCTGGCCGGCGCGCAGCCGGGCGAGATCGCCGTCAATCGCAACTCGACCGAAGCATTGAATACGATCATCTTCGGCCTGCCCCTCCAGCGCGGTGACGAAGTCATCGGCACCAAGCAGGACTATCCGCACATGATCGAAGCCTATCGCCAGCGCGCCCTGCGCGACGGAATCGTTTACAAGCAGATCACCTTCGATTTTCCCATCGAAGACGACGAGCAGATCGTGAAGGCCTACGAAGAGGCGATCACGCCCCAAACGAAGCTGATTCACGTCACGCACATGATCAACTGGGTGGGCCAGACCATGCCGGTGCGCAAGATCGCCGACATGGCGCACCAGCGCGGCATCGAAGTGCTCGCCGACGGCGCGCATTCTTTCGGGCTGATGGACTTCAAAATCCCCGATCTGCACTGCGACTACTTCGGCACCAGCCTGCACAAATTTCTTTCGGCGCCGATCGGCACGGGCATGATGTGGATCCAGGCCGGCAAGATCGAGAAGGTCTGGCCTCTGGTCTGCGCCGGCGAGCCGCACAGCTCCGACATTCGCAAGTTCGAGGACCTGGGCACGCGCAGCTTTCCCATCGAGGAAGGCATCGGCGAAGCCATCAATTTTCACGAGGGGATCGGAAGCAAGCGCAAGGAAGAGCGCATCCGTTATCTCAAGAATTACTGGGCCTCGCGCGTGCAGTCTATGCCCAAAGTCAAGCTGCACACCTCGCTCGACGCGCGATTCTCCTGCGCCATCTGCGGCGTCAGCATCGACGGCATGACGCCCTCCGATCTCGAGAACCGGCTGTTCAACGACTACAAGATTCACACCGTCGGCATCGTCTGGGAGAACATCCAGTGCGTGCGCGTGACGCCGCACGTCTATACGTCAATCGATGACCTCGACAAACTCGTCCGCGCCATCGGCGAGATTTCAGCGAAGGCTTAGGCCGATCGGGAGGGCCGCGCCGAGAATGTTAGGCGCTTTCCGCCCGTTCGCCGCTCTTCCAACGAAAGAGCTTTGCCGTCCAGCGCGGCGCTGAAACCGGGCCGACCCTCGTTGGGCCTTCCGTGGCCCGCAGTGTTGCGGGCGATTCCGGCGCGCGCATCTGCTCCAACGCGTCTTTGACCTGCGTGCGCAGGCTTTCCACTTCCAGGATGCAGGTGCGCAGGTAAGCCGAGACGGTGAGCCCGGACTCGGCGGCGCGGGCCCGCAGTTGCACAGACTCCGCACGGCTCAGCCGAAGCGTGATGCGCTCGTCTCTCACCCTCCGGTTGCCCGCCGGAAGATCGGGCCCGGCGCCCGAAATCCGCTGCGAATCGCGCCCGCTCTCCGGCGCCAAATCCGGCTCCGGAGCGCAGGCCGTATGCCTCTGCATGCGCAGCGCGCTTTCATAACTCAGTTGGGCGACGTCGTCCGCCATTCCGTCCGCATCCGGCTCGGGACCCGGCGATTCGGAGGAAGAAGTCAGCGAGGCGAGCAAGCCTGCAAACGAACTGAACGGGGCCGCTGTCGCCGGTCGCTCCATGGATTCGAGCGTATCGTGCGCAGGCGATCCGGCTTTAGCTCTTTGATCGCTCTTCTGAGTGAGCCGGTCCCGTTATGGGAGTAACGCCACGTAATTCCCGAATCGATTGCACGCGCCGGCTGGATTCACTTCCAGCGCAGCGCATAACTTGATGTCCCGCACTCCGATCGGCCGCCACCTGCAGCCGCTGCGGCACGGCACTGTCACAAACCGAGGGCCCGCAGCGTTGTATAGGTGTAAGTGGGATGAGCATGGCCGGCCGATGGGCGGAAGCCGAGTTCGAAGCGATCTTTCGCGCGCACTTCGAGCGCATGGCGCGTGTGGCCCGGCGGGTGCTTCGGTCTGATGCCGAGGCCGAAGAGGTTTGCTCTGAGGCCTTCCTCAGGCTTTATCGCAGCGGTCCGGGCGCGCTCGAAGCCGGCATGGTCGGCGGATGGCTCTATCGCACGGTCACGCGCGCAGCGATCGATATCCTTCGCCGGAATCGCCGGCGCGGGGTGGAAGAAGACGTTGATTCATCGGCCGGCGCGGCTGGCGGGAGCGAGGCCGAGGACCCGATGACTCGGGTGCTGAGAGCCGAGCGCATCGCCCAGGTCCGCTCGACGCTGGCAGAGATGAAGCGGGAAAAGGCGCAGATGCTGTTGTTACGCCACAGCGGGCTGAGTTACCGCGAGGTCGCAGAAGCAATGAATCTTCGCGCAGCCTCCGTGGGCACTCTGCTAGCCCGCGCCGAGGCGGAATTCGGCGCGATTTACCGGAAGCGGGAGCGGAGAGGTAATTCCGAGCCATCAGCCCACCCTTTCCGCCCGCTTGCGCGTGTCGGAAAGGATGGGGCACCCCCATAAGGTGCCAGCCAAGGAGGGGCAATGAATCACAACGAAATCGACACCGGGCTTCTGCGCGCCTATCTGGACGGCGAAACCGACGCCGCGAGGGCAGCGGCCGTGAGCGAGCATCTGCAGAGCTGCGTGAACTGCCAGGCCGAGATCAAATCGCTCGAGGCGAACGCATCGGGCATTCGGGAAGCTTTTGACGGCCTGCCGCAGACGGCGTCGCAACTGGGTTCCGCATGGGTCGCGCTCAAAGGCCGCCTGCCTCAACCGGCGGGAAGCTATCGGCCGCTGTGGCCGATGCGGCGAAGCTGGTCGCTGGCCGGCGCCGGAGCGCTGGCCGCTGTGGTTGCGCTCCTGTTCACGCTGGCTCCGGTGCGCGCCTGGGCGCAGAGATTCCTCGCCATCTTCCGCGTGGAGCAGTTCACCGTGCTCGAGCTCAATCCCGACGCCATGAAGACCAGGGGCCTGGACAACGACGCATTCTTCAACCAGGCGGTAAGCCGCATGATCTCCAATGAAGTGACGGTCACGGAACCTCCGCGCCAGCCTGAACCTGTAGCCGATGCCGGGATCGCGTCGAAGCTGGCCGGCTTTCCCGTGCAGCTTCTTGCCGGCGAGCGGCCGGAGACGCTCCTCTTCCGAAGCGGCATCAGCGCGCAGATGAAGCTCGACCGCGATCGCATGCAATCGATCCTCGACGAAGCCGGGCGCAACGACATCCGGATTCCCGAGTCGGTCGACCGCGCGACGATCGCTGTGCACATTCCGGCCGGCATCACGGCGCTCTATGGCAACTGCGGCGATATGGCCCAGCGCATGCAGGGCAAGGGCGAAGAGAAGCCCGGCGAGCCGCGCAATCGCCCCGACGAAAGCTGTATTTCGCTGATCGAGCTGCGCAGCCCGTCGGTGACGGCGCCCCGGCAGGTCGATCCCGCTGAGGTCGCCCAGGTCGCGCTCCAGTTCTTCGGCATGAATGCCAGCGAAGCGGCCAGCTTCACGCAGACCGTGGATTGGTCCACAACCCTGGTCTTGCCTGTCATGGAGGGCGCGACGAGCTACGAGAAGATTCCTGTCAATGGCAATGACGGCGTGCTGCTGCGGCCGAAGAACGGGCGGGAGAAATCGCGCTACTCTCTGCTCTGGGTGGATCGCGGCGTAGTCTACGACCTGAACGGCACCGGCGACGACACGGCCGCGCGGAACCTGGCTGCGCAACTGGAGTAACCTGAGCGCATGGCGGCGTGGACGATTGACGCAGTGGGACTGAGAAAGGACTTTGCAGGCCGAACCGCGGTTCGCGACCTGACGCTTCAGGTGGCGCGCGGGGAGGCCTTCGGCTTTCTCGGCCCTAACGGCGCGGGCAAGAGCACATCGGTCAAGATGCTGCTCGGCCTGGTCAGGCCCACCAGTGGTTCGGCGCTGCTGCTGGGCGAGCCGGTGGGCAGTCGCGACGTTCGCGCTCGCGTCGGATTTCTTCCCGAGCATTTCCGCTTCTACGACTGGCTTTCGGCCTCTGAGCTGCTCTTCTTCCATGGCCGGCTTTGCGGCCTGGCCGAGCGGGTGTTGCGCCAGCGCGTGCCGCGCCTGCTGGAGCGCGTCGGCCTCGGCGCGCAGCACTCCAAGCCCATCCGCAACTTCTCCAAGGGCATGATGCAGCGCGTGGGCCTGGCGCAAGCGATGGTGAACGAGCCCGAAATTCTCTTTCTCGACGAGCCGACCTCGGGCCTCGACCCGGCCGGCCGCAAGCTGGTGCGCGACATCATCCGCGAGCAGCGCGACCGCGGCGCCACCGTCTTTCTCAACTCGCACCTTCTCGGCGAAGTCGAGATGAGCTGCGATCGCGTTGCCTTGATCCGGGATGGCGAAGTGATCGGGCTCTACGAGATGGGCGCCTGGCAGGGCGAGCACGCCGAGGTCGAGATTCAGGCTTCGAACCTGAGCCCGGCATCCCTGGCCCTGATGAGCACCATCGACGGGCTTGCGGTTGTGACGCACAGCGAGTGCAGGCTGCGCCTGCGTGTGCCGAACGAGGATTGCCTGCCCGAAGTCGTTCGCCGCCTGGTCGACAGCGGGGCTAACCTATTCTCTGTGGTGCCGCAGCGGGTGAGCCTCGAGGAGCTGTTTTTGAAAACCATGGGGCCGGATCCGGGCTTATGAGCGACAAAGCCATCGATCTCGAAGCTGTCCGGCGGCCCGAGAGCCCGTCCGGCGAGCGCGCCCGCGCCGTCCTGCTGGCGCGCGGTCCGGGAGTCTTGCGCACCCTGGCATGGATGGCGCGCGCGACCTTCCGCGAAGCCGTGCGCCGCAAGATTCTCCTCATCGCTCTCATCGCAGGCGCCGGCTTTCTCGGCCTCTTCTGGGCCGGCCTGCACTCGATCATGAGCAATATGGCGCACACCCAGAACCAGGTCAACCGTCGCGAGGCTGCAGGGATGGTCACCATGATGGCGCTCTACGCCGGCAGCATGATGACCTCGCTGATGGCCGCTCTCACCTCGTGCGACACGCTCGCCGGCGAGATCGCCTCGGGCACCATCCACGCCATCGCCACCAAGCCGGTGTGCCGCTGGTCGCTTGTCCTGGGAAAGTGGGTGGGATTCGTCTGGCTGCTTACGCTGTATGTGCTGTTTCTCGAGGGCGGAACCATTGTCATTGAATGGCTGGAAAGCCGGAACCTGCCATTGCATACGGCGGGCGCGCTCGCTCTGATCTGGCTGCAGGCCGTTCTGCTGCTGGGCGTCACCATGGCCTGCAGCACGCGTTTCTCCGCACTTACCAGCGGCGCCTGCACGCTGGGGCTCTATGGATTGGCTTTCATCGGCGGATGGATAGAGCAGTTCGGCGCGCTGCGCCACGTGCAGGCGTGCGTGAATCTCGGCATTGTCGCCAGCCTCATCATGCCCAGCGACGCCCTCTGGCGCCGCGCCGCCTTCAAGATTCAGCCGCCGCTTCTGGGCGCGGCCGGCGTCTCGCCTTTCAGCAGCACCACCGTGCCGAGCGCAGCGACGGTAGTCTACGCAATCGCCTACGCCGTTCTCGCGCTTCTGGTGGCGCAGATCCTCTTCGAGCGGCGCGACCTGTAGACGGGCCCTGACTCACCCTCGTTCGATTCCATTCGCTTGCTGAAACTACCTCAAGAAGCCGTGGCCGAGCCCTGCCTGCCGCAGCAGACAAGACCCGGACCGAAAAAAGGGCTAAAAATCGACATTCGAATTCGACAGCGTAATCGGATAGAGAAAGTCCTTGCTGAGATCGATGGCCACGCCCAGATTCGGCCCGTTGGCGTCCCCGCTGGTGTTGAGGAAATCTCCCACGGCCACTCCGGCGCTGGAGAGTCCGAGCAGGATCCCCGTGTAGCCGGTGTCTGAGGGGCCCGTAAGCGCTGGGAAGGAATAGTTCCCCCCTCCCTTCGTTGTGACCGCGGTATCGGTGAGCGTGCCGACATCGGTGAGATAAACGGTGCCTCCCTCGAATCCGCCGCTTGTGCCGGTGATCCCTTTGACCCGCCAGGCGGTGCCGGCGACATCGGTCGACAGGAGTCCCAGGTCGCCATAGGAGGAATTCGGCAGCGGCGTTCCGGAGTACGGGCCGGCGGCCGGGAACGCGATGCTGGACCAGCTTTGCGTCAGGCCCGTTTTCGATATGGCCTCCGCATCGATGCTCACGAACAATTTATCGTCTGAACTCTTGCCCGAGCTGGGTGTCGCCAGGAACGCACCTACGCCGGCATTGGCGTAGGTCGCGATGGTGGTTGGGGTTACCGTCTTGGAGCCGACCGCCACGTGGTAGAGCGTGGTGCTCGAACCGGTCGCCAGGTTGCCGTACTCCGTCGAGAAGATCAGCAAAGAGTCGTTGGAGCCGATCAACTCGTAATCCAGAGGCTGCGTCGTGGCCGGCATTCCGGCGCTGATGGTTGCAGGCCCCGTGTACAGCGTAGTAGGCGTCCCTCCGGTCAGAGCCACCTGGTAGAGAGTAGTGGTGTCGCTGCTCGTGAACCCCGTCGTGCTCACAAAATACATATTGTTATCGTCGCTCACGGCCCCGCCCACCGGCCCCTGGAATATCTGCGTGGGTGTCCCGGTCGGGCTGATGAGATAGAGCGTCGAACCGGATGGATTCGATTTCGTGGTGGCTGTGGTGACATCGTAAAAGAGCTCGCTGCTCTCGGTGCTGAAGTGGTTCTTCGCGACTCCGGTTGAGACGGAATAGGCGTCGGTCGCCCCGCTGAACAGTATCGTGGGACTCGTGAACGAGTCGTCGCCATATAGGCTGACCGTGCCGGCATTGAAGTCGAAGACCACCAACCCGCTCAACGTGCCGTTGTTGTAGAGCTCGTCGAAGCTGGATGTGTCCAGGCTCACCGTCACCGGCGCCGTGGAAGCGGAGTCCTTGTAGTGCACGACTTCAAAGACGTCGGATCCCTGGCCGCACAGGCCGCTCCCCGCCGGCGCGGTATGGAGGAGGAGGAAGATGGAGGTGGGGTCGGACAGGCTCACCTGGCCCTGTGACTCGCCGCAGATCTGATGTGCGGAATCGACCACCAGATTGCTGACTTGCACTGGTTTAGGCGTCGCCGCGGTACTGCTGAGGTCGAGGCCCTGGATGGTAATGTTCCCCTTCGAATCGGTGTCGCTATACATCAGGACCTGGGGAACGTACGTGCTCAGGGTTTCGTTTGTGATCGCGATCTTGATCCCGATACCGTAGATGTGGACCAGATCCGTGGTAATCCATGTCGGGTCGGGCGAGCTCGAGATTTTGTCCGACGGGATGACGAACAGGCCGGTACTTCCTGTCTGGCCCATCGCCAGCTTCGAAAGCGGCCTCGTTGTATACGGAATCCAGAAGGCGCCGGCTCCGCCGCCACCGCCGCCGCCGGTCTTCGTGCAGGTGACGGCGACATCGGTGATGTTGCTCGAGCCGATCGTCCCGCTGGCGTCGCCGGTCACCGAGCAGGTGCCGCCGGTGGGCTGCGTCGTCACGCTGATGCTGTAATGCGTGCCGCTGGCCAGCTTGGTCGGGAACGTAAAGGACGTATTCGGGAAGGTCACGTTGACCGATTCGCTGTTGGTCCCGAGCGTGACCGTTCCGCTGACGCCGCTCGACGGCCAGCTCACGCTCCCGCCGATGGAGAAGGTTGACGGTGCGGTCGCCTTGCAGGTGACGACGACGTTGGTGATGTTGCTCGAGCCGATCTTCCCGCTTCCGCCGCTGGTCACCGTGCAGGTCCCGCCGGTGGGCTGCTTGCTCACGCTGATGTTGTACGTGGTGCCGGTGGCGAGCTTGGTCGGGAACGTGAACGTCTTAGCCGGGAAGGTCACCGGGGCCGATTCGCCGTTGGTCGCCAGCGTTACCGATCCGCTGACGCCGCTCGACGGCCAGCTCACGCTGCCGCCGATCGAGAAGGTCGGCGGCGGGACCGCCGTGCATTTCACCGAAACGGTGGTGACATTTTTCGTGCCCACGGTGCCGGCGCCGCCGGTCACCGCGCATTTCTCGCCCGCCGGCTGCGTCTTCACCGACACTGCGTATTTGGAAGTCGTGGTCAACAGTTTCGGGAACGAGAAAGTGAGACTCGCGCCGGTGCCGGTCTTAGTGACCGTGTCGGTCACGGTAGCCGAAAGCTTGTCGGCCAGGGTAATCGTCTTGCCTTTGGCCAGGCCCGTGATCGTTCCGCCGATCGAGAAGGCATTTTTGCAGGTGACGGCGACGGTCGTGATATTCTTCGTGCCCACGGTGCCGGTCCCGCCGACGATCGTGCAAATCTGCCCCTTCGGCTGCACGCTGACGGCCACGCTGTATTTGGCGCCGGTGGCCAGCTTCGTCTTGAACGTAAAGCTCTTGTTTCCATTAACAACGAGCTTGTCCACCTTGTTGTCGACCAGGGTCACCGATTCGCCGGCCTTCAGGCCGGACACCTTCCCGCCAACCGAAAACGTTGCGCCCAGCGCGCTCCCCGTGGCCGCGGCAAGAAACAGGCATGTGGTTAGGGATTGGACTGCTTTCGATAGATGGAATCGCATAGGATCTCCAGTTCTTGCCGGTTGTGCGGCCTTACGAATAGCGGACAGCTTTCCTTTATCGTGTCGTCCCGACACGACGCCTGCGAAGCGCTTGTGCCCGTGATTCAGCGGCGGAATGGGGGGAGCAGCTGCAAACGTTTCGCGCCTCGCTATGGAATGCGCAAAACGGCCCTGAATCGTCTCATTGAAGAGAAAAATAATCTATCAGAATCCGGGCTCGGCGGTCAGCAAGTTTTCTGTGCGCCTGATTTCCAGACCTTTTTCGATTGCGAGGCGTCCGGTTCCACGCCACGGACCGTTGCATCCGGACGCGCCCTTTTTGACCGGGCTGAAGCGCATTTGGAAGACACGGAAAGCCGAAGAGTGCGAACGAGGCCGGCTACTCGTCGTAGTGCAGCAGGCTGAAAACGTCGTAGTCCTTGAACCGGTCGCGGCCTTTGAGGAAGTCGAGCTCGACGGCGAAGGCCAGGCCGGCGATTTCGCCGCCAAGCTGCCTGACCAGCTTCACGGTGGCTTCCATAGTGCCGCCGGTGGCGAGCAGGTCGTCGACCAGCACCACGCTCTGCCCCGGCGCAATGGCGTCGAGGTGAATCTCCAGCGTGTCGGAGCCGTATTCGAGATCGTAGGTCACGCGCGCTACTGGAGCGGGCAGCTTGCGCGGCTTGCGCACCGGCACAAACCCGGCATTGAGCCGGTAGGCCAGCGCCGGACCGAAGATGAACCCGCGCGCCTCGATGCCCAGCACCAGGTCGATCTTGCGGGCAAGGTAGTGCGCCGCCAGGGCATCGATGAGCTGCGCGAAGCCGGTCTTGTCCTTGAGCAGCGTGGTGATGTCGTAAAAGAGAATCCCTGGCCGCGGAAAATCGGGGACGGTGCGCACCAACGATTTGAGCGCTTCGACGTTGACTGGCTTTCGGGTGTCGGGCATAGGCGAGTTCGCAGTTCAGAGTTCACAGTTCCCAGTTTTCAGTTTACAGATCGTAGTCGGCCGATCTTCACATCTGACCACTGATCACTGATCACTGACCGCTGCCTCTCACCACGCCCCCTCGATGGTGAACGAATCCAGCCCCTCGGCTTCCTTTTCATCGAGATGATGCTCGATGACGCGGTCGACACGGCTGCCGCGCGGGCCGCGGCGCAAGCTGGCGCGCAACTCGCCCAGGTCGTCGGTGGCGCCGGAGGCCACGACTTCCACGTCGCCGTCCTCGGTGTTGCGCACCCAGCCGCGCAGCTCGAGCTCGCTGGCTTCGCGGTGCACGAACCAGCGGAATCCGACTCCCTGCACGCGCCCTTGAATGAGGAAATGAAGGACCATCGCCGCACCACGCTCAGTCTTTCAGATGCTCCGGCGAAGCGCAATGCGATGCGTGACCTCGCCTCGGATCAATCCTCCAGCAGCTCTCGCAGCCGCCGCAGTGCCTCGGCAATCGCCGCGCGCTCGGCCTTCGTCGCCCGCTCCAGCGCATCTTCGAGCGGCCCGCGAGACAAGCGCGGAATCTGCTCGCGCACGAAGTCGGCAACAATCATCGTCGGAAAGATGCGGCTCGTGCGGCCATCTTCGGGATCGGGCCGGCGCTCGACCATGCCGCGCTTTTCCAGGCGATCCACGATGCCGCTTACGGTCGAGTGCGCCAGGCTCACTTCGCGGCTCAGGTCCTTCAGGCTGACGCCGTGCTGCCGCACGACCACCCGCATCACGGACATCTGCGGAGACGTCAACTCGCCTCTGGCCACTTCGGAATCGAGCGGTTTGCGCAGCGCGCGACGAATGGCGCTCAGATCCTGCTCCATTCGTTCCGCCAATGCCGTGACAGACGATGCCTTACCCGCTCTCTTGCTCATCTCCACCCACTTCGACCCTCGGCCTCAGTCCCTTAGTCCCTTAGTCCCTTGATCCCTTGGTCCCTTGACCCCTGCTTACAGTACTCCCGGGATCAACGCCTTCACGCGCCGCCGATACACCGGATAGGCCTCGGGGAAGGTTTGCATCATCAGCCGCTCCTCCTGGCTCATCTTGGCCATCATGCCAAAAAGAACGGCCAAGAAGCCCAGTACGTGCCGCCATTCTCCGCCGGCCAGCGCCGTGCCCAGCAAGGCCAGCGCAATGCCCGTGTAGATGGGGTGCCGCGCCAGGGCGTAGGGCCCGGTGGTAATCAGCTCGTGGTCCTGCTTCACCGTGGCTCGGCCGCTCCAGTTGCCGCCCAGCGCGACCCGTGCCCAGATGGCGAAGGCGCAGCCGGCAACAGTCAGCGCGAGCCCGGCCGCGGCGAACCAGGGAAGATTCGGAGCCACGCGCGTCCCCAGCCACCCGGATTCGAGCCATCGGCCGCCCATCAACGTGAATCCCAGCGCGAACACCAGAAGTTGAAAGACCCGCGAGCCGGCCGATTGCGAGCGCACCGTTCGCTTGGTCGTCATCAGGCCAACCAGCCACACCAGCCCCAGCGCCGCCCACGGCCATCCGACCAGAGATTTCAAGTCGATCGTCACTGCCACCTCCAATTTTCGTCGTATACGACGCGTCGTATACGACATACAATGCCAAAGACACTGCTGCCCTGTCAAGAGGCCGGCGAGCCCTTGACCATCAGCTATCACACGAAAGCTACGATCGCCTCGGGTGTGGGAACGTATGCGATCACGGCTGCCGTCTCCGGCGCCGCAGCGGGCGACTATGCCGTAACGGTGGTTCCCGGCACACTCACGGTGACAAAAGCGCCGCTCATGGTCCATGTAAAAAACGCGACCAGAGCCTACGGCACTCCGAATCCCAAGTTTTCCGGAACAGTCACGGGATTGTTGAATGGCGACAAGGTCACCGTCACCTACAGCACCACGGCGACGATCACCTCGCCCGCCGGGACCTATCCGATCAAAGCGAAGGTCTCGGGAACCCGTTCCGTGAACTACCTGCCCACGATCAAGAATGGAACTCTGACGGTTACGCCGGCATCCTAGCGTCCTGAGTCAGCGGGGTTGCCCCACCCTTTTCGCCCGGTATTGGCGAAAGGGTGGGATTCCTAATCCGCCAGAGGAAGTTTCCTATCGCGGCCTGAGCGTCTGATATTTGGCGATCGTGTATCCCAGCGCGGCGCCGAGCCAGACGTCCGATGGGAAGTGCGCCGACTCGGTGATGCGCGAGCAGCTGATCGCGGTTGCCAGCGTGTACGAGAGCACGGGAATCCACGGTTTGCCGCGATGCCGGTAGCGCTCGGCCACCACCGTGGCCACCGACCACACCGCCGTCGCGTGTCCTGAAGGAAAGCTGCTGCCCTTGAGCGGAGACTTGCCGCCATTGAAGAACGTATCTTCGAAGTTGCCGTTCGGCGGCACGTCCGCGGGACGCTCGCGCCGTGTCACGGCCTTCATGGCGAGGTTGATCACGACGCTGTCGCCATAGGCCTCAGTCGCCAGCAATGCCGTGTTCACCTCGCGATCGTCGTGCCGGATGTAGCCCGCGGCCATCAGGCCCGCCGGCAGGGCAATCACCTCGCCGGTGGTGATCATCGGGTCGAAGACGTCGTTGACATCGTCCCAGTTCTTCTGGTGATTGCGAAAATACGGCATGACATGCGGATCGGCGTAGATCAGCCCCACCGTTCCGCCCACCACGATCGCCGTCGGCAGCAGGTGATGCCCCTTGGCGACTTTGATCGGAAAGGTCCACAGATCCTTCTGGTCATGGAGAAAGTCGCGCGGCAGGCTCCGCCAGGTGGCCTCGCGCTGCGGCACACCCGTCGTCGTGTCGACCGGAGGCTTCTGCATCAGCCATGCATCGTCAGGCAGGCCCTCATCCTTGGAAGCCGCTGCCACGAGAGCGTGGCCGGGCTCATCGGGGAGTGAGGCATAGTCCTGGGCACGCAATTGGTGCGCGGCGAATAGGCATGCAAAAGAGGTTAGCCCGATCAGAGAGAGCCTGGCGTATGTAAACATCTCATGAAATTGAGATGCAGGTTTGTTGCGCGCCGTGCATGCGTTCGGTGCTCCATCCATTTCGTCCGGCGCAGCGGACGAAATGGATGGGATGACAAACTGGTTCGGAGAGCCGCCTAATGCAGAATCTGTATCTCGTCGATCCGCTGCTGCCACGCCTCAGCGCCGGTCTGGCGCACGTCTCCTCCCGTGGGCGACGGAAGCCGCTGCCACGAGAGCGTGTCCGGGCCCATCGGGCAGGGCGTCGACGTCCTGGGCGTCATTGCACAAACGATTCAAAGCCGCTGAGCCTGGCCTGAGCGAAGCCGCCGCGGAGGTTCGCGACGTCTTCAAAGCCGCTGCCCTTCAGGGCGCAGGCAGCGAGATAGCCGCGCTGACCCTTTTGGCAGTAGATGAGAATTCTGCGATCGCGCGGCAGTTCGCCGAGCCTGTCGCGGAGTTCGCCGAGTGGAATGTGCGCGGCGTTCCGCAGCATGCCGGTCTCAGCCACCTCGTTCTTCTCGCGCACATCCAGAAGAAATTCGCCGTTCGGCTTCCAGTCCTCGGGAGAGACAGTTGCCACGTCGCCGCGGGCAATATGATCGGCAACGAACCCCGCGATATTCACAGGATCGTTGGCCGTGCCAAACGGCGGTGAGTAGGCCAGGTCCAGGCTCTCGAGGTCGAAGACGCTCATTCTGCCGGCGATCGCTGTCGCCAGGACGTCGGTGCGCTTGTCCACGCCCTCTTCGCCCACGATTTGCGCGCCGAGCAGGCGCCCGCTTCCATCTTCGGCAATGATCTTGATCATCATCGCTTTTGAGCCCGGATAATAGCCGGCATGATTCGGGTCAACCGTGACGCTGGTGAAAAAGCTGAACCCGGCTTTCGCTGCCTGCGCACTGTTCAAGCCGGTGAATCCTGCTGTCATGTGCAGGACGCGGACGATCGAAGTTCCCAGTGCGCCGGGATACAGAAAGTGCCCGCCTGCCGCATTGGCCCCGGCGATGCGCCCCTGGCGATTGGCCGGCCCGGCCAGGGGAATGCGCGTGCGCGCGCCGGTGAGCATGTGTGTTGTTTCGGCGGCATCGCCCACGGCATAGATGTCCGGGTCGGTGGATTCCATGCGCGCATTGACCCTGACGCCGCCAGTAGCGCCGATCTCCAGCCCTGCTCGTCTGGCCAGGTCAACCTCGGCGCGAATGCCGACGCTCAGCAGGATCAGTTCCGCCGGCACCGACGTGCCATCGGCCAGTTCCACGCTTCGGCTGCTGAAGGACTTTGCTTCCGCCCCCGTCAGCATGGCGAAATCCTCGTCGCGAACGCTGTTCTCAAGATGCAAAGCCAGGTCGTGGTCGAGCAGCGGGAGAATGTGAGGGAGCTTTTCGATCACGGTAATCTGCATGCCCCGGCGATGAAACGCTTCGGCCATCTCCAGGCCGATGAACCCGCCACCGATGATGGCGGCCGTCCGCGGCTTTTGAGAGTCAACGAAGGCGATGATGCGATCCATGTCGGGAACATCGCGGAGCGTGAAGACGTTGGGCAGGTCGGCGCCGGGAATCGGGGGCACGATCGGCTTTGCGCCCTGGCTAAGGATGAGCCTGTCGTAAGGGAAATCCACCTCGGAACCGTCGGCGCGACGGACTCGAATCGTCTTGCCCGGCCGATCGATGGAGCGGACCTCGTGGTTCACGTGGGCATGAACGCGCGAGCGAGCCCACATTTTTTCCGGTGTCATGATCAGGAGCTTGGAACGGTCCTGGATTTCGCGAGCAATGTGGTAGGGTAGGCCGCAGTTGGCAAACGAGATGTACGGGCCGCGTTCGAAGATGTGAATCTCCGCCGATTCATCCACGCGGCGGGCGCGGGCAGCGGCGGATGCTCCGCCCGCCACGCCGCCGACAATCGCGATTCTGCGTGCAGTCTTCATGTCTTGCTCCTAAGTGCAGCCATGCTGGCAATTTTCTCGCCCGCCGTTCCAGGGCATCCTGGCGAGCAACAGAGCCATTCCGCATGTGCCGGTGATGCCGGCGAAGAGGAGTCCGCAGCCGAGAAAAGCGGCAGGATGGCAAACCAGGGATTCACGGTGAGTGCCAATGCCGCGCCGATGGCCGACAGCGAGCCGACGACAATCTGAACCTGCCGCATGATCGGAAGGACCCGGCTGCTTCCGCGGTGAACCGGAAGTCCGGCGTCGATCCAGCCCTGCGTCCCTCCCTCGACCAGGACGCAGTCATCGCATCCGGCGCGCTGAAACCGCTCGATGGCCGTTCTGGCCCGCTCGCCTGCCTGGCAAAGGACGTAGATGGGCGAGCCGGATTCGTGCCGCGCCAGGACAGCTTCAACGTTCAGTTCATTGAGCGGCATCAGTCTTGCGCCCGGCACATGGGCGCTGGCATATTCTGGAGGTGTGCGAACGTCCAGCAGCTCATGCAGATCCGCGGTACTGAGAATCGCCGCGAGCGCCGCCGGAGAAACGGTTGTGAGCTTGACTTCAATCATATTCATATGTGAATATATGATCATTCAGTGATATATGTCAAGAACAAAATCAACCCGGGACTTGACCGACGCCGAACTGGAGAAGGTAGCGGGACAATTCCGCCTGCTGGGAGAACCGATGCGCCTGAAGATTCTGCAGACGGTGTGCGCGCGGTCACTGACAGTCGGTGAGATTGTGGCCGCGACCGGCGCAACCCAATCGAATATCTCGAAGCACCTTTCGCTGCTGGCATCGGCGGGAATTATCACCCGCCACAAGGACGGCCAGTTTGTCTGTTACAAAGCCGGTAATGCGCTGACCATGAAACTCTGCGAGCTGGTGCATCAGGAGCTTCTAGAGCAAAAGCGGGGTTGAAGTGTCCTGTTTGAGAGCGCCCAAGATCGCCTCTGGCCGACGATCGCGTCGATTGACACGGGTGGCGGCTTGCCGCAGGCAGATTATCGTGCGGTAAATCGAAAGAGGAAATCGGGCGCTCACTGTACCGGCCGCGCTTTGCCGTTCCGCAGGCTCTGGTCGATGATCGACTTCACCTTGCGGTCGGCCTCGCGCGCGATGCGGCCCTGCTCTTCGCCGAGGCGGCCCTGCTGCTCGCCCAGCTTGCCTTGCTGCTCGCCGAGCTTTCCCTGCTCCTCACCGAGTTTGCCCTGGATGTCGCCGATCTTGCCCTGAATATCGCCCAGGCGGCCCTGCAGGTCGCCGATCTTCGATTGCAGATCGGAGAGGTCGTCCTGTGTCACAGCGCCGCCTTTCTTGGCCTGCAGCTTGGCCAGGGCCTCGTTCAGCTCGGCCATCTCCTTGGAGACGTCGGGAGTGGGCACGCTGGCCTCTTCCTGCTTGCGGCCCAGTTCCTCCTGCTGCTTGCCAAGCTCCTCCTGCTGTTTGCCCAGCTCTTCCTGCTGGCGGCCCAGCTCATCCATCGGCTTGTACATGGCCGCGATCTGGTTCACGATCGCCGGGTCATCCACCAGATACGATTTGCCGTCGTGCCGGAACCAGAGAAACGGGCCATGCGCCGCGCGCCGGGCTCTCTCGATCTGCTCGCGAATGTTTCCCGACCAGTTTCCAGAGAAGTTCATGTGCTGCTCGTCGGGTCCCAGGATCAGCGCAAAGGATTCGCCGTCGGAATCGTAGGAGTAGGCGTAGCTTTCGCCCACTCCGCTGCTCGAATTGCTCTGGCTCTCCGATGCCCCGCTTTGCGCGGTTGCGGTCGCCGAGCTTTGTCCCGGCCGCGGGAAGGCGCCCCAGTCCCTCACTGGCGGCAAAGGAGCCGTCACTGGAGCAAAAGACGCGACCGGCGGCGCCGGCATCGCGCCCACGGCCGTGGGCGGAATCGGAGCGACGGACGCTACGGGAGCCTCCGCACCCGCAAGCACCGGAGTGGTTGGGCTTACCGGGTCCGAACACACGGACCCGGGGCATCCGGCTGAAGGCGGTGCCGCATCCTGCGCAACCTCCGGCTTCGAAACGCCGGCGGTCGACGCAGTCGCCAGTTGCGGGGCCGTCGCGGCATCCTGCCCTGCCGCGGCCTGCACGCGAATGAGAGCCGTGGACGCGAACAAAGCGGCCGGAACCATCAGCACCGCAGCCAGCGCGCGGCTGCGGCTGGAAGAAAAGGCCTGGCGGAAACTCGATTCGTTGAGCAGCCGCTCGATGCGTTGGGAAAGTGAACTGGCGCGTGCCATGGCGACTCCGATAAGCGTTGGGCGGGGCATTCCCGCGAATTCGAGAAGGATCTGCGCGTAGGATGAGCGGCTCTTGGCCTCACCGAGCGCAGCGCCATCGCTGACGGCTTCGCCCAGGTCGGAGAGCCTCCGCTGAATCCACCACCCCAGCGGGCTGAACCAGAACACCGACGCATAGAGTCCAGCGAGCAGTTGCAGGTAGAAGTCGCCCTGGCGTATGTGGGAGCGTTCGTGGGCCAGCACAATGCGAAGCTTCTCCACGTCCCACTCGTCGTAGTTGGAGGGCAGAACGATTCCGGAGCCGATGGTGACCGGCGAGGAGACCGCATGGCTGGAGCGCAGCCTGAGGTTGTGCGCAGGCGCAAAGTCGACCGGCTCGGCATCGAGCCAGAGGCTGACAGCGGAGGTCAGCCCGTAGATGAGGCGAAGCATGAGCACTCCGCAGACGGCCAGGTAGACGGCCCAGGCCAGCGCCTGCACTGTCAGCACAAGGGAACGAGGCTCCTGCGCCGCGAAGTGCTCAGCGGCGGGCGGGGGCGGCGTTTGAATCGTGCTTCTCGGACCGGTGGCGAGCGAAGGGGCAGCCGCCGCCATGGGAACCGCCGCGGACGATTCGGATGCGATTGCGGAATCGGAACGGTCGGACGCGACCGGCACCGGGTTGAGCGAGGATGTCGAGGTAGGCGCCAGGCTCATGGCGACGGGTGCTGGATTTGCGGCCGCAGGCCACCCATGCGCCGGCAGCGCCAGCGTTATGCCCGCGGGCAAAACCGGCCAGCGCAGCGCCAGAGGCAGCAGCAGAGGCATGAGTACGGCAGAAGCCAGCACCAGCACCCACGCGGTCTTTTGCGCCCGCACGTCGCGCATGCCGGTCAGGCGCAAGCCCGTCCACACGGCGGCGGCCACAAGCAGCCCCCGCAAGGCAATCTCAAGCAACGGAGGAATCACGATTTCGCCTCCTGACTGGAGTCAACAGTTCCCTTCCCGGCAGCACCGGCATGGCGCGAGGCGCCGTTCTGCGCCGCGGCAATGCGATCGGCCAGCCGCTGCAGTTCGTCGCGGCCGAGCATTTTGGAGTCCACCATGCCCACCAGCAACGCCTCGACCGAGCCCTCGCAGAACCAGTCCACAATGCGCTTGACGGCGCGGCCGGCCACGCGCTGCCGCGACTCCGCCGGCCGGTAGAGAAACGTGCGATTGTCGACGGAATGCCGCACATAGCCCTTTTCTTCCAGGCGGCGCAGAACCGTGCGGACGGTCGAATCCTTGAGCGACCTGTCAATGCCGGGCCGGGCCAGCTCTTCGCGCACCTGCTCGGCGGTGACCGCTCCCGCTCGCCACACGACGGAAAGAGTCTCCCGCTCCAGATCGCCCAGTTCCGCCGGGTCATGGCGAGCCGGCTTAGTGTTACGCTCCATAATGTTACTGACTGTAACACATCAGGGCCAGCGAGCGAGATGAGAACGGAATATTTGTGACGAACGGCGTCCGGCTATTCGCGGGGTAAAAGGTTCAGGAAGATGTTTGTTGATTCTGCGCCAAGCCCAATGCAGACAAGCCGACACTTCCGGATTGCCGGTGACACAGCAGGATTCGCTTTGGCCCGACCCGACGACCGAATTATTCTTCGGCAACCTATTTAAGTAGCCTCTGGCCAATCGTCTGTAGGGGTCGGCTCTGACCCGTCGCTGGAGCCAAAGTGCTCGCCCAGCGTGCTTTCAATCATCGCCTCGAAATTGCGAACGAGATGGCGGCAGATCATGCACGTCTGGTAATGGGAATGCTCTTCGATTGGCTCGTCAGAAGCCAGTAATTCACAGAGACGGCGCTGGAATTCTTCGCAGGTGAGCCGGTTTGCTTCCGGCATCGGCGCTCCGGGTTCGTCCATGGTTGGTTATCACTCGATTCACTGGGGTGCTGTTGGCAAACCGGGCGGACCAATCCGGTCACGGCTCCAAACTTCCGGATTGCTGGTGATACACTCCGGGCCCCATTTTTCAGGTCAGACATCCGCGACAGGCGGTTGCTCGGGCACCAACGACACCCCCAGGGAAAGGGGATTCCCTATGGGTATACACTTTCGGAAAACCAAGCAGAACGTTGGGAACACCATGCATCGTCTTTTCAGCTGGGTCCTCTTAGCTACGCCTTTTTTCTTCGCGCTGCCCACTCTTGCGCAACAAGGCGTTGTGGCGTCCGATGCCGACCTGGCTGCAACGACAGCCCGTGGGCGGCTGCTTTATGAATACGACCAAGCTGCCTGGCACGCCAGCGATGCGGTCC
>Ga0335081_10005208_pt1 | contig 20571 bp, 15 predicted proteins | sample Lox_Sample_35_FD_206713 | JGI IMG/M metagenome (GOLD analysis project Ga0335081, IMG submission 206713) | Soil microbial communities from Loxahatchee National Wildlife Refuge, Florida, United States - Lox_Sample_3.5 | ecosystem: Environmental > Terrestrial > Soil > Wetlands | place: USA... | reverse complement strand
AAAAACAAGCAGACGTCAAGCGCCTTTATAAACGCTCGCTCAGCAAGCCGGAACGTAATCAACCGCAACCCGAGCAAGACCACTACTCCGGCGCTGACCCAGTAAACCTCAGGGACATTGCGCGGACGGATCAGCATGAACAAGATGCTGATGGCAACGATGAAGGAGATAAGGATAGGCACGAGGGCGGGGGAGATCACCAGCAGTGACCTCTTCCGGCGCCGTCCTTAGGAGCGCGAGGGGCCTGATTGGTTGCCGCGGTAACCGTCATACCAGGTTCATGAACATTCTGAAGGGTCTTGCAGAAATCGTGCAAGCCGTTGGACCTAGTGTCTTGTTCAGAACCGATAGAATTATGGCGTTCCATCAACCGCTATTTGTCGCAATCGTCATCTGGTGAACTGATATGCGTTGAAGTGTACCGCGATGACCGCCAAGCCATCTTTTCCCCTATTACCTACGGTTTCCCGTTGGTTTAAATCGCTGACACAAATGTCCGATCTCCTGTCGTATTTCTCCGCCGTTTTCCGATTTCTAGGGTAGGGTCTTTCCGCCCTGAAATTGGGGCATGGGATTCGGCCACGAAATTTCGTATCCCCAAGAGATGGCCCTGAGGAGACACAAATATGAGCCGTAAGAACCTGCTGCTGGCTCTTCTCGTCTGGACAGTAGTTTGCGTTCCGCTAGCTTCTGCTCAGAACTCGATTAGTTCGACGGTAGTCGTGCCTCGACTGGTCAACTACTCCGGTAAGGCCATTGATGATGAAGGCAAGGCGGTTTCCGGCACGGCGGGTGTGAAATTTGCGATCTACAGCGAGCAATCCGGAGGGTTCCCACTGTGGGCGGAAACACAGAACGTTCAAACCGACGGCAAGGGCAACTATAACGCTCAACTGGGTGCCACAGAACCCGAAGGACTGCCCCTGGATTTATTCAGGTCCGGCGAGGCTCGCTGGCTTGGCGTACGAATCAACGGCGGTGAAGAACAACCGCGTGTTCTGCTGCTCAGCGTTCCCTACGCGCTGAAAGCGGCGGATGCACAAACGCTCGGTGGACTGCCGGCATCGGCATTTGTTTTGGCGGCGACGCCCAGTAGCAGCTCAACCCAAGCGGAATCCGCGAGCGCGTGTACGACGCCAGCCACGTCCGGCAGCGCTGGGCAACCTCCAGTTCCCGGAAGCACTCCGGTCACCACTGCGGGAGGCACGGTCGGCGCCATTCCTCTGTGGGACTCCTCGAGCGACATCACCAGTTCCATCCTCAGGCAAACGGGCAGCGGTGCGAGCGCAAAAATAGGCATCAACATCGCCAAACCTCTTTTCACCCTCGACGTGAAGGGCACGGAGCTTGTGCGCGGATTGTTCGAGATGGCGACCACGCAATATGCCACGACCAGCAAAGGGTTCAACTCAAACCCGATGAATCTGGAATCGTCGGCCTGGAAAAGCACTACCGGCGCCTACACCCTGAATCACTTTCAATGGCAAGCAGAGCCGGTCGGTAACAATACTCCGAGTCCAGGAGCAACCTTGAATCTGCTGTACGGAACCGATCCGAACCCACCCACCGAAACTGGATTGAGAATTGCCAGCAACGGCCGATTCACATTCGCGGCGGGACAAACGTTTCCGGGTACCGGTTCCGTGACGACCGTAGGACTGAGCGCGCCGACGTCTGACTTTACGGTCACTGGATCACCCGTTACAACCAGCGGGACACTCGGCTTGGCGTGGCAAGTCGCTCCCACTTCCGCTAGCACCGTCAATGCGATCGTGAAGCGCGATAGCACGGGCAGTTTCTCGGCGGGAGCAATTTCAGCCAGCCTCGGAGTGACGAGCTATGTGGGATCGGGGAATGCCCTTTACGGCCAAAGCAACGGCTTTGCAACCGGTTCTAACGGGGTCGAAGGCATAACCAACGCGGGACCGGGCTCCGGAGTGGTCGGAATTAACTTCTCAGGTGCGCCAGGCAGCCTCGGCATTTACGGCCAAGGTGACACCGGCGTCTATGGGCACGGGTCTTCCTTTGGGTTCGCCACCGACGGTCACGTGCAACAGGCGCGCACCGCCGGTGGCTGGCTGAAAGCCATGGCGTATATCGAGGGAATGTCAGCGCCGTACAGCATCACTCGCTGCTTCAATTCCACTCTGTCCGGAGCCGCTGCGACAACGCCCCCCTGCGGATTCAATCTTTCTGAAATCGCGCCCGGGGACTTCGCACTCGATTTCGGTTTCCAGGTGAGCGATCGGTTCGTCAGCGCTACTGCCGACAACGCAGATACGGCATGCACCATGTTCGCCGGTGCCGGCCCATGGATATCCTCAAACAATCAAGCAGAGGTCAGGTGCCTCTACGGGGGAGGAATCAATAGCTATCCTTTCACTGCTTCAGTTTTCGTTTTTTGAAGCGCCGAGTGCGGGTGAGAAGATTCTGTTTTTCCGTACGTTGTATCGTGCGACTCCCCAATCACGTGCCCGGACCCGGCAGCAGAGCATTTCGACAGCAGCGCAACTGCTCATTCCTGCTTCTAAGCTCCGAGGAGCCTGATGCGTGCACTCGGTCTGATGTTTGCGGGAAGTAGCGTCTGGAAGTGGGCACTTGGGCTCGGTGCGCCGGGGCTCATCCTTGTCGGCCTCATCGATAATTCCGTGATCCCGATTCCGGGCGGCATGGACATTTTTGTCATCCTGCTGACCTCTCATCACCGCGAGTGGTGGGCTTACTACGCCTTATTTGCGACCGCCGGGGCGGTCATCGGCGGCTACGTAACCTATCGGCTGGCGAAAAAAGGTGGCAAAGAGAGCCTGGAAAAGAAAATTGGAAAGCGGCGGGCGGAAAAGGTCTACAAGAAATTCGAAAAGGGTGGCTTCTCGAGCATTGCGATCGGATCCGTCCTGCCGCCTCCTTTCCCGCTTGTTCCCGTGCTGATGGCCGCCGGAGTCATGCAATACTCGCGCAAGAATTTTCTGCTAGCGCTAACGCTTGGCCGGGCAGTCAGATTTTTTCTCGTCGCGTACCTGGGGAGACTTTATGGGACGGCGATCGTCGGCTGGTTCGGGCGCTATTACAAGCCGTTCCTGTATGTACTGATTGCACTCGGAGTTCTGGGTGGGGTCGCCGCGTTGGTGTACTTCAAGTGGTATCGCCCCGCACATCGCAAGCCAGCTCCGGCACACCAGAGAGGCTGAGCGCAGTCTGATACTTGAACCTTAACAGCCCCATTCAACGCTCAGGAAGTGGTTGTCATTCTGACGAGGCGCGAAGCGCCGCTGGAAAAATCTGCTGCTTGCTCGTGCGAAAAGTCCTATTTCGGCGGCGCTGTAACCGTCAGAGTCACGGTCGGCCCGGTATTTGTCGCACTGACGTTACTCGAAACCACTCCATTCGAATCCACGCCCACAATCGTAAAGGTGTAGGTATTCGCGGGAGTAATGCCATTGGGAGAGCTAGTGGTGGCCGTCGTGTTCGTGCCACATGCCGGGATCAGCAACAACGACCCAGTAAGGATGAAAATCGCGATGACTGCCCAGGCTTTTCGCGAGCGCTTGTTTCCAGTCACCACCCCAATGCCCGCAAATCCGAGCAAGGGAAGGGACAGCCACACAGCATAGAAGTTTCTTCGATGAACCAGTGAGCCTGTGGTCACCGGGCCAAACGTGCTGATGGTTAGATTACCGATGCCCGCTGTTCCCCCGTTGAGGGTCAAGAATTTGGGGTTAGTGCTGTTGGGATAAGTGAACGAGCAGACTGGAGCAATAGTGACCAAGGGGGAAATCGATCCGCAAGCCAGGGTGATGCCGCCATCCTTAGGCGTCTGGTATCCATTCGCAGCATTTACGCTGACGACTCCTTGCGCACCGCTTCCCGCGACCACGCTGCTCGGGGCCACGACGCTAGCGATAGTAATCGTGAATTGTGGAGTGACCGCAAGGACCGTGAAATTCTGAGGGGATGTCGTTGTGGTGAACGAGGTCGCCGGATCTGTCCCTGTAATGGTTACGCTATAAAGCGTCTGCGTAGTGGTGGCCTTGGTTGTCAGATTTGCGATGGCGAATCCTGGAGTCGTGACTGAACCGGGCGCGACTGTGCATACGGGTGTGTCCGTGGTTGCTATGGTCGATGTGACCTGGCACGTGAAATCTACGGTACCGGTAAAGCCGGTCTGTGACTGGACCTGAATCGAAGTGGAAGAAACTCCCCCGGGAGCCACTGCGTCAGGCGACAGCGCCGAAGGCGCTAACGTGAATTCGGCTGCCTGCGCCGCGGCTCGTGGCGTAAGGTTCAACATGAAAGCCAGTGCCAAAATGGCCGGAATTCCGGCGCGCCGGAGATCAACTCTGAGGAATTTCAATTGCGCAATAGACATGAACTAGGTTTGACTCAACTTGCTTCGATTCATCCGCCGGCAAAAAAGCTGCCCGCCCGTACCGCAGGACTATACCGATGGGTGTCAGCCAGCCATTTTTCGATTGCGGCAGGGAATCTGGGGACAATTTTACATCATGCGCGGGCGGAATCTGCGATGCTGAAGGAAAGAATAGCAGTTAAGGAACGGTAACGATGATTCCGGTACAAGGCTTGGAACCGCGACGCCGATAGCTGTGTTGAATGGCGGAGTCAAAATAGATGGCATCTTCCGCTTCAAGTTGGAATTCTTCGCTACCGATTTTCAGCACAAGCGATCCCTTGATGAGGTAGAGCAACTCGATTCCCGGATGCTGATGCGGTTTGGCTTTCTCCGATGGGATGTCTTGGAACTCGGCTACGTACCCGCTTAGCTTGCGTTCCGTTGCATTGTAGTCCAGACATTCGAAATAGTACGGGACGTCCGGTACTCCGGGCTTTTCCGGGAAACGCTTGCGTTCCGTCTTGCGCACGATGCTGACGACGCGGCGCTTGCGTTCGTCGGTGAAGAAATGGTCGAGGCCAACGCTGTACACCAGGGCGATGCGCAGCAGCGTTGGAAGAGTGGGAAAGATTTTGCCACGCTCGAGTTTCGACAGCAGACCAGGCGACAGGCCGGTGTGATTGCCGAGTTCTACGAGGCTGAGGCCCTTGCGAAGGCGCAGCGTGCGCAGTTTCTCGGCGATTGAATAGCGCCCGAGGCCTTGGGCGATGGTCTCGTTCACACGGGGCATGATTTCCTGATCATAAATCCGATGTGCATTGTAATGGAGCTAGAACGCTTTGCTCGCAGGCGCCGGTGCGCAAAAGAGCAACGGCAGAGGACGCGAAAAAGGCCGCGATGGGTGCCGAAGGGGACGTTAGTGTCAGCAAGGGTTCTTTGTCATTCCGAAGAGGCACGAAGCGCCAACTGAGGAATCTGCTGTTAGCTTGCGCCGAGGCGCAGCCGGTACCTCACCGCATCGCTTCTCGGAATGACAAATGCAAATCGGATCTTGGCTTATTTCGGCTGCTGCTTTTTCTTCCCGAACAGTCCCATCACGCTGTTGATGGGGTTCTGCTGCTGGTTTCCGGTATTTCCCTGGCCTTGTTGCTGACTAAGGACATTCTGCAGCAGACCGCCCGCGATGCCCTTCACGTCAGGGGTGAACTTCGGATCCGAAGTCGTCCCAGTAATCCCAAACGGAACGCCCATTCCCCCTACTTGAGCCTTCATTTTGAAAGCGAGTTCATTCGTCGGGCTGACAGTGCCGTCCCCGGTCAATACGCCGATCGAAGGCACGGTCAAGTTGATGTTGTTTGCAGCAGTCCCGGCGGGAGCCATCTTCACGTCGGAACTGAAATTCTGGATCGTTGTGTCGTTGCCGGTATTTTTTCCCGCGATCGCAGAAATCGCAGCCATCTTCTGTCCGAGATTGAAATTCGCCAACTGTGTGTTTTGCATCTTCACCGACCCGGCCGAGACCAGCTTGTCGACAGGGCCTGAGCTCGTGAGATTCACGTCGAGGTGTCCTCCCTTGAGGGTCGCATTGGGTGGTAAGATCACGCCCACAGCCGGCAGCATGGCCTCGAGATCATCCACTGGCATGTTCTGCCCGTTCAACTTCAGATTTACGACGGTGACCTTGCCGTGCACGTCATAGGTGCCAGTCAGGTGCGCTACGGCCTGACCCATCGAGATATCGCACTGCTGAATGGTTCCAGTTTCCTTCTGAAGGTCGTGAGCGACGGCAAATTTCACGTCTACGGGACGTCCTGCCGGAGAGCCCTTTTTCACCACCTGCAGCTTTGTAGCTTTCAAAGTTCCATTAACGTTGGCTTGGTGGCCATTCGATTTGAGGGTCGCATCCAGATCCGCCATGCCGGAAATTCCCGCCGCCGGATCGATAAATCCTGACGCTGCCAGGTTCATGTTGTTCACGTTGAGCTTGGCATCGAGAGGGGTTTGCGCTGCATCTTCAGCGTCAATCGGCCCGGCATTTCCCGTCAGCTTCATGCTTCCACCGGATGGAGTATTCGCGGTCATCTGGAAAGGGAATGCGGACGTGAAGGCAAAGTTCGTCACCGTTATATCGACCTTGCTGTAAACCCGCTTTGTATTGTCTCCAACTTGAGAAACCGTGAGCTGTCCGTCATTTACGTTGAGCTTTGCCACAGACAAATTGGGATTGCTGCCGGAAGTCTCTTCGGACTTTTTCTGTTCCTTCGGCGACTGTTCGGCCTTCGTGCTTGGAGCCGGCCGCTGTCCCTTGGTAGGCGCCGCGGGGTTGCTACCGCCCAGACTCGAGAAGTTCCACTTTTCGCCATTTTCCGACTTGATGAGGCTGATCTGCGGATCATTCAGGGTCAACTCGGTGACATTGAGCGTTTTCGAGAAGATAAGAGGAATCATTTCGACGCCAACCTTCAGCGATTTTGCCTGCACAAAGGGTGACTGGCTGAACGCCGGATCGTCGGCGATGGCAATGTTCTCGGCCTCGACGGATCCGGAAAACAGCGAAAGCGACAAATTTCCGACTTTGACCTGCCGGCCTAGCGCTCCCGTTAATTCCGACTCCAGCTTCGGACGGAATGTATTCGCATCGATAAAGAAGGGGATCGCGATCACGATCACGATCAACACTACGATGATGATTCCGATAATTTTGAGAACTTTCATGGTCTTCCTCCTACCGAAACGGTGGACGTTAGGGGTCGATTAAGCAGAAGAAAATTGCGGCGCCGCAAGTCTATCACTGCTGCTCCTGAATGAGCTCCGGAGAGGGCACCGACGGGTTGGGGTTTGTGCCTCTATTCCCGGCGGCTAACTCGAGTTCGTGTTTGGCTTCTGTCGTGCGCCCGAGCCGCTGCAATGCCTGAGCGCGGAGATAATGCGCATCCGTGCGGTCCGGATCCACTTTCAAAGCCGCATCCGCTTCGGCCAGCGCCGCTGAGTACTTCTGCTGCCTTTGATAAATCTTTGCCAACCCGAGCATGGAGTTCACCAGCCGTGGATCGTGGCGCAATGCCTCCCGGTAACTTTTCTCCGCCTTTGCGTCGTCTTGACTCAGCCAGTAAGAGTTTCCGATTTCCTCGTAGTTGAGCGCCATCTCCGGTTCCAGTTCGGCGTCTTTCGCGAACTCGGCCCGTGCCTGCGGATACTCCTCCTTTTTCATGTGCACCAACCCTAGGTTGAAATGCACGAAGGGCAGCTTCGGGTCCTGCTTCGCAGCTGCCTCAAATTCGGTCATCGCGGGCGCGTACTCCTCGCGATTTAGATAGTATTTCCCGGCAAAAAGATGGTACTGCGATGAGCCATCACCGATTTTCGTAAGTTGCTCGGCCGCCTGATGGTCGAGTTCGTCAAGTCCGGCGCGATGTGCCGCGTTGGATAGTACATACAAATAAGGGAAATGTCCTGATTCCTGGGGCCAGAGCGGCTTTAGGGTCTGCACAGTATCTGTCCACCGGTCACTGAAGAAGTAGCACAGCCCCAGCAAATAGCGGGGCTGCACCGCCTCCGGCTGCTCGCGGACTACGCTTTCCAGCGGAGGTATTGCTTTCAGAAATTCATTCTGGCGATAGTAGGCAAGGCCGATATTGAGACGGATTCCGGGCACTTGTGGCATAAGTTTTTCGGCCTTGCGCAGGTCTTCCAGAGCCTTGTCCCACTGCCTGCGCCGCATGTGAACTACGCCCAGGTTGGCATAGGCAGCGCCCGACGCCGGATCGAGTTGGAGCACCCGGCGAAAGTCCTGCTCTGCCTGGTCGAGGTTCCCATTTTTCAGCGCTTCTTGCCCACTGTGAAAAATGTCAGCCGGATTGCCGGGGCCTTGATTCGGCTGGTTCATCCTGGCCTGCGGGACCGGTCGCGCGACCCCGATCAGGCCGAATTCCGTTGCCAAAAAAAGAAAGAACAGAAGATGAAGAATGTGTGTGAACGTGATTCGTACGCTTGACACTCGCATGACTCTCTGCTGTAGTGTCCGCCAGCATTCGCAAAAAATTCAAGGGATGCTTAGTATTGCGATCCTTATTTTTGAGCCAAACAACCGGCGCTCCGCGAGACTTTGAAACCTTGAAACTTTTGAAACTATCCTCTTTATGGTGACTATTCGTGATGTGGCGAAGGAGAGCGGTTTTTCCTCGACCACGGTGTCGATTGTCCTGAATAACGCGCCCCTCGCGCGATACATCCCTGCCGCCACAAAAAAGAAGATCGAGCGTGCCGCCGAAAAGCTCGGTTACCGCCCCAACCAGTTCGCCCGCTCGTTACGCAGCAAGCGAAGCCACACCGTCGGCGTCATGGTTTTCGATATGACCGACCCGTTCTGTACCCCGATTCTTCGCGGAATCGAAAACTCCCTTTACCAGGCTTCCTATCTGCCGATTCTCACCGACGTCCACAACGAGGGTAGCCGCTTCGAGCGCTATCTCGAGATGCTGCTCGACCGCCGCATCGAGGCACTCATCGTCATCGCCAACTGGGTTTTTCTCGACATCAACCTTCTCGGAGATCTGGAAAAGAGCAGCATTCCGACCGCAATGGTCGGGTGCGAACTGCAAAACGATACGATCAGCTCGATCATCGTCGACAATGAAGTCGGCGGTCACATCGCCCTCGAGCATCTGCATTCCCTCGGACATCGCAAAATCGCATTCATTCGCGGCCCGAAAACCTTGACGGATAGCTCCCCGCGCTGGAAAGGCATTCGCGGATGCGCCAAGCAGTGCGGCCTCGAATTGGACAATCGCCTGATCGTCGAGATGCCGGAGTCGCGAGATCCTCTCGCGAGCTTCGAACTGGGATACAAGTTGACCGAAGAACTCGTACGCCAGAAGAGGTCGTTCACGGCCCTGGTGGCATTCGATGACATGAGCGCGTTCGGAGCGATCCGTGCGTTGAACCGCGCGGGCATCCGAGTTCCCGAGCAGTGCTCGGTGATCGGCTTCGACGACGTTTCTACCGCGGCGATCTACACTCCCTCGTTGACGACGGTTCGCCAGCCCATGGAAGGCATGGGCACCTCAGCGGTCACCATCGTGGTCGATGGCATCAATGCGGTGCTCGAAAAACGCGAAGTCACCGCGACCCACCGGAAAGTTGCTCCTGAACTGGTGGTTCGTGAATCCACCCGCAGCGTGGTGTAGAGATCCTGAACGAACGCCTTTGTCCGTCAAGCGAAGGCGAAGCCAAGAGGTCTCGTAGCGCCAGCGACCCGCCTGCTGCAGCGGAGGCGTCTCGCCTCTGCAACCGGAAACGTTTCCGAATGTAAAGTTCTCTCACTCGCACCCGTTATGCTCTGATTTTTCTTGACAGTGAACATCGTGTAAAAGCACTATTCATACGTTTTAATAGTCCGTCCAGGGTCTCAACTCCGCAACGGGCGTCTAGGCCATAAATGGAAATCGGGCTGCAAAGCTCGACAATCAGCGTTGTGCCGACCGAACCAGTGCAGGATATCCCTGCGCATAGGGGGAGCCTTACGATGAAATCTTCTCGTGTTCTGCTGGGCGTTTTTCTCGTGCTAATGCTCTGCGCCGCTGCGTGGTCCCAGACCAACGGCTCAATTACCGGTACGGTCAAAGATCCCACGGGAGCCTCCGTTGCCGGCGCAGACGTAGTAATCACCAACACCGATCAGGGCATCACTCGTCAGATGGCAACCAATTCCACCGGCGATTACAACCAGGCCTCGCTGCCGCCCGGAAGGTACGATGTCGTCGTAACCGCCCCGGGATTTAAGAAGTTCCAGGCCAAAGGCGTCGTGCTTGACGTCGCTCAGAAGGCTCGCGTCGACGTGACGCTCGAAGTCGGTGCCGCCTCGACAGAAGTCGTCGTCGAAGGCACCAACGTCGCCCAAGTCGAAACCCAGTCCTCAGAACTCGCCGGTACCGTTACCGGCAAAGAAATCACTCAGCTCGAATTGAACGGCCGGAACTTTTCGTCGCTCGTCACGCTTGTTCCCGGCGTCAGCAATCAGACCGGTCAGGATGAGCCCCAAGTCGGCATCAACGGCAGCGTTAGCTTCTCCATGAACGGCGGCCGAACCGAGTACAACAACTGGGAACTCGATGGCGGCGACAACATGGACAACGGCAGCAACGGTACGCTGAACGTTTATCCCAGCGTCGATGCAATCGCAGAATTCAAGGTTCTGACCTCGAACTACGGAGCCCAGTACGGCAGGAACGGATCGGGGACCGTCGAGGTTGACACCAAGTCCGGAACCAGGACGTTCCATGGTGATGCCTACGAATTTGTCCGCAACGATATTTTCAACGCCAACAATTATTTTAATAGCGTGGCCCTCGGTGGCAACGGGCAGGTTCCTCCCTACAAGAAGAACGATTTCGGTTACACGATCGGTGGGCCGGTCTATATCCCCGGCGTTTACAACAAGGACAAGCAGAAAACGTTCTTCTTCTGGTCACAGGAATGGCGTCGCGAGCGAGTGCCGGCCAACTTCAACCAGGTCGTGCCCTATAGCGCGGAGCGAACCGGCAACTTTAGCGACTTGTGTCCGGATCCAACCGGTTCATTCGCAGACTGCCCGAAGAATCCAGCTACAGGTGCTTATTTCTCAGGCAACCAGGTCACGGTCGCTCCCGCAGCCACAGCCATCCTGCCTCTGATTCCCATTGGTACTGTCGACGCACCGGGTGCATCGGCTTACAACACCAACATCACATTACCGACCAGCTGGCGCGAGGAGCTGGTCCGGGTCGACCACAACATCAATGAGCACAACCGCGTCACCTTTCGTTACATCCATGATTCCTGGAATACCGTCGAGCCCGGCCCCATTTGGGATTCGGCTTCGTTCCCAACTGCTCAAACAGCTTTCAATGGGCCTGGCGTCGCCGTCGTCGCGCGCCTGACCAGCAACATCTCTCCTACGCTGCTCAACGAATTCGTCGCCAGCTACACGACCGACCACATCTCCTTCAAATCAGTGGGCGTATATCAGCGCCCGTCGAGTTTGGATTCGCAGATGGGCTTTCTCTATAACAATGGCTTCGGTGGAAAACTTCCCGCGTTTTCTCTCGCAGGGGGAAGATACGATGGCATCGCCATGGATCCCAATGGCATCTGGCCAGAGGGTCCGTACAATTCCAATCCGACTTATACCTATCGGGATAACGTGACCAAGATTATCGGACGCCACAATCTGACTATGGGTGCTTATTTTGTTGCGGCCCAGAAGAATGAGCTTAGCAGTGTGCAGGTGAACGGCTCTCTGGCTTTCGATACATCTTCGCCATTGAGCACCGGCAATCCCTTCGCCGATATGCTGATGGGCAACATCGCCAGCTTCAGTCAGGGCAGCAATCAGCTGAAGTTCTACAACCGCTACAAAATCTTCGAACCATATTTACAGGACGACTGGCGAGTTAATGACCGCCTTACAATCAACTTGGGATTGCGGGTAAGCATGTATGGAACTTACCGTGATCGCTATCAGCACGCTTATAACTGGGATCCGACGGTCTACGCCGCAGGAATCGCGAATGCGCCCAAGGTTGACGGAGATGGCTCTGTCACCGGTAGCGCCGGTGCACTTCTGCCGGGTGTAGGCAATCCACTCTTGGGTCTGGTGCAATGCGGTGGTAAGGGAGGTACCTATACCATCGGCGGATTTACCGATACGGTTGGCGGAAACCCCAACGCCGGCTGCTTGAATGGGCATTTGTTTAATCCGGCTCCCCGCATCGGTTTCGCCTGGGATCCCAAAGGCAACGGCAAAATGGCAATCCGCGGCGGCTACGGTATCTTCTTTGAGCATGCCAACGGAAACGAAGCCAACACGGAAGGCATGGAAGGTCAGACATCTCCTCTGCTGCAGAGTCAGGCTCAGAACAACATCCCTGGATACCTGAACATCGGAAACGCCAGCCTTGGTTTCGCTCCGACCTTCCCATCCAGCTTCTATTCCATTCCGAAGTCGGTCGTGTGGCCGTACATGCAGCAATATCACCTCGATGTGCAGCGTGAAATGCCCGGGCATACGGTTCTGACGGTTTCCTATGTGGGCAGTAAGGGTACACACCTCGGCCGCCAAAATAACCTGAACCAGCTATATCCCACTCAGACTGGAGATAATCCGTACAATCCCGGTCAGCAGATCAGTGACGCCGACTGCAATAGTCTCGCGAACGTCGGCCTTCCCAACGTCACCGGTGTAGTAAACGGAAAAACGCTGACCGGGCAGACTGCTATCAATTTGCAGACGGCTTGCGGTAACGATCCGAACCCTTACCGTCCATACTTGGGTATGTCCAACATTACCCGTCTCGAAAACAAGTCATCTTCCACTTACAATGCCCTTCAGATTTCCGCCCGCAAGAGCGTGGGCGCTCTGAATCTCTCAGCCGCCTATACTTACAGCCACTCCATCGACGACTCATCCGATCGTTATGACGGAAGCTTCGTCAACTCCTATGACCCGTCCTCCAACCGGGCCAGCTCGAACTTCGACCAGCGGCATATGTTGAACGTTGGATACGTTTACGACCTGCCGTTCTTCAGAAAAACCGGACTCGCTCATGCCATGCTCGGCGGATGGCAGTGGTCGGGTATCGTCGCCTTCTCTACCGGTACACCGCTCAATGTCACGAATGGCACTACCTACGGCGATAATGCTGGCGTAGGCAACGGCGTTGGAACCGGATCGTATCCGGACGTCATCAGCAATCCAAGACAGAACGTTCCGGCGCGGAGTCAGGTCACGTCCAGCAGTTATGCGGGCTATTTCTATGACCCGAACGCGTTTGTAGCGCCCACCGGTCTCACCTTCGGTGACGTGGGGCGGAACTTCCTGCGCAATCCCAGCCGCACCAACTTCGACATGGGCCTCTTTAAGCACTTCCAGATCAAAGAAAGCATGGCGTTCGAGTTCCGTGCTGAAGCCTTCAACATATTCAACCACACCCAGTTCGGTGCAACCGGGACAGGCGGACTCGGTGGCTCAGGCTTCCTTGAAATCAGTTCAGCGCACCTCGCCCGAATCCTCCAGTTCGGCGCGAAGTTCATCTTCTAACCCGGCTAAAAGGCGCATAACCAAAAGCCCGGCCTCCTAGGAGGCCGGGTTTCTTTCGCGTGGAGGACGAAAAATGCCTGACGCCCAGCAGCTCACAACGCACGCGGCCTCGCGCTCCCTACGGATTCAATTCACTCCGCAGCCGTTTCGACAACTTCTCGATCTCTTTCAGCTTTTGTATAGTGTCCTTCGGCAATGTGCCTCGGCGGACGTTCGCGACATCAATCGGAATGGTCTGAGCCGTGCGCGCTAAGTCGTCAGCGTCCCGCTGCATTTTCGCTGGATCGATGTGCGGCAGCCTCGGGTCCTCCGGCGCCGTCTTCCCGTGATCCGGATCCATGGAGGCCGGCGGAGGCGGTATGCCAGGAGTGTAGACATCCTTCATCTGGGCCCCGGTGGAAACAACGCAGCCGAGCAGAAGAATCGATAGAAATACTGGTTTCGTCATCGCACGCCCCCAGACCGCAAAGGCGGATTTGTCGTTCATTGTACTCGTCGTGTTCACCCCGAGACGTCTCAACGCAGAGAGACCCAAGCCTGGGTTCCGAACCTTCGTGTGAACTGCCATTCTTAGCGCCTTCGCGGCATTTCTTTGCGTTCCTTAGCGGTCTAAGATTTTTGCAAACTGTAATTGCTTGAAAATCAGAGCAGTAGGATGTTTTCCACAACCCATTGTGACATCTGACCTTGCGCACAGGATCGTACCTGCGTCATGATCGTCGCCGCCGACACTGCGTGATTGGGCCTTCGCAGCTCGTCCAAGCTGAGAGTAAGTTCTTTGAAATCAAGATTTTGCCCGTAACCGATTGAGCCACATAGATTATTTCGGAATTTCGCGCTAAGGGCAATAATATATCTGACTCAGTGTTATCATGATTTCGCCGTGACAGGGCTATGGAATCGTGTCCAAGGAGCCGCCAAAGACTGGGCAGATGATATTTCTGCGAATCCATCCATAGGTTTTTCTCATCCACAAGAATGGGAGCCTGTGCTCTGGATTGGCCTTATAGATATCGGGATCAACTGTATAGCGAATGTTCCCGATGGTCAAAGTCTTAGGGTCTAAAGGACTTATTGGGTTTCCATTGTAGACATAGTGGTGTGCTGTGCCGATCTCGACCCCACCTTGGTCACGTATCCAAACCATATCGCTTTTAGTACCTTTGGGATGCGATGCAACTGTGGACGCTCGGCGCTTCGATGGTTTAGATTTTAGGACTGTTGTAAACTCGCCTGCTGAGATTCTTTGAGGTATACGTGATCGGTTGAACATGCAACGAAGAATCCAAGCATTGACGTAAATGGGCGTAGGCGCAGCCATGATTCGAGAACACGAGATTAAGGAAAAAATCGCACAGGCTATAAATCGCCAAATCTCAATTGTCGATTTGGCTCGATGGTTCTACTCGAATAGCTGGAATATGCATAAAGACAGTTCTCCGTCCGCTGTCGCCTTGGCTTCCGATGTTCATTTATTACTTGCTGAGCGCGATGATTTTTCAATCAGTGATGCAGAGTTTATTTCCGGACTGCAAGCGCTTAACATTGACGATACGCAATTGATCGAAGTAGACGTTCCTCAGCCTGCTTTCTATCTTAAGTCGGCACCTGCGCTCCTGGTTCCGGTATCGGTGTAACCATTAGCGGAATTCGCGTTAGTAATTCTTCATCGAAGAAAACGTCGAACCAGTAGAGGCCATCTACATCTACCCCAAGTCCTATTTTCAAAATTAAGTTCTGGCCTTGATCCTTTCCGAGAAACTGCGATACATGATTGACTATGTCCTTGCGTTCGCCGTTCGGCTTCTCGACAACCACCTTAATCGTGTGATCTCCGGTGACAGGACCAGATTTCAAGCTGATCCATCCCTCTAGGGGAATTATTGGTTTAATTCCGTCAGGTATTGCCGTCCGCATACCTTGGAGTCGGTATTGAACTCTATCGATAATGCGCACAATCGTTATCGATTCGTCTTTTTCTTGGAGCACCTTTTCGCACAAGAGAGCTCCAGTAATGTATGGCCGTAACTTGTCCATTGCCTTACCCCAATTAACTACCATTGAGAGATTAATAATGGCTGCGCCATTATATTGACTTTTGACACACGTAGTTCTACCTTCTGTCTAGGAAGGCTAAACGTGCCTCAAAAGCCAACTCGCGATCCAGCCAAGGATACTGGCGACTTTGGCAGATTTTCACGTTTGCTTGACAAATTAATTTCGGTCCCCAACGATAAAGTTAAGGCCGAACTCGACGCCGAGAAATCGCGGCGAACGCCGAAGCGGAAACGGGCTTCCGTGGGCCACGCTTTCCGCGATACGGATTAGAACGGCGTCGTTTCACCCTCCTTCCCGGTGAGTTCCTTGTAGGTCAGTCGCTTTCCCACCACGTTACGCAGCGCGAGATCGAAGCGTGCGAAATCATTCATCGGTTCTTCTTTGGTGCCGCGATTGTTGTAACGGAATACCTGCTCGTCCAAGTAGCGATCCAGATGGAACGGCTCAACCGCGACGTAGGTTCCGCGCAGATTGCGCTTCAAGAGACTCCAGAAGTTCTCCAGCCCATTAGTGTGAACGCGGCCATTGACGTACCGTTCAGAATGATCCACCACGTCATGTACGTACCACCAATTCACGCGGTCATACGCAACGGCATTATCGGTGTAGAGTTTGGAGCCGTGCTTCACTTCCTTCAGAATCTGATCCTGTAAGGTCTTGCGCTCGACGTTCGGCACGACCTTGGCGCGGATCTCCCGGCGCGGGCGATCCAACATTCCAAGCACGACAGTCTTAGCCGCGCCCTTATCTGCCTGAAAGCGTGCGCGGCGATCCTTGTGCATATTGCGCATCTTTCCGCCGATGAAGCTCTCATCGGCCTCGACTTCATTGTTGCCTTCCGGACCATCGCCAAGCTTGTGAAAGGTGCCGATACGCAAGGCCACGCGGACGCGATGCAGCATGAACCACGCGGACTTCTGGGTAACGCCAATGGCGCGGTGAATCTCGTAGGACGAGATTCCGTTCTTGCAGTTCGCGATCATCCATACCACCATGAGCCATTTGTCTAGGCCGATAGGAGATTCCTCGAAGATGGTATTGACCTTGACGCTAAACTGTCGCTTCGGATGCTTGGTCTTGCACTCCCAGAGGCGACGGGTGGAGATGAAGCGAACTTCCTTCGATCCGCAGCGAGGACAAGTGACGCCATCAGGAAAGCGGCGCTCCATCAAAAAGCTATGGCAGTTGTCGGGATCGCTGAAGTACTGGATCGCTTGCTGGAGGGTCTTGAGTTCGGCTTCCATGTACCGAACTGTAACAGAGAAGAGTTACTGAGTCAAGTATATTATTACCGCGCTAAGTCGCTCATTCCAGAGATCCGGGGGAGGGGGGGAGGGTACCCACAAGAGTTCCCCCGTTCCATTTCGGGAAAACGAACCCGATGTTTGCCCAGATTTTCTTTGCGCCCTTCGCGGACGTTCTTCGCGGTCTTAGCGGTCTGGGATTTTGGGTGAAAGTCGCAAGCTCTTCAGAAGCCGTTATCGAACCGGACCAACAGAAACCGCAGCTCGAGCTCTGATGGCCTGCAAAGCGCGATCCAGATCTTCAATCAGATCCTCCACCGCTTCGATCCCGACCGACAATCGAACCATCTGCTCGGTCACGCCCATCTCCGAGCGTTGCTCGGCCGATATCATCGCGTGCGAAGTCAGAACCGGAATCGACACCAGCGACTCAACTCCTCCCAAACTCGTTGCCAGCGTAAAGACACGCATCGCCTCGCTCACGCGCCGCGCGTCGTCGCCCGTTCCCTCCACTTCGAACGTCACCATGCCGCTTCCACCCGACATCTGCTCGCGCGCAATTGCGTTCTGCGGATGACTCTTCAGAAACGGATAATGCACCTTCCGCACCTTCGCATGTTGCTCAAGAAATTCCGCCACGCGCAACGCATTCTCATTGTGCTGCGCCACGCGCACCGCGAGCGTCTTCATGCCACGAATCAGCAGCCACGCTGCATGCGGATCCATGCAGTTGCCCAAAGTCTTGCGGGTTTCCCCGATCTGTTCGATGAGATCGCGGCGTCCACTGATCACGCCGCAGGTCAAGTCCGCGTGCCCGCTCAAATACTTGGTTCCCGAATGCATGATGAGATCGAAACCATATTCCGTTGGACGCTGGTTGATCGGAGTGCCAAACGTGCTGTCGATCATGCTGATCAGTCCATGCTGCTTCGCCAGCGCCGCGGTCTTTTTCATATCCACGATGCGCAGCGAAGGATTCGTCGGCGACTCCACATAGAGCAGCTTGGTGTTCGGCCGAATCGCACGCGCATGCTGCTCATATTCGTTCGTGTCGACGAACGTGGTTTGAATACCCAGTTTCGGAAGCCATTGGGAAAAGAACTTTGTCACGCCACCGTAGATGTCCCGCTGCGCAACAATATGATCTCCAGCCTTCAGCAGCGCCAGAATCGTAGTCGTAATCGCTCCCATGCCCGAAGCAAATACAAGTGATGAGTCAGTACGTTCCAGCGCAGCAAGCGTCTGCTCCGCCAGCGTGATCGTGGGATTGCCCCAGCGCGTGTAATACCGATCCGTAGTCGTGACTCGGATCTGCTCGTCGTTGTCGGTGACCTCAAACGTTGAGGTCTGATAAATCGGCGGAGTGACCGGAGCATTCTTCTTCTCGAAGTCAGCCGCGCCGCGCACCGCAGCGGTCTCCGGACGTCGATTGCGCTGTTTCATGGCATCCTCATCGTAAGACTAAAGCTGCGTCCCAGCAGCCGCAAGCAAAAGCTGATTTCCTTCGTGAACCTTCGTATCCTTTGTGGTGAAAGCCTTTTCGCCATTTATAATGCCCAATTCACGCCAATTATGGATCTGGGGATCAAGGGACGTGTAGCGTTGGTCGCAGCATCCAGTCAGGGAATCGGACTGGCGACCGCCGAAGCATTCGCCGCTGAAGGCTGTCGCGTAGCCATGTGCGCGCGAAACGGGAACGCGCTGAATGCAGGCGCAGAAGAGATCCGCAAAAAGCATAACGCCGAAGTCTTCACCGAAGCTTTCGACGTGACCGATGCTAAAGCTGTTGCGGCATTCGTTGCCGCGGTCGCAACGAAGTTCGGCAGCGTCGATATCTGCGTCACCAATGCTGGAGGTCCGCCTGCGAAGGGCTTTCTCGCCGCATCACTTGAAGATTGGCAAAAAGCGGTCGACGCCAACTTTCTCAGCACGGTCTATTTTGCGCGCGAGGTCATTCCCCACATGCAGAAGAAGAAATGGGGAAGAATCATCACGATTACCTCTATCACCACAAAGCAGCCCGTGACTGATCTCGTTCTGTCGAACGCAGTCCGCGCTGCGGTGGTTGGACTCGTGAAAAGTCTAGCGAATGAATTCGGCAAGGACGGGATTCTGGTGAACAATGTCGGTCCAGGTTTCACGGCGACTGAACGGCTGAAAGAGTTAGCGAAGGCGCGGGCGGCTTCGACGGGAAAGCCCGAGCAGGAGTTTTTCGATACATGGGCTTCCGAAGCACCGCTCAAGCGGTTAGGCGAGCCGCGCGAGTTGGCGGAGACGATTGTCTGGTTGGCGTCAGAGCGCGCGTCGTACATCACAGGTCAGACTGTGCTCGTGGATGGTGGAATGTATAAAGGACTTTAGTCGCGAGTCCAGAGTCCTGAGTTGCGAGCTAACAGCGCGGCGTTTTTCGGTTTGCTCGGGACTCAGGACCTGCGACTCCGGATTACTAGGAGCTTCATGCGATCGATAGCATCACGAATGTCAGTCATGAGCGGAGAAGGCGCGCTCTCGGTCTTTGCGCGCGCCAAGGAATTGGAAGCGCAAGGGCACTCGATCATTCATCTGGAACTCGGCGAGCCCGATTTCCATCCCGGACAATCGGTCATCGACTCTGCCGTGCAGGCGTTGCGCGATGGGAAAGATCGCTACTGCAACGTCATTGGCGTTCCCGCGCTGCGGCAGGAAATCGTCGCATACCTGAAGCGCACACGCAGTATTGATGTCGAAGCCGAGAACATCGTTATCGCTCCAGGATGCAAGATTGCACTCTTTCAATCGATGATGGCGCTGCTGAATCCCGGAGATGAAGTTCTGTATCCGGATCCTGGATTTCCTGGATACGCTTCGATCAGTCTTGGCCTCGGCGCGGTTCCCGTGCCCTTCACGTTGTCCGCAAAGAACAAGCTGCAGCCAGATCCTGATGAAGTTGCTCGCAAAATTACGCCGCGCACGCGGATGCTGCTGACGAATTCGCCCGGCAATCCCACGGGCACGGTTTATACCGACGAAGTGCAACGCGCATTGGCTGAACTCGCCGTTAAGCATGATCTGTGGGTTCTGTCGGATGAGATCTATGCGCGCATCATCTACGGCGGAGAGTACATGTCGATGCTGCGCTATCCGGGGATGAAGGAGCGCACGCTGATCATCGATGGCTTCTCGAAGAGCTTTGCCATGACTGGCTGGAGATTGGGATACACGATCGCCCCGCCGGAAGTCGTACCGGCGCTCAATTTGATGGTGGTGAATACATACACGTGCGTAGCGGAGTTCACGCAATATGGTGCAATCGATGCGTTGCGCGATCGCGAGGGCAACACACCGCGGATGGTGGCGGAATTTGCCCGACGCCGCGAACAGTTTGCGCGAGATCTGAATCGTGTGCCCGGCTTCCGCATTATGCTGCCGGAAGGCGCGTTTTATGCCTGGGTCGATATCACAGGCACGGGCATCAGCGCGGAAGAGTTGTGCCGCATTCTGCTCGAGGACGCCGGAGTTGCGGCGATTCCAGGAGCAGCCTTCGGACCGGCAGGCAAAGATTTCATCCGCTTCTCATTTGCGTCGTCGACGGCGACATTGAAAGAGGCTGTCGAGCGGATTCAGAAAGTGTCATCGGCTTGGCAGGCAACACCCGTTCGCTAGTGCTGCTATCCAGGCCAGCAGTCCCAGATGTGACGTGGTGTCGAGGGATACGCATGCGAAATGTAACTTTTTTGTTCACGGCTGTTTTTGTTAGTACTTTTGGTTTGGCGCAGGCACGTCCGTTTCCGGGCGGAGACATGCAGCAGATTTATCAGCGGCTGTTGCCGCAGATCCAGAAGATTCAGGCATTTGATCATCACGCG
>Ga0335081_10005207_pt1 | contig 20571 bp, 21 predicted proteins | sample Lox_Sample_35_FD_206713 | JGI IMG/M metagenome (GOLD analysis project Ga0335081, IMG submission 206713) | Soil microbial communities from Loxahatchee National Wildlife Refuge, Florida, United States - Lox_Sample_3.5 | ecosystem: Environmental > Terrestrial > Soil > Wetlands | place: USA... | reverse complement strand
TTTCCCTGATCTGGTCAATAACGGCAAGCATATGCGTTATCGTTTCTTCCTTTGCTTTCGTTTTTTTTCGGGAGATGCGCTGTCGTGCTTTGTGTCCTGCCGCTCATACGCGTGCAGCATGTCCCGCACTTCCACCGTCTTCTCGGCGACAAACAGCTTGTCCCGGAGGTTGGTAATCTCTTCCTGCAGACGCTCTTTTTCCTCGTCTTTCGGCGTGCTCGGTCTTCCGGCTGCCCGGTCCTCCAAGGCTTCCGCCATCGCCTGGAGTGCCCGGCGTTCCCACTCGTAGTAGGTCTTGCGGGAGACGCCCAAACGACGGGCGCCTTCCTCGGCCGTTATCTGACCGCTTCTGACCGCAAACACCACTGCAGCCCGCTTTCGGGCTAGTTCCGCGTCCCGAGAATCGCTCATACGCACGCTCCGTTTCCGCTACGCCGTCTCATCCTTGCTCAGGGCTGCGTCGGAGGGCTTTGACGGGGTCGTTTCTGACTTCCTTGCTTCCTGTGCCTTCGACAGCTTCTTTTCCAGCCTGCCCCGCGCCGCACTGGTCAGGAGCGTCAGGCGCTTTTTCTCCAGCATCGCCTGCAAGCGGGGGCTGAGAGCCGGCCCCTTGTCCAGGCTCACCCGCGACTCCAGCGCTTGGAGCATCCCCTCCATCGCCCGCGTCTGCCACTGCATGAGCACCATCCACGGTACCTTCAGCTCCCGGCATATCTCCGCTGGCTTGCGCCGTTCCGTCCAAACCGACAGAACCGCCCGGCACTTCTCCATTGCTCCGTAGTTCAGCGTCTGCCGTGTCTTCTCGCTCTTTATCTTCTCCATGGCCATCTCCCTCATCGTTTAAATTGTATACGACTTCCTGCGTTTTGTCGTCTTCCTCGTCGTCAACCGACAACCGCAGCTTACCCTTTTCAGCCCGCAGCACCACCGACTGGCCCTCCATGCGACCGACCATATAAAACGGGAGCCGCGGCTTGCCCCGGAGCGCCATCTCCAGGAGGTTCTCCTGGATGCCCTGTTCAATCGTCTTCCGAAGCTCGCTTTGGATCTCGAAATACCGGTCTGCGGGGCACAGGCCGCCGATCCCCTGATGCGGCCGTTTGTGATTGTAGTACTTCACCCACTGCCGTATCCGCTCCGCTGCATCCTCAAAGCTCTCGAACTGCGCCCGGACCAAGAACTCCAGGTAGATCGTCTTCCAGAACCGCTCGATTTTGCCCAGCGTCATTGGGTGGTGCGGCCGAGACTTGATGTGATGGATTTTATCTTTCTTGAGCTCACCCTCGAAGCGGCTGCTCCCGCGCCAGCTCGTGTACTGCCGCCCGTTATCCGTAAGCATCTCTTTCGGCGGATTATACTCGGAGGCCGCCCGACGGTACACTTCGATCACGTTCTGCCCTGTCTGGCTGCGGAAAAGCTCCAGCCCCGTTATGTAGCGGGAGTAATCGTCGATATACCCGATCAGATACGCGTAATGGCCTCCCAGGCGGAACGTAAAGATGTCCGTCTGCCAAAGCTGGTTCGGTGCCGTTCGCTCGAAAAACCGGGGGCGGGTGATATTGCGCTGTCGCTTCTTGGGCGGGGTTGTAATGAGGGATGAATCGTGGAGCGTCTTACGAACCGTCTCAGGGCTGGCGGAAAGGAAAAACGCCCTCTTTAGAAACTGCGAAATACGTATGATGCCGAAATGCGGGTTGGCCTCTTTAAGCTCAACAATTTTCTTTTTTACCGGGGCGGGAAGGCTGCGTCCCTTTCCGCTGTAGTGCTTGGAGAGTCCGGCTTCGCCCAGACGGTTATAATCCCGAACCCAGCGCCCTACCGTCTCGCCGCTTATCCCGCATTCATGCTGAATCACTGAAACGGGGATGCTCTCCTCAAGGTGCTTCTTGACTATCCGGAGCTTGAAATCGGTCTTGTACCGTTTGCTTCGTTTCGGGTACTTCTTCTTTGAAGTGCTACTTTGTATGGTTTTTATCTGTTCCATCGATGACACTCCTCTCAGTAAACCAACCTCGGAGTGTCACCCTATTTCCTCAAATCCTTGGTATCATAAACTGGTCGCTAGAACAAAAAAAAACAGGAGACAATTTCTGAAAATGGCCGGTATCTCATTCACCCGGGGTTCGACGATTCGGTCGACCGTGTCCCGTTTGTGGTCCGCATTCTCTATGGTACTTTTGTTCGATGCTTGTTTAAAGGATCTGTGATATATAGATATATATATATATATATATACATTAATGGAAATGAAGAGTAAGCAGGTGGTTTTATGCCAGTACGTGATGCGGTAGCCGTCTGGGAAGGAAATCTCAAATACGGTAAAGGGAAAATGAGACTCGGCAGCGGGGCCTACGAAGGCAGCTATTCTTTTGCTTCCCGGTTTGAGCAAGGAGCGGGGACCAACCCCGAAGAGCTCATCGCAGCCGCACATGCGGGGTGCTTCTCGATGGCTCTGTCAATGATCCTGGAGCAGGCCGGATATGTAGCCGAGCACATACAAACCGTCGCCAAGGTGCATATCGATAAGGTGGGCAATGGGTTCAAGATCACGAGCATAGAGCTCGATACCGAGGGAGCGATCCCGGGCATTGACGAACGGACGTTTATGGAAAAGGCCGAGTTCGCAAAGAAAAATTGCCCCGTGTCCGTGGCCCTGAGCGGCGCCGAGATAAAATTGAAGGCCAAGCTTGCTAAACCGATGACGGCGTGAAGAGAAGACGCGAGTACAGGGCAAAAAGGAGACACGGCTTAACAGATGAGGGAGACTTCTTTATTTGTTTTTTGCTCTGTCAGTGCTTTTTTTCGAAGCACGCGACAGCGGTAAGGGTTTTCTGAACGGAGGCATTGAACTGTTAATGTATGGCCGCCTCCATATTTTCTTATCTTGAGCACTCGAGCTATTTCATTCATCCATCGTATGACTTCCGTGGACTGAAGAAAAAAAAGAGTAAGTACCGTTTGTTCGCGCGGCGCTACCCGGCAGACGACAGTGTCGCGCCAACCATCGGGGGACGTGGAGATTCGCAACGTAAGTGACCATCATGAGAAGAATTAACGTAAGCATAAGGCGCAAGACCTCAACACTCTTCTTATCTCTTTCCATCACACTCATTATATTGTTCCCAACACTCACAGAGAGCAGCCCCATCGATAAGGGAAGACAAATTTTCAATTCCAAGTGTACGCCCTGCCACACGATCGGCGGGGGGAGGAAGGTCGGCCCCGATCTCCGGGGCGTAGCCGGCAATCATCCGAAGAGTTGGCTTTTCTCCTTCATATCCGATCCCGAGAAGATGTTCAGCGCGAACGATCCGACGGCAACCGGTTTATTGAAAGAATATCAAATGAAGATGCCGAATATGGGTCTGTCAGCTGATGATGTCAATGCTGTTATCAACTATTTAGAAACGCAAACAGGCGCCGCGATGCAGCCGGAAGCCTCTTCCCCGGCGAAGACCGAGGTGGAAATGCATATGTCGGTCGCTGATGCCGAGAGAGGCAAAAAATATTTTTCCGGTGAGGTCGCGTTCAAAAACAGCGGTCCGCCGTGCATGGCCTGCCATTCGGCAGCAGGTCTGCAATTCTGGGGCGGCGGCAGCCTTGGTCCGGATCTGACGGGCGTATACACGCAGTTGAGTGACGGAATCGTCTCCGTACTTGTGACTGTTCCTTTTCCCACCATGAAACCGATCTTCGACAGCCACCCGCTGGCAGAAGACGAGGCGCGCGATCTAGCGGCATATCTTAAGGGAATATCTCCCCTGCAGGCTGAAAGTTATGCTCCACGGATTATCGCAGGTTCTTTCTTTGCATTTATCATTCTCATGGTCATCATCCTCTTCCTCTGGCGGAACCGGCTCAAGAGCGTCCGGAAAACCATGGTGGAGAAGGCGCAACGGGAGGCCGACAACTCATGAGCTGGATACAGGACATCATGGACCCGAAGAAACGGCTCTGGGAAGAGATGTACCGGAACCGGTGGCAGTATGACAAGCGCGTTCGCAGCACCCACGGCGTGAACTGCACCGGCGGCTGCTCCTGGAATGTCTATGTGAAAGACGGCATCGTGACCTGGGAGACGCAGGCCACCGATTACCCGCGACTCGAACCGAGCCTCCCGCCTTATGAACCACGGGGGTGCCAGCGCGGAATCACTTTTTCCTGGTATGTTTATAGCCCCTTGCGGGTGAAGTATCCCTATGTACGGGGAGTTCTCATAGACCTGTGGCGTAAGGCACGGGCAGAGCATTCAGATCCCGTTGCTGCATGGACTTCCGTTGTCGAAAATGAAGCGAGCAGGAAAAGCTACCAGCAGGCGCGGGGCAAAGGGGGGCTGCGCCGGAGCACCTGGGATGAGGTTCTCGAGATCATCGCCGCCTCCACGATTTACACGGCCAAAAAATACGGGCCTGACCGTGTCATCGGTTTTACTCCCATTCCCGCCATGTCCATGCTGAGCTATGCCGCGGGCACGAGGTTCCTTCAGCTCTTCGGCGGCGTGGCTTTGAGCTTTTACGACTGGTATGCCGATTTTCCTCCTGCATCGCCCGAAGTCTGGGGTGAGAAGACGGACGTATCCGAGAGTGCGGACTGGTACAACAGCAAGTTCATCGTCACCATGGGTGCAAACCTCAACATGACCCGAACGCCTGACGTGCATTTCGTCGCCGAGGCCAGGAACAACGGCGCCAAGCTCGTCGTGTGCTCGCCGGACTTCAGCCAGGTTGCGAAATACGCCGACTGGTGGCTCCCGATCAACGCAGGCCAGGACGGCGCTTTCTGGATGGCGGTCAATCACGTGATCCTGAAGGAATTTCACGTTGACCGGGAAGTTCCTTATTTTACCGATTATCTCAAGCGCTTCATCGACGCACCCTTTCTAGTCGAGCTGGAAAAACACCAAGGGTCATACCGGGCAGGGAGGTTCCTGCGTGCCAATGCCGTCGGTTCTTACCATGACGCAGAACATAGCGATTGGAAGTTCCTCGTCTTCGATAGGAAATCAGGCGAACCGCGCATGCCCCAGGGCAGCGTCGGGTTCCGATGGCAGGAGCGAAAGGGCCAGTGGAACCTCGAGATGAAGGACGGATCTGATGAAAGCGTGATCGATCCGCTTCTCACGCTCCGCGACACGCGCGAAGGCGCGCTCCCGGTGGCCTTTATAGAATTTGCGGCCAAAAAAACTTTCTCCCGGCAAGTGCCGGTACGGTACGTGCAGACGGACAAGGGAAGAACAGCTGTTACTACGGTCTTCGATCTTTTGATGGCGCAGCATGGAGTCGGCCGCGGACTGGAAGGAGAATATCCGGAGAGCTATAACGATCAAGACGCGCCTTATACGCCGGCCTGGCAGGAGCAGTATACCGGCATCGGCAGGGATACAGTGGTCAGCTTTGCCCGTGAATGGGCGCAGACCGCAGAGAAGACGAAAGGCAAGTGCATGGTCATTGTCGGCTCAGGTGTCAACCACTGGTATCATGCAAACATCACCTACCGGACTGCGATCACGGCGCTCATGCTTTGCGGCTGTGCCGGGGTGAACGGTGGCGGCCTGAACCACTACACGGGACAGGAAAAGCTCGCGCCCGAGGCGTCGTGGAAGAGCATCGCCTTTGCCCTTGATTGGACGCACGCTCCCCGGTTGGTGAATGCACCGTCCTTTCATTATGTACACTGCGACCAGTGGCGCTACGATAATCCGCAGCATGAGGGTGAAGTCCTGGGGTTCCGCCACCCCATGGACATGCAGGTCAACGCTGTACGCAGAGGATGGCTGCCCTTTTTCCCCCAGTTCAACCGCAATCCCATCGAGCTTGTGCACGAGGCCGAGCAGGCAGGCGCCAGGGACGGGGCCGCGATCGTTGACTGGCTCGTTGTGCAGTTAAAGGAAAAGAAAGTCCGGTTCGCTGTGGAAGACCCCGACGCTCCCGAGAACTGGCCGCGTGTCTGGTATATCTGGAGGGGAAACGCGCTTCTGACGAGCGCGAAGGGGCATGAGTATTTTCTCCGCCATTATCTCGGCACGGACTCGAATGCCGTGGCCGACGAAGTTGGGAGCAATACGACAAACGAAGTCAAGCGAGACGGCCAAGCACCGATTGGGAAGCTCGATCTCGTCGTGGACATCAACTTTCGCATGGATTCCTCGGCCCTGTACTCGGACATCATTCTCCCGACCGCAACCTGGTATGAAAAGGACGATATCAATACAACCGACCTCCACTCGTTTATCCATCCATTGTCCGCGGCAGTCCCACCATGCTGGGAATCGAAGACCGATTGGGACATTTTCAAGACCGTGGCGGAAAAAGTGAGCGAACTCGCCCGTGCCCATTTTCCCGAGCCTTTTCGCGACATCGTAGCCGCTCCGCTCGGGCACGATACACCGCAGGAAATATCCCAGCCCGAGGTTAAAGACTGGTATCGCAACGAGTGCAGTCCCGTGCCGGGAAAGACCATGCCGCAATTTATTGTGGTCGAGCGCGATTACGTGAATCTCCATAACCGGTTCATTTCGTATGGCCACCTGGAGCGGGACGAAGGCATGGCTGAACGGGGCATCCGGTGGGACATCAAGGATCTCTACGACGATTTCACGAAGGCAGCTCAGACAAACACTTGGAACGGAAAACAATATCTTTCCCTTGCAAACGCCCGGGAAGCGGCGAACGTGCTTCTTCATTTTGCGCCGGAGGCGAACGGAGAGATCGCTTACCGCGGCTTCAAGGCACTCGAGAAATCGGTCGGACTTCCGCTTGCAGACCTTGCGGAAAACAACCGCGCTGTCCGGCGGAGTTTTGACGACTTGGTCGCCCAGCCCCGGAGAATACTCACGAGCCCGGTCTGGACGGGCATCACGAACGAAGGCAGAGCCTATGCGTCCTTCTGTCTCAATGTCGAGCGTCTCGTGCCATGGCGCACACTAACGGGACGGCAGCATTTCTATGTAGACCATCAGGGATACATCGACTTTGGTGAAAACCTCCCGGCTTTTAAATCAAAGATCGGACTTCAGGACACACGCGATCTCATGAAAAGCGCGCCATCGGACAAGGCCCTTGTCATCAACTGCATCACGCCCCATGGTAAATGGCACATTCACTCGACCTACTCCGACAACCTGATCATGCTCACGCTCTCGCGCGGGGTAGAACCTTTTTGGCTGAACCTCGACGACGCAAAACAGATCGGCGTCAAAGATAATGACTGGATAGAGGTGTACAACGACAACGGCGTAATCGTCACGCGCGCGGCGGTAAGCGTCCGCGTACCCAGGGGAGTCGGGATCTTTTACCATGCCCCGGAGAGGACCGTTTCGTTCCCCAAATCGCCGGCGAGAAGCAACAGGCGCGGAGGCGGAACAAACAGCATCACGCGCATCCGGCTTAAACCCTCACTCATGGTTGGCGCTTACGCGCAACTGTCCTTCGCGTTCAATGCCTGGGGGCCTCCGGCAGGGGATCGGGACACGTACACAATTGTGCGCAAGCTGGAAGGGAAGCCGGTGTTTTAAGAGTCCATCGGCATGTCAAACAGGGAGAATTATATGAATATTCGCGCGCAGGTTTCAATGGTTTTTCACCTCGACAAATGCATCGGTTGCCACACCTGCAGCATTGCTTGCAAGAACATCTGGACGTCGCGCCGCGGGGCCGAGTACATGTGGTGGAACAACGTGGAGACAAAACCGGGGACCGGCTATCCAACGCTCTGGGAAGACCAGGAGAAATATGGCGGCGGATGGATTCGCGGAATGGACAAACCAAAACTCCGGCTTCAGGGCCGGGCCTCTGCACTCGGCAACATTTTTTTTAATCCCCGCCTGCCGACTATGGATGACTATTACGAGCCTTGGACCTATCGCTATGAAGAGTTGTTCAATGCACCGCGGGGCGTTGATCAGCCCGTTGCTGCCCCTGTTTCACAGATGACGAACAAGCATATCGACATCGAGGCCGGCCCGAACTGGGACGACGACCTCGGGGGCTCGTCCATATACGCGACGAACGATCCCAACTTCAAGGCCCTGACGGGCGAGGAGCGGAGAAAAGTCTTCGAGCTTGAGCAGATGGTCATGTTCTATTTGCCGCGTATCTGCAACCATTGCCTGAACCCCGGGTGCGCGGCAGCCTGCCCGTCCGGCGCGATCTACAAACGGGGGGAGGACGGGATCGTGCTCGTGAGCCAGGAGAAATGTCGGGCTTGGCGCATGTGCATATCCGGGTGCCCCTACAAGAAGACCTACTTCAACTGGAACACGGGCAAGGCGGAAAAGTGCATCCTCTGCTATCCACGCCAGGAAACGGGCCAGGCTCCCGCGTGCTTCCATTCCTGCGTTGGCCGCATCCGCTATCTAGGCGTAGTGCTGTATGACGCAGACCGGATCAGCGAAATTGCAAATTTTCCAGACAAATATCTCGTACCGGGCCAGAGAGAACTGATCCTCGATCCCTTTGACAAAGAGGTCGTCAAGAAGGCGAAAGAGGATGGCATCCAGGATGCAACGATTGAGGCGGCCCGGAAGTCGCCTGTCTACTGGTACGTGAAAGTATGGAAGCTCGCCCTGCCGATCCATCCCGAGTTCCGGACGCTACCTATGCTTTTTTACGTGCCATCGCTTACGCCAATCATGGCCTCGGTCACAAACGGGCTCTATGAGCTCAAGGAATCCATCTTCGGCTCACACAAGAGCTCCCGCGTCTCAACCCGTTACCTTGCCTCGCTCTTCACCGCCGGAGACGAGGAAGAAATCGTTCTCGTGAACAAGAAGCTCCTGGCTGTTCGTATGTACAAACGCGCAGAGACTGTAGGAGATCTGGAACAAGGCGAAGTTAAGAGCATGCTCAATGAGGCGAAGATAACGCCTGAAGAGGTAGACGCGATCTACCGGATGACTTCCCTGCCGACCTTTGAGGATCGGTTCGTGATACCGCCTTTCATGCGCGAGCAGGCAGTTGAGTCCGTGCAGAAGCCTCAATCGCACAAAGAGGAGGCCGGCTTCGGATTTGTCCGCCCTCCGAAGCGGGGGTGGTAACTCATGGTACAAGCTGACAGGAACGTATTCGATTTGCTTGCCGATGTCCTTGAATACCCCACTACCAGGATTGCCGGACAGGCAGAGGAATGTATCCTTGCCCTTGAGTCGGTGAGTGGAAAAGCAAAGGGCCATTTCGAGGCGTTCTCGATATTTTGCAGGGATGTCCCGGTCAATACCCTCGAGGAGGTCTATACCGAAACCTTCGATCTTCAGGCCCTCTGCAGCCCCTACGTGGGGTACCACCTCTTTGGCGAGGACCACGCGCGTGGCATGTTCATGGTCAAGTTAAAGGAGCATTACCTCAAAGAGGATTATTTTGTGAACGGGGAGCTTCCTGACCATATCAGCATCATGCTCCGGTACCTTTCGGTCACGGTTCGGGGTGACGAAACAAGAGATCTGATAAACTTGTGCCTCATCCCTGCAGTAAAAAAGATGATTCCTTTGTTCAAAGACAGCGGGAACCCCTATCAGGGAGTGCTGCAGGCGACACTCAAAGCGCTCGAAACGGAAAGAGACAGGTCATAATGGCATATATATAATGGAGGAATGCAAGCTCAAGTTCGAAAAACTGCTCACTGAGTCCGTTCGAAGCCGCGGACACCTTTGCCCCGGCCAGGCACTCGGCGTGAAGATGTCCCTTCGTGGCCTGCGCGAGATCGGCATTCAGGACCCAAAGTGCAGACAGCGGAAAGACATCATGGTCATCGTTGAAATTGATCGCTGCGTGCTCGACGCGGTGCAGTCCGTGATCGGCTGCAGCCCGGGCCGAAGAACGTTAAAGCTCATGGATTATGGCAAAATGGCAACGACCTTCGTGAACCTGAAAGTAGGTCGGTCCGTTAGGATTCTTGCGCGGGACGACTCCCGGGAACGGGCAAAAGAGTACGCGCCGGATATCGAGGACGTTTACGCTGCACAGTGCGAAGCATACAAGGTTATGTCTGATGAAGAGCTGTTCACAGTTGCGACCGTCGAGGTCGTGTTGAGGCCCAAGACATGCCAGGCAGGTCGCTCAGGCGCATCCGCTGTGACAGCTGCGGTGAACAGGTACAGGACATGCGCGAGATCTACCGTAGGGGAAAGGTACTGTACAAGCCGTGCGCAGACGGGGGGTATTACTCCACGAAGTAATCCTCGGGAATTGAGCGCCGGAAGTGGCCGTGGACGCTCGGGCTGAAGATGCAACTTGCTACAGAAGGGAGAGGGCAATTATGTCAGAAAGTATTTACTATATCGTATTTCCTTATATAGCCGTTGTCCTGGCCGTGGGCGTTGGGCTCTACCGTTACTTCACGAACCGGTTCTCCTATTCGAGCATGTCTTCCCAGTTCCTGGAAAACAGCACGCTTTTCTGGGGATCAGTCCCTTGGCACTACGGCATCGTGATCATCCTGATTGCACATTTCCTTGCGCTCGTGATCCCGGGTTTGTGGGTTTCGCTCCACCGCGACACGGTCCGAATGATGCTCATCGAACTGGTCGGCGGGTCCCTCGGCCTGTTTACACTCCTGGGAATCCTGGTCCTCGTTATCCGCAGGATTGTCATTGCAAAGGTACGGCCCGTTACAACCATCATGGACTGGCTACTGCTTATTGACCTTCTGTTCCAGGTTGCCTCAGGTATTTATATCGCGCTCATCGTACGATGGGGGTCCCTGTGGTATGAGTATACTGCTACACCGTGGCTTGTTTCCCTCATGGGTCTCTCGCCGCGGATCGACTTCGTAACGCCCCTGCCATGGATAGTCCGGTTCCACATGGTCAATGCCTTCGTCCTCATCGGCCTTTTCCCGTTTACGCGGCTCGTGCATATCTTTACTGTCCCAATATCCTATTTATGGAGACCTTATCAGGTTGCGATCTGGAACAAGCCGGGGAAAAACGGAAAGGGGAGGATGAATATAAAATAACAGAAGAAAGGCGTTTTGAAACTGCATGAGATGGGTTGAAAGCTGGTATATTTCGTACGCATTGCTCGGGCTTTCCGCAGCCGGGTTGATCCCCATCTTGCTGCCCCTCCTCGTGGGACGCACAAGCGGGGCCGCAGATATAGGTTTCGTTATGGCAGCATTCAGTCTGGGAGGCCTTATTGCGCCACTGTGGGGGTGGCTTGCCGATCGCTACCGATTGCACCTGCGGCTTCTTGTCGGAGGCCTTGTCGGTACAGCTATCGGGGCAACCGTCTTTCCGCTCACTTTGTCACTTTTCTACCGGGCCGGGCTGGCGCTCCTGTCGGGCATCGGTTTGGCAGCAGCCTCCACAGTTGCGAACCTCTTTATTGTCGAGGTCTATCCGGAGTCGGAGTGGGACGCGCGCATCGGCTGGCTCCAGACCTTTTACGGCTGCGGTCAGGTCATAGGACTGCTGCTCGCAGGTTTCATCGGTCAGAGTGCGCCTGAACTCGGTATTTGGCTGGCCGGAGTAATATCAGTTGCTGCCGTTCTTCCTGCTTTGCTCGGAACGCGGCAAGAATTAGCTGTTATTACTCTGCACCGGCCAGTTCTTTCACATCCTGCGCACCATGCAGAGTGGCCCGCCAGCTCACCCCAGCACCTTTACCACCGTCTGAGCATGCATGGCATTAGGACGTTCTTCACGCCTTTCCGGGCGTCCTTCGGTCTTTTCCTGCTCGCCTGGCTATTGAGCTTTTCAGGCAGCGCAGCATTCTTTTCCTTCTATCCCGTTTTTATGCAAAAGGTGTACGGAGTTCTTCCGGGTCTATCGTCAACAGGATACGCCTTGGCCGCGGGGCTGGGACTCTTCCTGTATGCTCCGGCCGGAAAGTGGTCTACACGGAGAGGCATGCTGCCGATACTTTGGGATGCGCTAGTTTTGCGCACGCTTGCTTTTATTGCGCTGACTTTACTCGCAGTCACATCGTTTCCCGGACGCGGCTGGCTCGCCATGATGTTTTCTCTTATTGTCGTTCTTGCGTGGTCTTTGCTCAGCGTGAGCAGCACCGCATTGGTTGCCAGCCTGTCCCCGGAAAACGAGGGAGAGGGGATGGGTATCTTTAGCGCTGTAACCGCGCTGTCCGGTGTTATCGGGGCCGTTCTGGGGGGATGGGCTGCAAATCAGTGGGGTTATGCCGCAATTCCCATCATGGGAATAATCGGGGTCGGCGTTGGTTTCATCGTCCTCATCGTTACACGATTCAATTCTCACCCGGTGATTCAGGAAAGAAAGGAGGTTCATCAATGAAAGCAGTCGCTCTCACACCTGGCACTTCTGCGCTTAGGTTAATTGATCGTCCTGAACCGGTCGTCGCATTTCCTGATGACGTCAAGGTGCGCGTGCTTCGAGTGGGTATATGCGGTACGGACAGAGAGGAAGCATCGGGTGGGAGAGCCTTGGCTCCGCAAGGCCGGACCGAGCTTGTAATCGGCCACGAGATGTTCGGACAGGTTATTGAAACGGGCAAATCCGTTACCCGGGTTAAACCGGGAGACTACGCGGTGTTCACGGTTCGCCGAGGATGCGGAGAATGCATGCCTTGCATGATGAACCGCTCCGACATGTGCCTCACGGGAAGATACCGAGAGCGGGGGATATGGGGAATGGACGGGTACCAAACCGAATATGCAGTTGACAAGGAGCAGTATATTGTCCGTGTGCCCGAGGATCTGGAGACAATGGGTGTGCTGACAGAACCGCTCTCCGTAGCCGAGAAGGCCATTGACGAGTCGATCCGCCTCCAGTCCGCCCGGCTGCCGGAATCTGCGGCCACGCCCGACTGGCTGTATGGACGGCGCTGCCTGATCGCAGGTCTTGGGCCAATCGGACTTCTTGCCGCCCTTGCCTTGCGCTTGCGCGGAGCGGAGGTTTTCGGGCTCGATATCGTGGATGCGGCCAATGCCCGCCCGCAGTGGCTCAATCACATGGGAGGAAAATACGTGGATGGGAGACGCATACCCCCCGATAAGGTCGAGCATGAATTGGGACAGATGGACCTCATCCTAGAAGCTACCGGCGTAGCGTCCCTAGAGTTTAATCTCCTCGACGCACTCGGAAAGAACGGCGTCTACGTGCTCACGGGAATCCCGGGCGGCGACCGTCCACTCCAGCTTGACGGCGCGGACCTGATCCGGAGACTCGTGCTCGGAAATCAGATCATGATAGGAAGCGTCAATGCATCCCGTGATCACTTTCAAATGGCCGTTGATGATCTTCATCATGCGCGGCTTGCCTGGGGAGACCATGTGGCGCAACTCGTCACTCATCACTGCGCCTATACGGATTTCCAAAATGCATTAACGCGACATGAGCCGGACGAGATCAAGGTAGTACTGGAATGGACCCACGAAAAGGAGCGTGATCGATGGATGGACAGAATAACTTAGCACCGGGATGGCCGGGCAGTCCTGCACGGTGGACATCGAGCGCGAAGAGTGGGGTTGGCACGTCTCTCAGCCACGCAAGCCGCGTCTGGTTCACCCTGAGTCATGGTATCCTGAACGAGATCTACTATCCCCGCGTAGACCAGGCGTGTACGCGTGATCTGGGTCTCATCGTTACCGATGGCCGAGACTTTTTCTCCGAGGAAAAACGGCATGCTTCCTCCATGCTGACATCGTTGGCCGAGGGCGTTCCAGCCTACCATCTGTCAAACGCCTGCAGGGAAGGACGCTACCGGATTGAGAAGGACATCATCACTGATCCCCGACGGGACGTTGTATTGCAGCAGACCCGTTTCACTGCTCTTCAGGGGAAAATGATGGACTATCATCTCTACGTTCTGCTGGCACCGCACCTCGGCAACCACGGCGTCGGTAACACCGCGTGGGTCGGCGACTATAAGGGTGTGCCTATGTTCTTCGCGGAGCGTGACGGTAATGCCCTGGCAATGGCTTGTTCAGCAGCTTGGCTCAAGCGCTCCGTGGGCTTTGTCGGCGTTTCCGATGGCTGGCAGGACCTCATGCGCAATAAGATCATCACCTGGGAATACGTACGTGCCGAGAATGGCAACGTGGCCATGTGCGGTGAAGTTGATCTTGCAACAAGCGACGGTAGGTTTTTGCTTACCCTGGGGTTCGGCAGCAATGCTGCCGAGGCAGGGAACCGTGCTTTGGCAAGTATCTACGAAGGGTTCGAGTCTACAAAGGCGACCTATGTCCAGGAGTGGCAGACGTGGCAGCGGACTCTGCCAAACATGGAAGAAGGGAAGCGCGATGCCCTGAACCTGTTTCGCGTGAGCACAGCGGTGTTCCGGACGCATGAAGCTAAGAACTTCTCCGGAGGCCTGATTGCAAGCCTGTCAATTCCGTGGGGCTTTTCCAAAGGCGATGACGATCTCGGCGGATACCACCTTGCGTGGCCACGGGACCTGGTGGAATCCGCTGGCGGTCTTTTGGCGGCGGGTGCGTGGGCAGATGTCCTGCGCGTGCTTCGCTATCTTCAGGTCACGCAGGAAGAAGATGGATACTGGCCGCAGAACATGTGGCTCAACGGTATACCGTACTGGAGCGGCATCCAGATGGACGAGACCGCCTTTCCCATCCTTCTCGTTGACTTGGCGCGGAGGGAGAAGGCGCTGGACAAAGGCGATCTGGCCAAGCTTTGGCCCATGGTGAGACGGGCGGCGAGCTTTATCGCACGTAACGGTCCGGTAACGCAGCAGGACCGCTGGGAGGAGGATGCGGGCTATTCGCCTTTCACGCTTGCCGTCGAGATCGCGGCCCTCCTGGTCGCCGCAGACTTGGCCGATGAGAACAATGATTCAGCAGTAGCCGTTTATCTCCGGGAAATCGCCGACGCCTGGAATGATAATATCGAGCGCTGGGTATATGTAACCGGCACAGAACTGGCAATTCGCATGGGAGTTGAAGGCTATTACGTCCGCATCGCACCGCTGGAAAAGGCTGATGCCGCCTCTCCTGCTGACGGATTCGTTCCAATCAAGAACCGGCCCGCAGGTCAAAGCACCGAACCCGCCAGCCATATCGTGAGCCCCGACGCCCTTGCTCTGGTCCGATTCGGCCTTCGCGCGCCTGATGATCCGCGCATCGTGAATACCGTGAGGGTCATTGACGCGCTTTTAAAGGTGGAAACACCTTATGGCCCTGCATGGCATAGATACAATGACGACGGATACGGCGAACACTCCGATGGTTCGGCCTTCGACGGCACGGGCATCGGAAGGGCTTGGCCGCTGCTTTCGGGCGAGCGCGCCCATTTCGAACTCGCTGCTGGGCACCAAGCTGAAGCGGAACGGCTCATCCCGACGATGGAAGCCTTTGCTAACGAAGGAGGAATGATATCCGAGCAGGTCTGGGACGTCCCTGATATCCCGGACAAAGAACTCTTCTTCGGCAGGCCGTCGGGTTCGGCCATGCCGCTGGTCTGGGCGCATTCCGAGTACGTGAAATTGAGACGGTCCCTTCGCGATGGGCGCGTTTTCGATACCCCGCCCCAGACCGTTCAGCGCTATCAGGTGAAAAAGATAAATTCACAGAACGCCGTCTGGCGATTCAATAACAAGTGCCGGACCATCGTGCGAGGCAAGACGCTTCGCTTGGAGGTGCTGGCACCGGCCACGGTGCACTGGAGCGACGACGGATGGCGAACTGTTCATGACACGTCTACGCGGGACACGGGGATCGGAGTCCATTGCGCTGACCTGCCCACGAAAGGACTTCCCGCAGGGTCTGTAATTGTTTTCACAATATACTGGCCAGTCGTGAATAAATGGGAAGGGACAGACTTTTCCATCACTATTACGGCAATGTAAGTTCGTTCACGCATACCTTGCACTCGAGCGAATATCAATGCATGTTTCAACTGATATTTCGCAGTCAATTCTATCAAGCGTCGGTGCAAGATTGTAGGTGAATCCCGGAGAGCCAGAATCAAAAAGAAAATGAATAATTCCGTTTGAAGTTTTTAGTCCACGCTTTCTGAACCTAGTGAAGTTGCAATCAATTGAAACATCAGAACTCCATTTCGTTTTCTTGTTTTTTACGCCTGTTACTTTATTATCATTTCATGCTCTACCCATACATAACCCCATTTATTCTCTGCGCTCACTCTTGATCCTTGCTATAATCTAAATACTCATTTCCCAATGTCCGTTAATATATGGATCCCGATATAGCCAAACCCTTCGCGAGAGGGGGTGGAAGGTAGCGGGTCTTTATGAGGCGAAGATGGCCGAGCTGCCGAAGGATGACCTTTAGGCAAGTTCGGCCATTTATTTTTGCACGATGATCTAAATCACGGAGGAGGTGGACCATGAAATCTGGTGTGAGCCGGAGGGAGTTTCTGAAGTATTCCGTGGCAGCGAGTACTCTTATCGCTGCCGGAGATGGGATCATGGGCAGCGTAATGGCACAAGCCGCCGAGGGTGTTACCGAAGTAGATAAGTTGGCCCTTTGGGTGTTGACTGACAACTATTATGACACCAATAGACTAGACAACAAGATTACAAAACGGTACCGCTCCATGTCGGGGAAATCAATTCACGCGGAACACGGTCTTTCTTATTACGCAGAAACAACCGTGAGTGGAAAAACCAGTGCCTGTATGTTCGATTTCGGGCTCGACCCTGTGGGAGTGTTAAACAATATAGCGCTCCTCGGGATCGACGTCGGGAAGGCAAATGCCTTCAGCCTGAGCCATGGTCATTGGGATCACTATACGAGCGCGGTCAGCATCCTCAGGCAGAACCAGTCGCGGATCGCAGCAGGAACGCCGTTCTATGTTGGTGAAGAGGCTTTTGCCCATAGATACGCGCTTCGTCCTGGAGCAACTGAACTCACGGACCTTGGGCAACTGAAGAAAGAAGACATCGAAGCTCTCAGGCTTAAGGTTGTGGAGGTGAGAACGCCGGTTGAGATTGTTCCCGGTGCGTACTTTACGGGGAACATCGAGCGGATCACCGCCTATGAGAAGGTGCCGATGACGTTTCAGATAAAGCGCGGCGACAAGATCGAACACGATACGTTCCCCGGCGAGCAAGCGGTCTTCTTCAAGGTAAAAGGAAAAGGCTTGGTGGTTCTTTCCGGCTGCGCACATGCCGGGATCGTCAATACGGTCAAACAGGCACAGAAGGTTACCGGCACGGACAAAATCCATGCGATTATGGGTGGTTTCCATCTGATCAACGCGAAGCCCGAGCTTATCCAGAATACGGTGGCCGATATCAAAGCGATGAAGCCGGACTATATCGTGCCGACCCATTGTACCGGATTCGAGGCGATTGTAGTTTTCAGCAGAGAGATGCCCAACGAATTCGTTCTGAATACGTCTGGAACGCAATATACGTTTACGGCGTAATTGTCGTAATGGTGCCAAAGGCCGATTACTTGCGAAAGGGGAAACTATGTTCAAGCAACTATTATTTTGCGTCGCGCTTGTCACGATGGTGATGGTCAATTCTGTGAATGCGCAACAATCTCCACCGACATCAGAAAAAGCAAAACAGATAGAAGCGCTGGTCAACAAGGCTGCGGCGCTGGTCGAAACCAAAGGAAAGGCAGCCTTCTCCGAGTTTAGAAAGCGCGATAGCGAATGGTGGTTCGGTAACACCTATCTATTCGTCTACGATAAAGACATGAATGTATTACTCAACCCCGCTTTCCCAAAGCGAGAGGGTACCAATGTACATGGCGATAAAGATGTCAACGGTAAGCTCTTTCAAGACGAGTTTATGAAAGTGATTCATTCCAAGGGGTCAGGCTGGGTCGATTACATGTTCCCTAAACCCGGACAGACCCAACCGTCCCAGAAATGGAGTTACGTGAAGGCGGTGAAGATAGATGGAACGACGGGGTTGATCGGTGCGGGATTCTATCCCGAGTAACACTAGCCGGGCGGTTTCTCGCAAACCACAGCCACCGATTTGCTATCTACGACAGGAGGCCGCCGTTCGTTTCTTGGCGGAACAGCGCTTCGCTCTTCCGCCACTGCGTCCTCTAGGAGCCGGACAATTACCCCAATTCCCGGAGCCGAGTCGTGGCGCATACGTATACAAAACACAAATAGTATTTCACGTTTCTTCTAAGCGAGCACCGTTGCAGACTATTAGGTGGTGATGAGATAGACATTACTTCTAACGAGGTGTAGAATCTCGGTTGAAGTATGCGATGCATGCTCCTTTCTGTACTTCGCAAAGGATTCTCCATTTGTCGAGATGAACGAGCACAGAAAGTCGTCAAAGGAATTCCCCTTATGTCTGAATCTCTGCGAACAAGATTCTATCGATGGGGCTTCAACCTGTTTCCAGCCTATTGCGCAACCGGGGCGCGTATCACTTATATCTCTCGTGACTTTCGCGAGATCCATGTCAAACTTCCACTATCCTGGCAGACGCGGAACTACGTAGGCACTATCTTCGGTGGGAGCATGTACGCTGCAGTCGATCCGGTCTACATGCTTATGCTTATCAAAAATCTAGGTCCCGATTACGTAGTCTGGGACAAGTCAGCCTGCATCAAGTTCAAGAAACCCGGCCGAACCACGCTATTGGCAAGATTCGTATTGAGCGAACAGGACATCGAGACGATCCGGAACGACTTGGTGGACAACCGTTCGGTGGATAGAACATACCAGGTCGAACTTACGGATGAAGAAGGGATTATCCACGCATCGGTTGAAAAAGTCATTTACATCCGGCTGGAAGAACGAAACGTCTAGATCCGAGCTTAATACTTTTATGAGGTGGTTTTACTGGTTCATCTTCCACTATTTTGAGATATTGAAGATTTAACCTGTCGTTCCACTCTGACAGTTTCGCGGCGTGTGAGCTCGTCGTTGTGTGTAATTATCAACCAGAATTCTGCATAGATTTTTTGTCAACGCGAGTGCAAGCTTGTAGGTGGAACTCACATTGATTGTGAAACTAAATTTTAACAATTTCTGGTTGTAACATTGGATACAAATTTGCTACTTGAATCTTTGATAGTCGCCATCGACCTCTCGAAAAATTCATTAAAAAAAATCAAAAATCAATAATCAAAACCCCTGTAATCAAAACCCCTTGACTCAAAATAACCATTCAGAGATACTATTCTCGTTTATCTTCATGTCGCTTTAGAATTCAAATACATTCAATCGCGAAATGGAGGGAAAAATAATTCACGTCAGGGGGATATTGATTCATAAATTATCATGATATTATGACGAAACAAAAGCGAAAACTGACTTCTATCGAGAAAGCTGAGCAACGGCGAAGGCGCGAGGAATATATGACCATCTTCGTCAATGGGAAACAGAAACGTGTAAAGCGGCCGCCAACTATCAACGGCATGGATGCGGATGAGTTCATTCTAAGGAATGGAGATCCTATTTATTTGCATCAGAACGAAATGCGGGAGAATATGGATGACTACCAAGAAGAGGGACAGAAGAATACTCACGGGTAGGATAGGGGAAGGCCATGGTCAGGATTTTTTCCCCCGCACAAACTAACGTCCCGGTTTTGGTTTGTTGCCGGCTAAGCCCAGCATTTCTCTTTTCCAAACTGTTATAACGGCATAACCCGTCTGATTTAATAGAATAAGCAGGTACAGCTGCTATCTTCTTCATACACATATTAACATTTCTGATGTATAATTCACCGTAAAGGATGGAATGAATGGAGTTCGAGTGGGATCCCAAAAAGTCGGACATGAATCGGAAAAAGCATGGCGTTTCTTTTCATGATGCGGCAACAGTATTCGCTGATCCGCTCGCAATAACATTTCATGACCCGGATCACTCCTCAGGTGAACATGGATTCCTGACATTTGGACATTCCAAGATGAAGCAGCTACTCGTTGTTGCACATACTGAACGAAATGGTAAAACGCGAATAATCAGCGCGAGGCGAGTAACACGGCATGAAAGGACGATATATGAAAACGGCTAAAAAAGAGGATATGAGAAAAGAGTATCGGAGGGAAGACCTCGGCGCCGGTGTTCGGGGTAAATACTATAACGAGTATAAAAAAGGCACGAATCTCGTTCTCCTGAGCCCGGATGTAGCGGCGGCTTTTCCAGATGACGACTCTGTCAATGCTGCATTGCGGAGTCTTATGAAGCTAGCGCAACACTCCATTAGCTCAACCAAACACTCAACACGGACCGCTAAAAAGCAGGTGACCAATTAGATTCGACGTTTATGCACATATAATTATTCTACAAAAGTTTTTGAATCTAACGCTAATGCTGCTGAAGTAGACTGTAGTAGAATTGTAGTAGAATTTTGCTCTTTGCACAGAAATAAACGGAATCTACAGAATAGACAGAATCGAAAAAATGGATTATTTCGTCTGTAATTTTATAATATTAGCTCAAAACCGTTGCCAATCGCCCACTTACGTTATTTTGCTGAAAATGCCCCGTACCGCCCTTTCACGGCGATAACGGGGGTTCGAATCCTCCTGGGGACGCCAATTAAATTATTTAAACTTGCAATTCCCCGCAGCTTGCAGCTTGTCCGACAATTCCTTTTCTCTATGATAGAATAAGATGAAAAAGTCGAACAAGGAGCGTGGGGAATGGCATATATCGAATCGTACAAAGAGCAAGCGTGGTTGCTTCCGCCGAGCATCGAA
>Ga0335081_10005205_pt1 | contig 20579 bp, 22 predicted proteins | sample Lox_Sample_35_FD_206713 | JGI IMG/M metagenome (GOLD analysis project Ga0335081, IMG submission 206713) | Soil microbial communities from Loxahatchee National Wildlife Refuge, Florida, United States - Lox_Sample_3.5 | ecosystem: Environmental > Terrestrial > Soil > Wetlands | place: USA... | reverse complement strand
ATCGCCAGTGCGCGATGTGCCGCGTTTCGCCTTCCCCAAAGAAGCCATTCAACATTCCGCTGCACGCCAGCAGTCCAACGTGGCCTTTATGCAGCGGAGTCACCGGCCGGCCGCTCATCTTCTGCTGTTTGCGGACCAGAACACCGCGGGCGTTTTGCATTGCTACAGAGCGCTGAACTGCATCCTCAATCACATCCAGCGGCAATCCCGTGTAAGTGATTGTCACGGGCGACGAGGGCGGGATCGCGTAACGCTCTACAACCTCTCGGTTAAGAACTGGAAGGAGATGTGGCTTGTACGCGATCCTGAGCAATTCATCCGCCCCTTTGGGATCGCCACGCAGATGGGATTTCTTTCGTCTGCCAAACACCACGACTTGATTGAAGCGGATGGATTCCGGATGTCCGAGTCGAAAAACGGAAAGCCGATCAAACTGGCTTGCCAGCAGACGGGCGCACGTGCCGACTGCGGGCGCTGGTACAACGAACACGAGCACACCCTCGCTGATCACCCAGCGATAGCAGTGTTCCAGGAACACCAACTCCATCCTCTTGTTGCTATGCGGCCCAACTTCGGTGTCGTAAGGTGGATTCAGGTACAGAAGCGAGCAGCTTTCCGCTAATACCCGGCACTCAAAAGCACTGCCGTGGACTGTCGCGATGCCATTCTGGGTGGACGCGGCTGCTCGGTCCGCATCGAGCTCAATGCCGGCCAGATGAGCGCCTGTGTTCCAAGTGATCTCGATCAGAGCGGTACCATCGCCAACGCACGGATCGATCGCCGAGTAGGGCGCTGAGGGCACCAGTAGCGACCGAATATTGCAGGCCTCTTCGACCGGCAACGGATAGTAACCGAGTTTGATACGGGCTGCGTTTCTCATTTTTTTCCACTGTGTGCTGTGATCTCTTGTGAAAAAGGTTCGGACGCAGTGCTCCTTAACGCCATCTTTCAGGTGTGCGGCCGCATCCTTTGTTGAGGAGAAAGGGGGCTGTTATGTATTCGGTGGTCCGGGAGAATTTCTATGATTCCGGGAAATTGTCACGAGCAGACAAGGAGATGAAGGAGTTTCATTCGATCCATGCTGCCCAGCCCGGCTATTGCGGCAACATCGTCGTGGATTTGGAAGGAGGGCACATCTTGATCGTTACCCTATGGGAGTCCGAGTCGACCGCCCACGCTGCGCGGGAAGCGCTCGAACCGGATATTCAGCGTCTGCTTGTGCCGCTCATGACCAAGCCTTCTCATCTGGTCTGCGCCGGGCATGTCGTCGTGAACGATGTCTCCCGAGCTTAGATACGAGAACCTATGCAACGCGCCGGCGGTTCTGTCGGCCCAGAAGGAGACCATCCCTCCCAGGGGTGCCAGTCTTAATCAGGGTTACGCCGTTGGTCGTCCAAAGACTGTCCATACATCCAACGTTGTGGCTTGATCTGCATGAGCCAGTCTTGTGCCGTGGGAACGCGACCCAAATCTTCGTTGACGTGCTGTTCTCCTACGTAGCGAACGGGAACCAGCTTCCCCTCACTATTGGTGATGGTGATGCCAAACAGCTTTTCGCACAGGAAAATTCCCTCAGCGTGATGCCGAAGCGCTCGGTGACGGATGTCGGAAAGAAACGCTTTCGATTCATCGAACCAGTTGTGAATCGCAAGATAATCCTCGGCCCTGCCATCGAACTTCCTGGCGCTCCTCTCCGCGTGCTTGATTGGATGGGCCATGGTCATTAGACCTCGTATGTGGTGGTTGAATAATCCTCAAACCTGTCGTTTCGCTCGACTGAGATTCTCCGCGCTTGCACATCCAGCACTACGTCCCCAAAACCACCGCAGTCATTTTCATAGCCGAGGGGAACCAGCGCCTCGAAATGCTGTTGCAGATGCGAAACATCGTGCTTGATTGGCTGGCTGTCGTCCTGGATGTATTCATCAGAGTCGAAGCATTGGGCCTCTTCTGTGACGCCGGAGTCCCCGTAGCCGTCAAAGTGCACTGCTACAAACGTGACGCCAGCGGCCGCTAACTTCTCGCATTCCGCGAGAATCGCAGCTTTCGCCAGGACCTGTGTTGGATCGAGTGATTCTTCTTGGCTAGATTGTTGATGTTCCATCGGACATTCCTTTCGAGGGGGTGTGAATCTCGAGCAATAAAGGTTGGTTTGTTCGAGCAGGCAGAGAGGCAATGGTTATGCTGCGTGGTGTTCATTGGGACCGGCGAGTTCTTCGAGACCAAACACAATGTGTTGCAGAGTCTTGAGGTCCGAAATCTCGCCGAGAGGAGGGGCTTGGAGCTTAGCGAGCAATGCCTCAACAGTCTTCGGATCGAGCCGCTTTGTGACGGCTTCCAGACGATTGATTCCCCGTGTAACCGACTCCAGCATCTGGAGGACTTTCCGCTTGATGCTGGCGTCGCGAATCAGCTTTGGCTGGTTTACGCGGCCGTACTCGCGGAGAATGCTGCGATAAAAGGTCGTGCCAACAGCCCTTTCCATACACAGAATGCGCTCATCGAGATCGTCGGCTTGGGCAGCAGCAGATGAACCGTTAGCCTTCTCGATCTGGCTTTTCCCCTTGCCGTTGCCATTTGTGGGGGAAGTTGGGCGAGCCGGTGCTTGTCCATTGTTGCCGTTGCTTGCTCCGTTGGGACGCCCCGCGTGGAATCCTGCGTCTGCCTTTCCGTTGCCATTCCTGCTCGGGGGTCGCATTCCTTTACGCCAGTTCTCAGGAAGAGCCCATGCGGACAAGATCGGTGCTCTCGCCGGCTGGCGGTTCTGGTCCAGATCGACCCACATTGCGGGAAAATCGTAGAAGTAGCGGCCCAGACCGAAGCACGAGCACGCCCGTTTGAAGGCTTGCGCGTCGGCAGATGTCATGCCGTTGTCATCATCGGCCCACTCTTCACCAGTTCCCGAGTGCGACCACAGACCGATGATTGTGACAGTGCAGGTGACCAGCACCTTGCCCGAGACAATGCTCTCGCCCTTCTTCATCCGGGTGATGTTATTCATCGTTTCGATCTTGTACTCCCGCGTCCAGCCTTGGGGAGAGAAGAGCGCATTCAGCCGGTCGGTGTAAGCGCGCGGATCGGCATAGGGCACGATTTGACCGCGCTTCTTGTCGTTTGTGGTATTGGTAACGCGCCACCGAACCTGGTCCGGCGGAAACGGGATCTCAAGCTCTGCCAGCAGCTTCGTAACATCCATTGCCGAGGGTGATGTCGTGCTGTCTTGATTAGGCATGGAAAGCCCTCCTTCAAGTGCGTGAAGTTGTCACTTGGACTAAGTTGAGTACGGAAATGCGAGTTACGCGCTGGGGCGTTTCAGATGAGATGGAGCCGGATGTACAGCAGCGGGTAGACTGCCAGCATTCGACATCACGGAGCGAAGGGTTTTGTGATGTGGCAACAATCTCGTTTGCGTAGCCTCAATTGAGAAGTAAAATATGTGCTGGTGATGCTCATGAAGCTGCTCATTCGAGCTCTACCAGGCCTCCTTATGACGGCTTTAGCGGCCATCGCAACCATACCGGGCCGGTGCCAGTCTCCAAGCGTCTGTGCCTCTGACATGGCCCCTCAGGTTGACAGACCTCAAGGTCAACTCATTGCGCCACTTGCTGACCCAAGCTGGTACGACTGGATATACGCTTCATACGTACCGAATGCGGCTCGGGACGCGCTGCTGCCTCGATATCAGAAGCTCGATTACCTTCAAAAGATTCGAATTCCTGTTGCCCTCATTCAGAGCCAAGATAATTTTTGGAGTCTCTTGAGTGCAATGGGATCGGCCATGGGATCCAACGCGCAGATGCTTGTCCGCCGATCTGCGACCGGCGTTGGCACCTGGGAAAAGCCTGCTGGCACTGTCCAGAGTCCAGAGAATACGGGCTGGGACATCGGAAGCGAGATCCGGACCTTAGAAGGTGAAATCAAGCAAATCCGACATCAGTACGGCCTCGACAGTACAATTGGTCCTGCAAGCAAGCCGTTCGATATCTCCTCAGTCTTCAACGATGATGGGCTGAAGGCTTGGCTGGGCAAGACAGAATGCGGGCGGAAATTACTGCAACAGGCAACTACGAATCCTCGCACGCGAACTCCCGGTGCCGCTTCGCAGAACATCGGCAACGCCCAATCACGACGGGCCCAATTGCTTGCTGAGCTGCAGGCTGCCGCAGATGCTGCAACCGCATGCAGCAAGAACCAACAAAGCTGCTTCCAAGGCTGCTCGTCATCCCCGGCGGCGCAGGCTTGTGTGTCTGCCTGCGATCAGATGTGTAACAGTGCTCACGCGGCCTTTGACGCGGCCATGAAGCGATGGGTCGACTGTCACTGCTTGTATTTAGAACCGGCTGCGGCGGTTCCTGAGAGATGAGTTTGTGCGCCCGAGCATGAATGTCGTGTCACTGCTCGATCGCATGCGACACCGTTCGGAATGGCCGGCCAACGAAAAGAATCGCTAACGCGAGGTTCGCAGTCGGGAATGCGCACGCTTACGTGACCGAGTAAGTTCCTTCTGAAGAACGCGGTCTAGGGCCGAAGACTTTCCTATTGGAGCATGGGAACGATGAAACGAGTCTGGGATCACCAAGTATTCTTCATCCTTCTCCTTTGGTGCGCGTACGCATTCGCGCAGAGTGATCAAGCTGCGATGACAAATGCTGACGTTGTAGAGATGGTGAAGGCCGGATTGGCGGACGATACCATTGTGCTTGCGATTCAGAAACGAACAACCAGCTTTGACACAAATCCTGCCACACTGGTTTCGTTGAAGAAGCAAGGCATCTCGGACAAAGTCCTTGCCGCGATGCTAAACAGCGGTAACCAACAATCGGCACAACCAAGTCAAACTCAGCGTCAAGTCTTTGACATCTCTCTCGGTCGATATTTTTGTAAGAGCGATACTCCCGCTCGGTTAACGATTCAGAATGGGAGGCTTCTCGTTGATACCGACAAGGGCCGACGGCACGACTTGTTGTTGAGCCAAGTCACGGAAGTTGTTATAGGTTACGGAGGCGGATCAGACGACCCTAGAGGATGTCCGGGTCGCTCCAGCAAATGGGCGGCCGCCGTAACTTGGCTCGAAGGGCACAAAAAGAGAGAGGACACCTTCAACGCTTCTAGTCCATCAGAAGCGGAGTCGTTGGTGAAGGCGATCGCATGTGGGGCGAACGTGCCGATTACAGGGTTGGGGCCGCATGGCGAGATATCTCCGGACTGCGGAAAGCCCGTTGGGACGAACGCCCAATCCGGTATGGAGAATGATGAGGTCAAGCAAGAGATTCAAAAAATCCGCAATGGCCCTCATGAAGCGATGCCGCCAGCGCAATCGGCAGGGGCATCGTTGGGTGGCCAGACCAGCATGACAGTCGAGAATGGCACGACTTTCGTTCTGTACTTGTATATTTTGGGACCGACCGGTAGGAAACTACAAATTGCTCCTGGTGGCTCGGAGAGTCTGCGCTTTCCCCCAGGACAATATGAAGTTGCGGCAAAGACCTCCGATCCTTCGGTAATCCCCTTTTATGCAATCGAGAACTATGCACCTAATACGGATTACGCCTCGCACTTTTACATCTCTACCAAGCCTTGACGAATGATGGCACGCGGAATCGCTACTGACTATTGAGCGTTAAAGCAAGGCTGCCCAACACCAGCTTGCACGAATCAGGAATTGTACAAGTGTGTGAAATGCGCTCTCGACGCGGCTCTTGCACTTGCACAAAATATCCGCCAAGTGCTCGGGATGCTTACGGTTTTCATTTCGTTGATATTTGCGTTGCTGGCCGCAATGGTTGGAGTCCTCGCGGTCGCAGTAACAAATGAGACCTCCCCATCGGTAGCCCACAAATCGACATAGGCTGATGCGTAATTGTCCTTGGGCAACTTCGACAGCGCATAATGGATCAGCGAAGTCTTTCCCAGCCGGCGCTCGGAATAGAGGAAGAGCTTCTCGCTGTTTTCCATGGCGCGAACCAGGTCGGCCAGCTCTTTCTTCCGGTTGCAGAAGGCCGAACCGCCGACCACGCCGCCGTATTCAAAAGGGTTCTTCATTGTGCCAGTCGCCATTACGCAAGATGCGTAACGCAACTTGCGTAATTCTACTACGGTTTGTTTAACCGAGCTTTGCCCTATTGATTATAAGTGGGTTGCTATGAGCATCCGCTCGTGCTTCCACAGGTCATGCAACGGTGACACGTGCCACTCCGTACCATCAGCGAACCGCAGATGTTGCAGGCAGGCGCATCTCCGAATTGCACGAATTCACCGAGCGCTTCAACCTCTCCTTTCCCATTCGGGGGCGGAATGGCATAAATGGACACTGGACGGGACTCGAACAGTTCTCCCTGCTCGTTCTTCAGAAACTTGAGCTCCATCCAACGGAAGATGTAGTCCATCAGTGACGTGGCATAGCCGATCTTTGGATTCCTTGACCAGCCGCTGGGCTCAAAGCGCGTGTGACTGAACTTGGTGCAGAGCACGTCGAGCGGTACCCCATGCTGCAAGGCAAGTGAAACGACGGTCGCAATCGAATCCATGAGCCCGGAGATCGTCGAACCTTCCTTCGCCATCCTGACGAAGATCTCTCCTGGTAATCCATCGTCGTACACGCCAACGGTGAGATACCCCTCGTGGCCCGCAATGGAAAAGTGATGGGTGATTGCTCTCCGTTCATCTGGTAGGCGGCGGCGCAACGCGCGCGCGAGTTCCGAGTTTGTTTCTCCGATCTCTGCGTGCGCGGGCGCCAATCCGCCTTGCGTACCCTCCGGTCGCGTGGCTTCGTTTTCATTGATCGCAATGACTTGCTTTGCTACTGACATACACAACCTCGCTATTGTTGCCCTTGCCGTCGCTGCCTTGGCCTGTGAATGTTTTTGTACATCGCATACCAATCGGAGGCGATTTCTCGTTGCGCCTCAGCTAACGGCAGCGCGCCAGAACAGACTTGATGGTGCAGGTAGTCTTCGACTTCGTCTTTCTCATTCGCTCCTGGGAATACGTTCCGAGGTTGCGGCCAGAGATTGGTCTCGCAGGTCGGACAGCCGGCCAGTTCCAGGGGTATAAGGTGATCAAGTTCGTAATCGTGAATGCTGCCCCTAACCCCGTAAACCCGCATGAGCTGGTGTTTCATTGCATTGGTGTACTCGAAGGGCGGTCGGACGGTCGCCGTGTAGCCTGGCCGACAGATGGTATTTCTGATATTGCCTTGAGTAACGCGCGGATCCGTTGCTCCTGGCGTCAGGTCGTGGCGCGGCAACACTCCAGGCGGCAGGTTCGCTCGTGCCGATCCGCCACGGGGATAATCCTTAGTTGTCCCAGCAAGACGGTTCAGGAGTTCTCTGTTCTCGGTCAAATGCATATGCCGGAGGTTCTCGCTCAGGAAGGATCCGTAGTGGCGCAATAGGTAGGAGGTGAGAACGACCAGTAGCAGCAGACGCAATAGAAATCTCATGGTCGCTCGCGCAGTGGGATGATCTCGGAGGCGGGTTCCTCTCTGCGCGTCTCCTCTCTCCGACATCGGGCGTCGCACCAGCGATTGAAAGCGAAGATTACAAGCGGGGTGCCGGACAGAGCACTAGTGAATGCCGCGCCCGGAGTCAGGTGCAGACCGTTTCCAATACATACGAACAGAAAAACAAACAGGCAGATGACCAGAGCGTAATTCTTCAGTCTGTCGTGCATGTCCCCTCCACTCCTTTCACGCCACCTCGGCCGCGGGTACGTTTTGCTCGCTGTTTTGATTTGTGGGCATGCCGCTCGTGGCGCGTATTTCTTCTCTCTTAGGTCGTTTCGAAAAATGACAATGCGAACAGCCAATGCAATTCACAGCCTTCGTGACCGCACGGATCGCGTCTTGAAAACGTCTTGGGATTGTGATTTCTTCACCGGCCAGTGAGTAAAACGTCGGCAATACGGCACCGGCTTGGTTTTTGTCCTTGCCTGACAGATCCAACTCCAGACGTCCGTGAATGCCACGAAACAGGGCTCTCGTCTCCAGTGGAGGTCGTTTGCCGTCGCTTACCTCTCCCGGCCAATGCCGGGTAATCAACAGTTCGTAAGTCTGTTCTTTGCGCAGCATTTCGATTCTCACCAGCGCCGGCGCCACGATGACCGCATGAAGACCGTTCACTCCGATTGCCTCTACTGGATGCAGACACTCCAGTGCTTGGCCATCTTCTCGTGCAAAGGTGACGTATCGCCCCAGGTCTCCGACCGCCCCACCGGACTCCAGCCCACGCACCACATAGCGTCTCGCCAGGTGCTGGTGTTCCAGGCTCACGGGCGAATGGGTGAAAATTCCTCGCTCTTTCAACACTCGCAACGCTTGCCGCGATAGCCTCAACCCCAGTCCATCTGAGAATCGCTTCTGCTTCATGACAACAACACTCTCCTTGTCTTAGGCGGATTGCCGCACGCGAATCGGACAGCCGAGGGCGGCGCGAATCATCTCTTTGGTGCAGCCTGCCCAACATTTGTAAAAGCGTGGGTCCTCTATAAGGATGGCCAAGTTGTCACCAACGCGGTCGTGGCCAGAATCCGCACAGGATGGACAGCGCGTGACGTAGTTCCTTCCAACCTTGCGCACACCCCCAACGTGCGCCAGGATGCGAAAGTCCGACCCGTCATGCCCACGCCTACGTTGAGGTAGAGTGTTCCTGCTCGGTGCCGGGGTGCTGACCGCGGCGGGAAGCTCCTTTCCGGCGATGAACCTTCGCAGTTCTTCCTCGGTCACTTTCCGCAGACCGTTGAGGTAAGCGATCTGGGCGGCTAGTGTGTAATCAGCGCCGTAAAACCAAAATCGGCGATTGGCGCCTCGGTGAATTCCCAGCGGACCACGAATCGCGTTGCCGAACTCACCGGCTCCTATGGCATCGTGCTTCGGAAACACCTCGATGCCGTCCGCCAAGCCCGCGCCCTTCACCGGCACTCCCAAGCTCAGAGCAAGATCATGGATGTAGATTCGGCACTCCTTCGCAAGCAAGGGCGTTGCCAGGAAGATCCAAAGATGCCCACCGCGTTTGCTCATTTCCAGTGCAGGCTCGACCTTGTCCTGTGTGAGGTGGTACTGCAGCTTCAGCAGGTCCTCCATGGCGTTCCTGTAGTCGGCGTCGATGGCGACCCATTTACACCGCTGGGTCGACGGGTTGATGGCATACAGGCCCACTGTGATTTTGCCCTCCAAGTGCCGGCGAATGGTTCCCTCGGTCAGCATGAGTGGTACGTCCGTTCTTTCCTTGTTTGGCCGGAAGTAGTAATGCCGCCCCGTTTCCGGGTGCGGCCGCATGGACTGCATCGTGTACGCGCGGCGGTTCACGAACAGCCTTTGGTAATCCTCGACGACTTGCCAGGTTGCCCTGATTGTCGTTCCCATTAACCCGTCACCTCCTTCTTTCTGGCAGTCTCGCGAGTCCGCGCGCCCTTCTTCGCCTTTACCCTCATGGGAGTCGTATGTGGGTGTTGGTAGATAACCCGGAATATTCTTTCTGTCAAACGGCCGCCTCAGGCACCATTCCGGGCAGTACTACCCACTGCAAGCCAGCCCGCCAAAGCCCTGGCCGTTCAATGAGATCGAGGAAGTTACACTCCTTCAAGAGCGTTTCAAGCTGGCTTACGCTGTACCCGCCGAATTGTTCGTCCTCAAAGTCCACGGAGTACCAAGTTCCTTTCTTGCGGTCGAGGACATAGACCGCCCCGGAGTCCGGGTCCCCCGGCACGAGTAGGAACAGCAGAACAGACGCCGGAAACTCGATCCACCGAACGATTTCGACCGTTTCGGTGACCTTCACAAGTGCGGCCATCGCTGATTGCAGATCGGCTCCAGGGTCAACCTGCACAAGGGGTTCAATCATCATTCGTCCAAACATCGCAGTTATCCTTTCCGGGCAATCAGCCCATGTCGTGCTGTGTTGAGAGCCAAGACGGGAGCGATGGCGCACACCTCGGCTCGCGCAGTAAAGGGGTAGGTGGATTTAAGCTATTGTTTTGTTGGGCCGCTAGGGCAGGGAGTTAGGTGAGAGCAGAACGAAGGTCGTTAAGCAGGACGATCTCTATCTAAAGGATGGAATTCGCACGCTCAGATTGATTATTACCCAGCGATGACCCTGAATCGTAATTTTCAGAGTCGCCGACCATCCAGTAGCGATCCACAAGACGCCCAGGACGCGACAGCATCAGTTCGCTAGAAGCGCTGTCTTGTCAAGTGACATCCCAAGTAGATCGTCCCGAATTGGGCGGACACATTCGTGAACACTGGCCGACTTAAGCAGACATTTCCGAGATAGGTTTGTCTCATTTGCGCTTGGGAGTGACCGTCAGACGCTCGAAGGGCATCCCAAAATTTATTCATGGCCGCCGTGCTGACGTAGCAATTCCACGACATCCTTATTGGGGAGCGTTAACATTAGCGCCAGTCGCAAAGGTGTCTTGCCGTCATTCTCCTTGGCGTTGACGTCGGCCCCATGGGCCAGCAGTAATTCAACGATGTCTTTCACGCCTATATTGCCCTGGCCGGCCGCATCGTGCAAAGGCGTCTTGCCGTCACTGTCCTTGGCATTGACGTCGGCCCCGCGGGTGAGCAGTAATTCCAGCACATCCTTGTACACATCAGCCGCCGCATCGTGCAACGGCGTCTTGCCGGCATTGTCCCTGGCATTGACGTCGGCCCCGTGGGCGAGCAGTAATTCCACCACGTCCTTGCTGCCCGCCGTTGCCGCCCCGTGCAAGAGCGTCTCGCCTTTCGTGTCCTTCGCATTGACGTCGGCCCCGTGGGCCAGCAGCAATTCCGTCACGCCCTTGTTCCCAGCAAACGCGGCATGCTGGAGAGGCGTCTTGCCCTCATTGTCCTTGGCGTTGAGGTCGGCCCCCTGGGAGAGCAGTAGCTCGGCCACACCCTTGTGGCCGCTCTCCGCCGCATAGTGCAAAGGCGTGTCGCCATCGTTGTTCTTCGCATTAACATCGGCCTTATTGGCCAGCAGTATTTCCGCCGCGCCCTCCGAGCCCCACAACGCAGCTCTGTGCAAAGCCGTATCGCCATCGTTATATTTCCCAAAAACGAGATCAGGATTGACTTTGAGCAGCTTCTCGATCGTGTTGTTACAGGTCGAATTCGGAGACGCGTAACTCTCCTTACAGGAGCCGATGTCCGCAATCAGCAAGTCAAATTGCTCCGATTTCCTCGCGCTGGCCCCCCACAGAAATACTGCGAATAGGAGTACTGCGAATCCGCCGATGCACATTCCGACAACACCATAGGCATTACTGCTTTTACGAAAACGGGCAATGATACCGAGAATGACTGCGACGAGGCCAAGAAAGATAGAAAGCGCGGGGCTGCGTTCTAGGATAAGGAGGTAGGGGAGTACCGCAAGCTCCCCGGTGCAGATTCCGATCACGGCGTGCCTGTTGCTGCCTTCGGCAAAGACGGCGATGATCCCCAGAATGACTGCGACGAGGCCAAGAAAACCACCGAGCAATCCCACTGGACTTTCAGGCCCATATGCCCCCCACCCCCGGATTATCGCTGCTATGGCCATAGCTATGGCCATAAAAAAAATGCCTGTGATCCCAAGGATCAAGGAAGCACGGGCCATCGTGGCGTTTGGCCGTTGTGGGGTTGCGGCGGTCGTCAGCTCGATGGAAGGAGGTTGTGGATTAGGAGGGCTAGACGGCTGCGCTGATTCCTGGCCGCCGTGTTGCCGCAGCAATTCCGCTGCGTCCTTGTGGCCTTCAGCCGCCGCCAAGTGCAGAGGAGTGTCACCATCGTTGTCCTTGGAATTGACGTCGGCTTTGCCGGCGAGCAGCAATTCGGCCACGTCCCTTCGGCCTTCAACCGCCGCCAAGTGCAAAGCCGTAGTACCATCGTTCGCCTTAGCATTAACTTCGGCCTTGCTGGCCAGCAGAAATTCCACCACGTCCCCGTGGCCCTCAGTCGCTGCTAGGTGCAAAGGCGTATCGCCGTCATTTGCCCTAACATTGACTTCGGCCTTGCTGGCCAGCAAAAATTCCACCACGTCCTTGTGGCCAGCCGCCGCCGCATGGTGCAAAGACGTTTGGCCATAGTTGTCTCTGCTGAAAACCAGATCAGGATTGTCTCTGAGCAACGCCCTGATCTTTTCTAAGTCGCTTCTCTTGACTGCGTCTAGAAGTAAGGTTAGCTGCCAGAACCTTGTTTGTGTCATGGGTCGGCCTTCCGGGATCGGTTGCACGCTGATACAAGAGGGTTATACGGCATGCACGGAGCTTGCGTGAGAGTCCTTTAACCCGGAATTTCCTTTTTGGTCTTTAAAACGGCACCATAGTACACCCGTTTCGCCTGTTCGCCACGCTGTGAAACGATTTTTCATCGGGAGCACTCCCGACGGTCTACTATCCACATCAGCACGGTCGTTTCTCGGAGATCGAGGATCTCAACAGGGTATAGTCAACCGATAACCGGTGGGCTATCAGCAGGTTGCAAGGGCTCGAGTCACGCCAACTCCGCTCCAATCCCACGTCAATCCCACTGCAATAGGTAAATCGGGGGCCATTTCACGAAGCAGACGTGCGCCACCCACTTGGACGGGAGAGGCCATGCTCTAGCAAGGCGAGAAACGTGGTGGACACAGGCGAGTGATTGCTTTGGACTGGCAGGCAAAGACCATCATTGAGGAAATCCTGCCGTAGCCCGAAGTAAACCGGCCGGCGGCAGCCTTCGAACTTTTTCACGAGGAAGATCAGCAGGTCATAATTCGAAACAAGATACAAGAAGTGGCGGAGGTCGGTCTCGGCTTGGATCCTCTGCCGGATCTCCTGGTATCGCCCGTTTGCTTTCTGGGTGCGTTCATACTCAAGGGCGAAGCGGTATTCGTGGTCGTCAATGCGAACAGCAACTACCGCGTCATAATCCTTCACGTATCCAATGCCCGTGAATTCGTTGCGCGACCGGATGTCAGACTCCGGCGTCCAGCGAATGAGCGTGCGCGTTTGCTTCAGCGCGAGGTGAATGTCATTGAGTTCCAGAGCGTGTTGTATGTGACCGTTGGACTCTTTGCCGATGTCCGTAGACCCGGAGTAATACTCTCCTCTGCCGACTAATTCCGACGCTCCAGCTCGCGATATCGAGTACACCACTCCGCGGTTCATGGTTGGAATCTCGTGCCGCACCAGCAGGTCGTGAGCCAGCAACCGGCGTAGCCGGTTGTCGAATGCATTGCGCGACGACGCGCAATAGTCCAGCTTCATGAATTCGTACAACTGAGCGGACGTGACGAAACTGCTGTGCAGCACACGGCGGAGCAGTGGATAATCCCGTGTCTCACTCAGCGCGATCATGCCTTTCCGATACCGCATGGGATTCACTTCCGCTACGCAGATGCCAGCACAAGGCGTGCAACCCATGGCCGCCGCGCATCCGGTTCCAGGACAAAGCGGCCCAACTCGGTTTGCATCCAGCTGTGCGCCGGCATCAACAGCATGGCTTCCTGCTGGTCGCGAGATTCACTGAACGAGATGAGCCAGGTGTCGGCTGACCGCCAATCAGCCCTGCCAATTGTCAGTTTGCCAACTAGCTGGGCCCGCGCCACCACCAGGAAGCAATCTGGCTTCGCTGGTGCGTTCAAAAGTCGTTTGAAAAGGAGTTTGTTCTGTCCCTGCCATACGCACGGCTCTGCGCATTCAAACACACGACCGATCATTTGCGACAGACGGTTCGGATTAAATCCGCCACATCCGTTGAACCGGGCGTAGCCGACGATCTGTGGCCTCTGCCGTATTGATCCCGCGATGTCGATGCCGGTCGTGTTGTAATACACGCCTCTTGCAAAGCGCCGCGGATCATCCGGGTTCTTGCCAAACCGCCGGCGCCACACGCTACCGAAATCCGTCACCGCAACCAACACTCTGCTATGCACCTTTCAGCCGCCGGTTTTCCCGACGCTCAGCGTACAGTTGCTCCTGTAGATTGTTGATGAGTTGCACCACCTTCGGATCTGCCGCGCTCATATCGACGGGACCAGCCACGACGTGATTTGGATCCGCCTTTTTCGCAATCGCGTCAAGACGCAAGGACATCTCTGCTATTAGCTTTTCCTTTTCCTGCAGGTCACGTTTGGCTAAGTCTCTTTCGCGCTTATAAGAGTCCCTCTCGTCGGCGACAGATTGCAGTTGAATCTTGAGGTCGCTCGTATCTGAACCCGCTGCGGGAATGGACATGCCATGGTCGGCCGCCTCGATCGCCCGGTTGCAGCGTTCAATGTGATCGTTGTATTTCTGGATCGCCTCGCGCGCCACGCCTCGGGAATATGCGTCGTGGTTGTCCAGGTCCGTCATCATCTCCGCCGTGATCCACATGGCGCGACGATGGTCGATCCATTGCTTGGTGTACAGTATTGCCAAGACCAGCAGCGCAATCGTCGTGCCCAAGCTGTACTTGAAGTACGGGTTGCGCACGCTCTCATCCAGGAACACCTGGCGGCGTTCTTCCATCCACGCGCCGTAATCGAAATTGTTGGGATTGAACTGCTTGAGCAGGAACTCGTACCAGGTGTCACCCCGCTGGTACATCGGACGGGCGGCCTGTGTTCGGGGCCATGCGTCGGGCTGCACTTGTTGCTGCCCATGTGATGTTCTTTGAGATTGCCGTTCTTGCTGTGCGACTGCTGAGCCGACCGTCATCAGCCCAACCACTGCAAGTGCGATTGCCGCGAGCGTCCGCTTCATAGGCGTATCAACTTTCCTTATCCGCGACGGGCAAACCGCCTGGTCGCCGCCAGTTCAGGCGTTTTGAACCGCAGGTTTGCTCCGGTGGACTGCTCGCGGGACTGCCTCGTTCGCGCGTACAGTTCTGGCTCAAAGTTGGGAATCCGGACGTCCTGTGGCGGACGGACGTGCAACAACTGGTGCAATGTGCCGCGCGTGTCATCCGTCATCAGAATCTCCATTTGCCCCTTGGGAAGGTTCTTGATGTGTTCATCAAGCGCGCGGGTCTCGCGATCCTCGCTCTCCGTGGCCCGGTCGGTTGCCTCGTACTTCTCGTAACCAAACATGCGCCAGCGGTGCATCGATACGCTGCGCCGTGTCACGGTGTGCTCCGCCGAAGCCCGCAGGAAATAGCGGGCTGTCTCTTCGTCGCGGGTACGCAACGTCAGAGTCGTGTTCGGCGCCGATGTCACGTCTTCCTTAAAGCCCCGGCCAACCTGCATGAGTTGCGGCAGGCTTTGCATCGAGAACAGAAACGCCGTGTGGGTGCCGCGAGCAGTCTGCAGGATCTGTGCGAAGTTGCGGTATCCGAATGGTGCAAACTCATCCAGCACCACGCTGAACATCGGGCGGTTGGTGCGCCGCCGCTGCTCCTCGCTTTCGTACCGTTTGCCCACGACCAGTTGCAGGTTCTGCAAAAGCATTTTCCCCAGAGCTCGCACAGGTTCGGTGTTCTTGTTGACGTTCAACGTGACGAACAGGATTAGCTCCTGCTCGATCACTTCGTCCAGCGACAACAGTTCCTCGTACGGGCCGGTGATCACGCTCAGCTCATCATCCAGGAACGTCATGCACTCGTTGACCAAGCCCTGGATCTTCGGCACACGCTCGCGGTCCCCAAACGACTGGTAGAGGTTTTTAACCGACATCTCGAAGTTCAGGCGGCGCTGTACAGGGATGGATGAGTCGTGTTCCAAGCGGTGGCGCGCCTTCTCGACCTGTTCCCGCAGCACCTGTTCGTCAATCGCCATGACCAGCACGTCATAGAAATTGAACTTCTGACCGGTGTGCACCAGTACGCGGACGATATCAGCCAAGTAGTTCAACTGGTGCTTGGCGAAGAACTCGTCATGCAGATTGAAGGAGCCGAAGACCATGTTGACGACAGACATGTAGTCCTCGTCACTGCAGTAGAACGGGTTATACCGGACAGAGATACCTGGGCGCGCGGGATTCAGGACTCGTAGCTGATGCAATCGTCCGGCACGGTGAACGTGCGGCAGAAGGTCGTAGAAGAACTCCAGATCGCCCTTGCCATCAAAGATCACCATCGGCAACCGGTGTGGATCCTTCGGGGCGCCGACAACTCGCGCCATGTCCTGCGTAATGATGTTCTTTAGAAGCGTGGTCTTGCCAGATCCGGTCATGCCCAGCACGATGCCCTGCATGACGCGCACCCTGTCCGGCCAATACCACGGCTTACCATGGATGTCGTAGCCGAGAACCACGGCGTCTTGTTTCCAGGCTTCGGCCGTAAACTGTTCGTCCCGTTTCCGGGAGATAACCATCGGTGGATGTGGCCACTGCTTCTCCCGTCGGGAACGTGCGGTGGCAATCAGGATAGAAGAGCCGACGATGGCCAAGCCGCCCAGAGCCAGGTAGCAGCCCAACTCGGCAATCTGGCGGTTCGTGAAGAAGAAACGCTCGCGGGCCACGTACCAGGCGAACCAACAGACTGCCATGAGAACGAGGGCGACGACGATCTCCATGCTTTCCAGAACTGGCGGATTCTGCTGGCGGTTGAAGTACGAGTCGCGCATCATTGCACCGCCGTCACCACGCGATCCAGGTAGACTGCGCACATTTGCACTGCAGCTACTGCTACTACCCATCGCCAGAGGCGCACAAATGCCCGTCGATTGTGCAGACAATCATCAATGTCCCAGGTCGTGCGTGGTACCACCATCAAGACGATTCGATAAATGAGTACGGCCACTGCTCCCAGCAGCCAGCACTGGGGCAAAGTGGCTGCCGTCCATTGGCCGACAAGGCTGGCCTGTGTCCCCGAGTGTGCGAGCGCAGTGCCGGGCAGCCACAGCCAGTACACACACGCGCCTTCCAGCGTGATGGCCAGTAGCATGGCAGCGAAGAAGACGAATGCCTCAACTTGACGAAGGGTTAATGTCGTGTCTTTGGGGCCGCGAGTCTCCGTGTTTTCCATAGGTCTCTGCCTCTTAATGCTGTTTCATCTTTGGGCTCAACACCCAGCGCATGAGAAACCCCAGAACGCCGCAGAACACGAACCCGCACGAGAGGCCTAAGTGAAAGGCGTTGTTCTCTGGCCGGTACAGATAAAGCCACGCCAGCCGAGCCAAGCCGAACATCAGAAAAGCCCAAAACAGAAACTCCCAGTCGCGAATCAACTCTTGTGCATCGCTGGCCACGTCGCGTGGCGCGGGAGGTCTCACGCCATTCGCATTGGCCTCGTCATTCATACTCGTCGCCTTACAGCAGGTTGTTGAAATAACTGAAACAGCCAAACACTAGAGCTGACACAAGACAGGACAGCACAAACCAACGCCTGGGTGGCCTCGCCGCTTTCCCGTCAAACGGGTTGGCTGCTTCGAACACCCCGTCACGCATGACTTTGCCGAAGCCAATGTCCGGACGATTGCGCATATATTGGCGCAGCGCCTCGTAAACCTGTTTGTCTCTAACTCGTTCCGTCATCACTCGACGTCCATAACTCGTGTTACTTGCTAGCGCACCAGAAACGCAGTTACCTGCGACTGCTGGCCATGGTTCAAAGCGTCCCCGGATTGATTGGGGTTGGGAAACTGCAAGCGCAAAACCGTCGGGTGCGGGTTTGATGCCACCTGCAAAGCCACCACGCCGACCACCTCCTCGCCTGGGGCGATGTGCACAGACTGTACCTGCCCATCCAAAACCTTCACCGGAGTTTCTTGTTTGACTTTGAGTTTGGTTATTTGCTCGTCACCGAGCTGCGAGTTGACAAAGCCATACAGCGACTGCGGAGAGCGTACCCCGTCCAGTTGGTACACCTGCGGGGTGTCGAGGCTGTACGGCTGAGCGCTGTGATTACAGACGGCGTAACGGATCAGCAGGTGCCCGTCTTTTTCATACAGGTCGCTGATCCACACCTCAAGCAGCTTCGAGGCCCGCTGCTTCGAAGGCAACATTCGGACCGGCTTTCCCGCGAGCAGTAGTTCGGCGATCGACGGCGAAACCGGGGTAGGAGAATTCGTATTTGCCGGCTTCACTGGGTCCGCGTTGTGCACCGGCGTCTGGTCGACAGCAAAGTCCATGGTCGCTACTGAACCCGCGGGCTCCAATTCGTAGTTCAGGCGCTGACTTGCCGTCCAGATGAACAGGTTGGTTGCGGCATCTGCTTCCGTGGGCTGAACAAATACCTTGTTTTCCCTCCACTCGACCTTGAACGAAGGGCTTCCGGCCGCCACCTCAATAACCGGGTCGCCGACCTCGATGACAGTGAGGTGGTTGAGTGCGGTCTTCAGATGCACGATTCGGGTGCGGTCACTGGTTTCGGTTCCAATCTTCTGGGCAACAACTGAGACAACGGTTGCTGCCAGCACTAGCAGAGTCAGCGCGATGCGTTTCATAGTTCGCTTCCTTCTTCCTTTGCTCCCTTCCGGGTGAAGCCCAGGAGACTTCGGGGGGAAAGTCTCCTGGACGGTTGTGGTTAGTTGGTTTCAAGCAGCGGAACAACGCTCCTGTTGGGGAGTTGCGGCCGCTGTTGGGTGTCGGGAAAGATCACATTCCCGTTGCGTATCGCGCTGCGTCCCGCCTTGATCGGGAACTTCCGGACTCGCTCTAGCACGACAGGCGAGCCTTTTTCATCGCGATCGGTGAACACTTCCCCTGCCTTCGTGACTTGCGCTATGAAGATCAGGCGTTCAACGATTTGGCCATTGGTTTGTGTGAAGGGTTGAACCAGGAAGATCCGCCCTTCCGAGTCGATTTCCACTTCGCCGTCGCACAAACCGGGAACTTCCACGGTGACTGGACGGCCACCGGTGCGCTCCGCGATCTGATTGACGACTTCTTGCGGAAAGCTGTAGAACACGATCGACCCGGTCCCGGTCACCGCGTTCGGGTCCGGAGCTGCCCGTCTCTCCCTGCAAACGATGGCGTGCAAGGCCGACAGATAGGACAATCGAGTTCCATTCTTGCTGCTGCTCCATTTCTGAAGACCGTTTATCAGCGCCTTCAGCTCTTCTCCCGCTCGTTTTTCGTAGGCCTTCAAGGCAGCGGAAGCCTGGTTTCGCCGGAAGAACAGCTGCTTGCGAACCTCGGCGTCGTGCTTATTCGCCTCGATGTCCGCATTGGCTTTCTCCAGGTCAGCAATGAGCTGTTGACGCCGGCCCATGATTTCGGTCACACGGCTCCCGTAGTACCGGTTGACCACGAAGCACTCCTGATAGATCTCCGGGGTGAAGCTCTGTCCTCCGATCACTCCCCGGAAATCGCTCAAGCGGGCCGTCGCGGCACTGCCAAAGAACCGCCCCAGTTCCTTGCGGATGAAGTTGTACAGTCTCCCGACCTTATCGTTGCCATCGACATCCAGATGCTCGTCCATGTCTTCGATCCGGCGTTTCTGTTTCAGCTTCAGCCAGGGCGCTGTAGGCACATCGTTGCGGATGGTGCGGATCACCTCCTGATCGGGTTGGGTGCCGTGCTTCAGCTGATCCAGCGCATTCTGAAGCTGATCCACCAACTCCCGTGCCAAATCGGGCCTTCCTTTCGCCAGGCACGAAGTCTTCAAATCGGTTATGGCGCCGATCTGATTTCCGCGGGCCTGCATGGAAACTTGCGGAAGGTTCCACCATGGACTCGGAGGTTTCGGGTTTTTGGTCTTAACGGCAGAGTGTTGTTCCTCGTAGGCGAACCGGTCTGCGACGAACCGTGGAAAACGGTTGTCCTCGACCAGGCAAACCATATCGAAGTCAAAGTCACCGCCGTTTCTGGAAGCGGTTTCCGAATGAAGGACCAGCGTGCCTCTCAGCTGCAGTTGCTCCGTAGCAACGGCAGCGACGCCTTCCGTCGAAAGCTGGCATCCACGTTGTTCGAGGTGCTGCGCCAACAGGCGAACGGTGTCCTCCACTGAGAGGATTTCGGCCGGCAGGAGGTCTTCTTTCATGCGGATGGGATAGCGCACGACCAGCCCACGCCGGCAACTTGACTCGGCTATAGCGCTGGTCTTTGGGATCCAATCCGAACCGCAGACCACTTGTCCTTCTTGCAGGAAGAGGTAGCCATCGTCTGCGAGCGCGAACCCGGGAAGATGGAAGCCGCCACTGGTGCAGAGGCGATACGCCCATTTCATCAACACCCGCTGGAGGTGATGCTGAATGAACGGATGCTTCAACATGTACCCGGTAGCGTCGGCAATCAGAGCTGCCTGCGCCACCGTGTATTCGCTCGAGGTGTAGTCAGGATCGGGGTCTTCGCCGGGCTCCAGTACTCGTTGACTCTCCTGCGTGCCCAGCAACTGAAACAGCTCCGTGAAGTTGTTCGCTTCGAAGGCCTGCCGCACTTTCTCGATTTGGCCGAGAGCGTACGGTTTGATTTCCAGTTCAATGGAGTCTTCCGGCGCGTGTTCCAGCAGGGTGTAACTCGAATCGAATTCGAGATTGCGGGAGACGTCACGAAAGCCGACCATGACCGGACCGCGGAAGGTGTGCGCTTGACGATCTCCCATGAGCGATCGAATCGTCCGCAACACTTTTCCCTGGTACTTGGGCTTTACGCACGATCTGGGCAGGATGATGTCGACATCGAGGTGTCGAGCGACTTCATCCGCCATGACCTTGAATGCGCCCTTCGCCTGGGTCTTGTCGAAGGCCAGGCGAAATTGATAGAGGCGATGCGTTCCG
>Ga0335081_10005204_pt1 | contig 20582 bp, 21 predicted proteins | sample Lox_Sample_35_FD_206713 | JGI IMG/M metagenome (GOLD analysis project Ga0335081, IMG submission 206713) | Soil microbial communities from Loxahatchee National Wildlife Refuge, Florida, United States - Lox_Sample_3.5 | ecosystem: Environmental > Terrestrial > Soil > Wetlands | place: USA... | reverse complement strand
CCGGTAGTGCCAGCATCCAAACGGAGGAAGGAATGACGATGGTCAGACGGGACGACGCGGCGGCCGGGCGGGCGGCCAGCGCCGCCGAGTGCTCGAGGCCCACCAGCGGGCCGGGCGCCGGTTCCGGGCCGCCGGAGCGGGCAGCTTCGTGCGCGAGCAGGGCGACGGGCCCGCCGTGGTCTGCGTGCACGGCATGATCGGCACCTCCTTCCTGTACCGCAAGCTGCTGGCCGAACTGGCCGGGTACGGGCTGCGCGGCGTCGCGTTCGACCTGCCGGGCTGCGGCCTGGCCGACCGGCCGCCCGGCTACGACTACAGCTGGACGGGGCTGGGGAGGTTCTGCGTGGCCGCCGTGGACGAGCTCGGCCTCGGGCGATTCCACCTGGTGGTGCACGACATCGGCGGCCCGGTCGGCTTCGAGCTGGCGAGCGCCGTGCCCGACCGGATCATCTCGCTGACCCTGCTCAACACCACCGTCGACGTCACCGACTTCACGTCGCCGTGGAGCATGGAGCCGTTCCGGCACCGCGGCCTCGGGGAAGCGTGGATGCGGTCGCTGAACCGGCCGTCGTTCCGGTTCCTGATGCGGCTGCAGGGCATCGGCGATCCCGCCGCGGTCTCGGCGGCCGAACTCGACACGTACCTCGCGCTGATCAGGGGGCCCGACCATGGCCGCGCCTTCCTGCGGATCATGCGCAGCACCGAGCGCACCCCGGCCAAGCAGGCCCGCTACCGGGCCGCGGTGCGTGACGCACGCTATCCGGTGCAGGCGATCTGGGGGGCGCAGGACCCGGCGATGACCCTGGCCGTCTACGGCGAGAAGGCCCGGGCCGCGGCCGGGCTCGAGCGCGTGCACACCGTGCCAGGCAAGCACTTCCCCCAGGAGGACCAGGCGCCGGCCATCGCCCGGCAGATAGCCGAGTTCGCCCGGGTCAGCGAACGGGCGGGTGAATGATCCAGATGTTCGGTTCCCAGTACTCGCCGAGGTCGCGGTCGCGGTCGATGCGGACGGTGGCCAGGCCGGCCGGGAAGACGTAGTCGCCGGTCTCGGGGAACCGCAGCTGGGTCCACGACTCCCAGTCCGCGACGGTGCCGGCGATGTGCAGCGAGCGCGGGATGGCCGGCCCGATCCGGGCGCCCAGCTGGGTGTGCACCCGCATCCAGGGGTCGAACGTGGACCCGTCGGGCCGGGTCCAGCGGACGTAGCGCTCGATGGGGGTGATGGGGTAGCGATCCTTGTGGCTGGGCCGGACCGGGGCGATCAGCTGGCCCAGGCCGGCGTCACGGGCCAGGCCGGACATCGCCTTCAGCACCGGGGCCGACAGGCGCCTGCCCTGGTAGCGCGGCGGGATCTTGGCCGCAAGCGCGCATACGGCGGTGGGCCGGCCGCCGGCCTGGCGCAGCTCGAAGGCGGCCGCGACCGTCACGTCGATGCCCGGCCCCAGGCCGGCGTCGGTGCCGTCCCAGGCGACCGGGATGGTGTTGCCCTCGGCCAGGACCGTGCCGTCCCCGGGGTCGCAGAGCAGGAACTGCCACTCGGGGAACACGTCGTACAGCTGCGGCCAGTAGTAGTTGAGCACGTGGCCGTGCGTGTTGTACTCGGGCCAGACGCCGTCGAACAGGTCGCCGAGGCTCTCCCAGAGTTCCGGCCGCTCGCTGTACCGCACCACCTGCGGGTCCACCCGTCCAGTATCCGCGCCCAGGGGGAAGGGAAGGCGAAGGACCCTGGCTTTGCGGGACCTCAGCCCGTGGCCGGGGTTCTTTCGCCGTGACCAGGGTAAGAGGTAGTACGCGATCTAAGGGGGCGCGAGATGGCCCAGAACCCGATGGCCCAGTACCCGGCCGATCACGCGGGACTTGAGATATTGCCGTTCGACCGGTGCCTGGAGTTGCTGGCCACGGTCCCCGTCGGACGGGTCAGCTTCTTCGCGGACGGCGAGATCGTGGTGCTGCCGGTCAACCACCTGATGGACGGCCCGGACCCGGTGTTCCGGACGGCCCGCGGGTCCAAGCTGTCCGCGGCCGACGGCCTCGAACTGGTGGCGTTCGAGGCCGACTACTACGACGAGCGGACCCGGTCGGGCTGGAGCGTCCTGGTCAACGGCCGCGCCCACGGGGTCTACGACGACGGGGAGATCCAGCGCCTGAACGGCCTGGGCTTGCAGCCCTGGATCCGTCCCGGGGACCGGCCGTTCTGGATCAGGATCCGGCCCGCCTCGATCAGCGGGCGGCAGACACCGAGAACCAGGTAGATCGCAGGTAAGCGGGGAAGCGTGGCGGGGGCGGTGAGCTAGTTCGTTCGGTACCTGGATCTTGATTTTTCGTGGCGGGGCGAGTCGAGAATTTTTGACATGGTGTCTTTCTTGCTTTACATTATCCGTGTCAAAGTTTCTTTACATTACGGGGACCGAGATGTCGTACGACGAGAAGGGCACCTGGGTGTACCTGATGGCCAGCGCGGGTGCCTACCTGGTCTACCTGGTGATCATCGCGGGGCGGCTGGCCAGCACGCCGGCCGCGGAGGTGTCGTACGTACCGGTGCTGCTGTGGACGACCGGCGCCTCGATCGTGGTCTCGATCGTGGGCCGCGTGGTGGCCGAGACGGCCCGGCCCAGCGACAGCCGCCGGAGCGACGTGCGGGACCAGGAGATCTACCGGTTCGGCGAGTACGCCAGCCGCTGGTTCCTGGTGGCCGGCGCGGCGGCGGGCCTGCTCATGGCCATGGCCCGGTGGGAGTACTTCTGGATCGCCAACGTCATCTACCTGGGATTCGTGCTGTGGGCCGTGGGCGGGTCCGTGCTCAAGCTGACCGCCTACCGGCGGGGCCTGTGACCAAGCCGACCAGGATCACCAACTCGATCCGCGCGCTGCGGTTCGCCCGCGGGGAGATGACGCAGGCGCAGCTCGCCGAGCGCATCGGGGTGACCCGCCAGACCGTCATCGCCATCGAGCAGGGGCGCTACTCCCCCTCGCTGGAGATGGCCTTCCAGATCTCCCGGGTGTTCCGGGTGCCGCTGGACGAGGTGTTCCAGTATCCCGAGGAGTTTTCATGAAGGCTGCGGTGTACCGCCGGTACGGGGGCGCGGACGTGGTTTCCTGCCAGGACGTGCCGACGCAGCTACACGTGATCTTCGACGCGGCCGGGCGGAGTTCGTTTCTGCACTGCCGGGCCGCGCTGCGCCCGGCGGGGGTCTACCTGACGACCGCGGCGTCTTTGCCGATCCTGCTGCAGATGGGGTGGACGGGAGTTTTCGGGGGGCGGAAGGCGGTGGTCGCGTTCACCGGGCTGCGCCCGGCGGGCGACAAGCGCCGGGACCTGGCCTTCATCCGGGAGCTCGCCGAGGCGTCGGCGCTGGCCGGGGTGGTCGACGCTGATTATCCGCTGGCGCGGATCGGCGACGCGTACGCCCGCGTCGACGCGGGCCACAAGAAGGGCAACGTCGTGGTCACGATGACCGGTGCTCCCTGACGGGCCGGCTAGCCGGCGAACGGCGGGGCGGGGGGCTCGCCCCACCAGCCGCGCAGGAACTCTGCGGCCCGCTCGCAGGCGCCCGCGAGCGGGCCGCCGGGGTGACGCAGCGCGTCGAGGATGAGCCCGGTGACGGTGGCTTCGACGGCGGCCAGGACCTCGGCCGGGGTGGCGCCGGGCGGCGACCGGTAGCCGATCACCGCGCCCGCGTTGCACACGAAGTCCGGTAGCGGGAGGATGCCGCGCTGGCGGAGCACGCCGGCTCCCGGCGCGGTGTAGGGCGCGTTCGCGGCGGGCGCGATGACCTTGACGCTTTCTGGCAGCGATCCGGCGACCGGGCCGCTGATCGCTCCCGGCCGGGCGCCGGGGACCACGACATCGGCAGCCGCCGCGGTGAAGAGTTCGCCGGGCGGGCCGACCGGGCGGCCGTAGCGGGCGACGCACGCGTCGCCGTGCACGCGGCGCAGCGCGAGCAGCAGTTCGACGTCCAGGCCGGCCGGGTCGGTGACGCAGCCGGCCACGGTGGACACCGCGACCACCCGGCCGCCGCGGCGGGTGACCTCGCGGGCCACCCCGCCGCCCACCTTGCCGAACCCCTCGATGGCCACCGAACGGCTTTCCCAGCCCCAGCCCCAGGTGGCGCTCAGCGCGGCGTCCGCGGCCACCGCGACGCCGTACCCGGTCAGCAGGTCCTCGAACGGCACGCCGCCCACCACGGCCGCGATGGCCGACGGCGTGGCCCGGCCGGCCCGCAGCGGCGCGAAATCCTCCTCGGCCGTACCCATGTCCGGCCCGGTCAGGAACCGGCCAGACAGGGAGCTCACCTCGGCGCAGAACCGGGCCATGAGGTCGGCTTTCCCCGCCGGGTCGGCCGGGTCGCCGCGCACGCCCGCCTTGGCCCCGCCGACCCGCTGCCCCAGCGCGGCGAACTTGTAGGTCATCGCCCGGGCCAGCAGCGCCACCTCGGCCGGGCTGACGTCCGGCGCCAGCCGCGTGCCCCCGGCCGACAGCGGGGCCCCGGGCAGATCGAATACCACGAACCCGGGGACCGAGGCCAGCTCGACGATCTCCGGGCCGACCTGGTCGCGCCCGGCCAGCGGTTCGCCTGTCATGCCATCTCCGATACGGTTCCGCCGCGCTGCGGCCGCCTGCCAGACGATAGCAGGCGCCGTGTAGGAGGATGGACGCATGCTGGTCGTTCATGTTCATGCCCGGGTACGGCCGGAGCGGGTGGCGGACTTCCTGGCCGCGACGCTGGTCAACGCGCGGGAATCGCTGGCCGAGCCGGGCGTGCTGCGGTTCGACGTGATCCAGGATCAGGCCGACCCGGCGCACGTGGTGCTGACCGAGGTCTACCGGGACGAGCAGGCCCCGGCGGCGCACAAGCTGACGCCGCACTACGCGGCCTGGCGTGACGCGGTCGCCGAGATGATGGCCGAGCCGCGGCAATCGGTCCGGTACTCCGCGGTGTTCCCGGCCGACGCCGGCGGCTGGGCCAGCGGCTCGCCGTGAACTTCGAGTTCGCCACGGCCGGCCGGATCATGGCCGGGGGCGGCCGGGTGGCGGAACTGCCGGGGGTGCTGGCCGGGCTGGGATCCCGGGTGCTGGTGTGCACCGGCGCGAACCCGGCGCGGCATGCCGGGCTGCTGGCCGGTCTTGGGCTGCCGGCCGCGGTGCTGGAGGTGGCGGCCGAGCCGACGGTCGGGCTGGCCCGGGCCGGGGTGTCCGCCGCGCGCGACTACGGCGCCGACGTGGTGGTGGCGATCGGCGGCGGCAGCGTCATCGACACCGGCAAGGCCGTGGCCATGCTGCTGGGCAACGGCGGTGACCCGCTGGACTACCTGGAGGTCATCGGGTCCGGCCGGGCGATCACCCGGCCCGCCGCGCCCTGCGTCGCGGTGCCCACCACGGCCGGCACCGGGGCGGAGGTCACAGCCAACGCCGTGCTCGCCTCGCCGGAGCACCGGCTCAAGGCGAGCCTGCGCAGTCCGCTGATGATCCCCCGGGTCGCGCTGGTCGATCCGCAACTCACCGTGTCGTGCCCGCCGGCAGTCACCGCCGCGAGCGGCCTGGACGCGCTCACCCAGTGCCTGGAGCCGCTGGTCTCGCCGCGGGCCACGCCGCTGACCGACGGGCTCGCGCGCGAGGGCCTGCGCCGGGCCGGCACGGGCCTGCGGGCCGCCTACGCCGACGGCGGGGACCTGGCGGCCCGGGCGGACATGGCCATGTGCAGCCTGCTGGGCGGGATGGCGCTGGCCAACGCCAAGCTCGGCGCGGTGCACGGGCTGGCCGGCGTCATCGGCGGCCGGGCGGACGTGCCGCACGGCATCGCCTGCGCCGCGCTGCTGGCCCCGGTCATCGAGGCGAACGTGCGGGCGCTGCCGCCCGGTCACCCCGCCCTGGAGCGCTACGCCCAGGCGTCCCGGCTGCTGACCGGCTCTTCCGACGCGTCCATTCAGGACGGCCTGGCCTGGATCCGCGAGACCCTGACCCTGCTGGTGGTGCCGGGGCTGGCGTCGTTCGGCCTGGAGCCGGGGCAGGCTGACGCCATCGCGGCCGCGGCGGCGACCTCGAGCAGCATGCAGGGCAATCCCGTCGCCCTGAGCCCCGGCGACCTGAGCGCTATCGTCCGGCAGGCGTTGTAACCGCGTCCGCGTCCGGGTCCGCATCGTCCGCGCCCGGGTGGCCGGTGCCGGGGATGTCGCGGATCACGGCGCTGGGCCTGCTCATCCTGGACGGCCACCAGTTCCACCGGCCGAGCAGCACCACCGTCGAGGGCACCAGCAGGGTACGGACCAGGAAGGTGTCCATCAGCACGCCCAGCGCCAGGCCGGCGCCGACGTCACGGAACTGGGTGGAGCCCTGCTGGGCGCCCACGATGGCGAACACGGAGAACGTGCCGCCGAGCACCAGGCCGGCCGAGGTGATCGTGGTCCCGGTGGCGTTGAGCGCCCGGCTGACCGCCTCCTTCAGCGGACGGCGCTGGGCTTCCTCCCGGATCCTGCTCATCATCAGGATGTTGTAGTCCTCCCCCAGGGCGAGCAGGAAGATGAACATCAGGAAGGGCAGGAAGAAGACCAGCCCGCCGTCCCCGGCGACCTCGACGAACAGCAGCACCGACAGGCCGAGCGCGGCCAGGTAGGACAGCCCGACCGAGACGATCAGGTACAGCGGCGCGACCAGGCTGCGCATCACCAGGGCGAGCAGGAACCCGATCACGACGATCGCGATCGGGATCACGGTGGCGAGGTCGCTGTTGGAGATGCTGCTGATGTCGTAGATGGCCGGGGCCTGGCCGCCCACGCCGTAGTCGGCGGCGCCGAGGCTCCGCGCCACGGTGGCCGCCTCGGCGCGGACCGCGGGGACGGCGTTCATCGCGACGGTGGTGGACGGGTCGCCCGCCTTGAGGCCGGTCTCGAACTGGACCGTCCGGCCATCTGGGCTTATGTACAGCGCGGTCGCGCGATACAGCTGGTAGACGGCCTGCGGGATATTAGTTCCCGCGGGCGGGACCGGCGGCAGCAGCTGGGGTGCGCCCAGCCGGTCATGCAGCGCGGTGAGCTGGGCTGGCGTGAGCGCGCCGCCGTTCGGGTTCAGCGGCCCGGTCACCCCGGTGAACAGGCCGCTGGCCACGAGCTGGCTCCTGGCGCTCTCCAGGGCGGGCAGGTCGTTCCACGCGGGCTGCCGGAGCTGGTAGATGAGGTTCGTCGGGTTGGCCGAGGTGTTCGGGAAGTGGGCGGAGAGGATGGCAGATCCGGCCGCCGAATCGGTGCCCGCGGGCGCCGTGGTGTCCCCGCCGAACCCGGCCGGCGTGTACGCGATTACCGCGCAGGCCAGGCCGCCGAACACCACGAGGCCGCTGATGAGGGTGGGTGCCGGGTGCCTGACGATCCGGGACGAGACGCGCCCCCAGACGCCCGTCTTGCCCGCGCCGGCCTGGGTCTTGCTCGGCCAGAACACCGCCCGGCCGAAGATGGCCAGCAGGGCCGGCAGCAGCGTGAGCCCGGCCAGCAGCATCACGCCGATGCCGATCGCCAGCGGGATCCCCAGGTTGGAGTAGAACTCGAAGGTGGCGAAGAGCAGGGACAGCAGCGCCGCGACGACGGTGGCGGCCGAGAAGGTGATCGACTCGCCGACCCGTTCCACGGCCGCGACGACCGCCTGCCGTTTGTCCAGGCCTTGGCGCAGGTTTTCGCGCACCCGGAAGACCAGGAACAGGCCGTAGTCCGTGCCCGCGCCGAGCACCAGCACGATCAGCAGGATCTGAGCCAGCGGCGACACCTTCAGCCCGTGATGCGCCGCCTCGGCCACCAGCGGACCGGCGATCGTGACGGCCAGGACGGCCGGGATGAGCGTGACCAGCGGAGCGAGCAGCGCGCGGAACACCAGCAGTAGCAGCCCGACGATGAAGATGATCGACAGCAGCTGGATCTGGCTGTCCGTGTTCCCCGACTTCGACTGCTGGTCCACGTTGATGGCGACGGCGCCCGCCAGGTGCACGGACAGGCCGGACGGCGGGGCGTCGCGAGAGATCGTGTCACGCAGGTCCTTGACCAGCGTGGTCAGGCCGCTGCCGGTACCGCCGGCGCTGACGTTGGACAGCACCTGGAGTTGCGCGGCCTGGCCGTCGGGCGAACGGCCGAGGTCACGGACCTTGACCACGGTGGGCACCTTGCCCAGGTCCTGCTGAAGCGTCTGCAGCCAGGCCTGGTCGGCCGCGGTGAGCGTGCCCTGGGTGGACGCGGCGACGACCGGCACCGGCGTCAGGGTGGACCCGCCCAGCGGCGCCGCCAGCCGCAAGGCATGCTCGCTCGGAGCGCTGGCCGGGAGGAAGTTGGCGTTGTTGCCCTGGGTCACGCTGGACAACGACGGCAGGGCGCGTGGCACGGCGACGGCCGCGATGACCCACGCGACCAGGATGAACCACCGGAATTTGACGGCGAAGGAACCTAGCCCTGCGAAAATCGCGTGAATGCGCACTTGGTAGAGGGTACTGAAGCCAAGCTGAGGTTCGGCTGAGAGGGGGTTACGGCGTGTTAGCCGGGCCAGTGCAGGACCGGGGCGAGGGAGCGGGCGAACGACGAGGCGGGCAGCAGCCGCAGGGCGGTGTTGCGCAGGCTCACGGCCACCGGCAGCGCCCACTGGGCGGCCACGCCGACCTGGCGGGCGCGCCGGGCGATCATCTGGGTCCGCGGCCGCCGCTGCCGATCGTAGGCGTCCAGTCCGTCCCCGCTCGCCATGACCTCGGGCACTGCGGCGCGCAGCACGGCGAGCAGGTCGGCGCGGTGGATCATGGCGGTGGGCCCGAAGCGGCGCTCAAGCTCGGCGGTGTCGGTGCGAGACAGCCACCGGCCCGCGGCGTCGCGGATACCGGCCTGCCCCTGGAGCACGGCCCGCCCGCGGACCGGTTCGCCCACCCCGAGCGCGTCCAGCGCCCGGATCGCATTGGGCCACAGGACCAGGCCCGCGCCGACCTCGGTGAATTCCGGCGCGCGCTCGAGGACCTCGACCTGCCAGCCGCTTCGGGTCAGGGCCAGGGCAGAGGCCAGCCCGGCGATCCCGCCGCCGATGATGATCGCTTTCATGGCGCTATTCTCCTCTACATTTGTAGAGTACTCTACGCCTGTAGAGTGAATCACGAGGAGGTGACCTGTGTCACGCCGGTCCGAGATCGCTGACGCGGCCATCGGCACGCTCGCCCGGGACGGGATGCGCGGGCTGACCCATCGCGCCGTCGACCGGGCCGCCGGGCTGCCCGAGGGGTCGGCCTCGTACTATTTCCGCACCCGCCAGGCCCTGCTGCAGGCCACGGTCCAGCGGCTAGCCGAGCTGGACCGCGCCGACATGCTGGAACGGACTGGCGCGCTGGAGCAGGCGGGCGTGCCGGAAGAAAGTGGCGCGCTGGAACAGGCTGGCGCGCTGCACCGCATGGGCAGGCCCGGGTCGACGGGGCGGGACCTGGACGGGTTCGCGGGCGCAGCCGCGGGGCTGGTGGAGCACTGGCTGACCGCCGGGCGGGAGCGCCAGCTGGCCCGCTACGAGCTGGCCCTGGAGGCCACTCGCCGTCCTGAGCTGCGCGAAGCGCTGGTGGCCTCCGGCACCGCGATCCGCGCCGCGGTCGCCGGCCAGTTCGCCGCCGCAGGCATCCGCGAACCCAGTCGCCGGGCCGCCGGCTTTGTGGCCTTCCTCGACGGCCTGCTCTTCGACCAGATTGCCGGGTCCGGGACCCGGGAGCTGACCAGCGCCGACCTGCGCACTGCCATCGGGACGCTGCTCGTGGCGGTCGCCGGACCCTGAGCTAGTCCAGGGATTCGGCTGGCCGCTGACTGGCGCCCGGCCGCAACCCCACGGGTCCCGCTAGTCCCATCAGCACGTTAATTCTTCAGCTGAAACGGATCATGCGAAATTAGCGTGGAGTTTTTGGCCTCGGCGGAGTGTTTGGTACCCCCTGGGGTACCAAACACTCCGCATAACCCTGATCCTCCACGTTATTCGCTTACCTGTTCGGTGATCTTGGCCAGACGAGACATCATGGGGTGCTCACGTATCAGCGAGCACATGCGTACCAAGCGGAGGCAGGACGTGATGGCGGCGACGCGTTCGGGTACCCAGGGCGGGGAACCGGCCGGGGCGCTGGGTGGGGATAGCAAGCGGGGTGGCCGAGGCGGGAGGCGGATTCGTTCGGGGTAATGATTGTCGGGTGAGCCATGGGGGGTCGCGGCGGGGGGTGGGGGGAAGCGGGCCTGGCGACCGGCCCAGGCGGAAGAGCATCTGGAGGTGCTGGCCGGGCGGGGCCAGGGCGGCGGCGGCCTGGCGGGTCCGGGGGTTCTCCACGACGGCCGTGAGGGGGGCGGTGGCCAGGCCGCCGGCGTGGGCGGCCAGGCTGAGGCGCTGCCAGGCCAGGCCCGCGCGGATCCAGGCGGCTTCGGTGTCCTCGGCCGAGGTCAGCAGGCCGAGCAGCGGCCCGGCCGCCAGGGCCTGGGCGTCACGCTCGCCCATCTGGAGCAGCGGCTCGCCTGACCGGCTGAGCGCGGCGATCAGGGACTCGGCGGCATCCGGCGGCAGGGGCAGGGTCATGCCGTCGCGCCGGGGGTCGGCGGGATCGGTTCGCAGCCAGCCGGCCAGCTCCCGGGCGAAGGCACCGGTGCGGGCCAGCTCGGCGACGGCCTGGCGATGCAGGTCGGCCAGGCGGGCCCGGGAGGCGGGGTCGGCGACGTAGGCGACGGCGATGCCGTCTAGGCCCGGCAGCCGGGGCGGCTCGACGGCGTCCGGGGGGTAGCCGCGCTTGTCGGTCACGCGCGAGACCAGGGCGGGGAACAGCGAGGCCAGCGCGGGGTCGGGCTCGGAGTGGGCGCCGGGGCCAGAGTGGGCGCCGGGGCCGGGGCCGGGGCCGGGCAGGGCGAGGCGGACGGCTCCGTCGGGGGTGATCTCCGGGGTCATGGCCAGGCCAGCGACGGCGGCCGCGACGAGGACGCTGGCGGCGCTGCAGCCTACGCTGATAGCCAGGGCGCGCCGCCGCGGATCGGCGGCGGGCAGGGCGCGGGAGGGGTCGGGCAGGATGGTCAGCGATCCGCTGGCCGCCTGGAACCGCCACGGCTGGGTGTTGTGCGGCGAGGGCGCCAGCGTGGCGTAGGCCGCGAGCCTGACCAGGGCCGCGTCGGTGCCGTCGGCGGCGAGCGTGGCCGGGTCGGGCAGTTCGGGCCGCCGGCCCGCGACGGGACGCCCGGGCGACAGCCGGGCCAGGACCGTCGCGCGCTCCTCGGCGGTGCCCTGGTCGCCGGGCAGGTCGAGCGCCTCGGTGAGGCTCAGCCGGTACCGGCCGCTGCGGAGCGGGGCGCCGAGCAGGACGGCGCGGGCGGCCAGGGCGGCCAGGCCGGCGGCGGCGCTCGCGGTGCTCGCGACCTGCGGGCGGCCGACGAGCTCGCGGTTGATGAGCGGGAGCGAGGCCAGGGCGCGCAGCGGGACGTTGCCGACGCCGATGACCTGGGCGGCGTAACGGGACACCTGGTCCGGGGCCAGGCCGGGCCGGGTCAGGTCGTCCAGGGACACCCCGTCGAGCTGGCCGTTGAAGGGCTCGAGGCCGTCGTGCGGCTGGTCCCAGCGTTCCACGTCGAGCAGCACGGTGTCGCCGAGGTTGGTGGCCATCAGCAGCGGCTTGCCGTGCGCCTGCGCCATCAGGCGCAGCTGGACCTTCACGCGGAAGTCGTCCACCTCGTCGAACACCACGTCGCTGGCCGCGACGAAGGAGCCTACCGTGTCGTCGTCGAGGCCGTCCGGGTACTCCAGGCACGTCGCAAACGGGTCGAGCTCCCAGACCGCCCGCGCGGCGAGCTGGCATTTCGGCACGCCCACGGCGGGCAGGCCGCCCGGCGTGCGGTTCAGGTTGCTGGTCGCCAGCTCGTCGCGGTCGGCCAGCGAGAACGTGCCGCCGATGCCGTGGCGCAAGAGCGCCGCCAGGATGTTGCCGCCGACGGAAAGGCCGGCGATGGCCGGGTGAGCCTGGCGAAGTCTGGCCTGCTCGGAGGCGGTGATGAGGTTGCGATTGCGGTTGGTACGGAGCTCGAAGAGCGCTCCGGGCTCCAGGGTGCGCAGGGCGACGTTCAGCCACGGGTAGTGGGACCAGACCCCGGGCTCGCGCGCCCGGTAGTCCGCGATGAACGCGTCGCGCTGCCCGGAGGATCCGCCCGGCAGGCGCACCTCGGCTAGTTCGGCGGCCTGGACGGCGTAGATATCACGCACCTGGACGCCGGGGAACTGCGCCAGCCAGGCCGCGTGATCCGGCCCGTGCGGCTGCGTGGCCAGGGTCAGCCGGCCGGTCATGGGGTGCCTTCCGGCCTGGTGCGTTCGTCGACGTAGAGCGGGATTTTCCAGTGGCCGTCCAGCGTGGCCGGCGGATCCCGGAACTCCACCAGGACCGGGGCCAGCTCGCCGCTCGCGACCTCGCTGGCGATCTGCGGGAAATCATCGAGCAGGGAGCGCGCGGCGGCGGCCAGCGCGGTGCGGGCCGGCTCGGGGCCGGCTGATCCGGAGGCGGCTGGTCGAGGGGTGGCCGGTCGGGGGGCGGCCGGTCGGGGGGCGGCCGGTCCGGGCGCAGCGCGGCCGATGACGCGGACGATGGGCTGCTCGCGCCCCTCCCCCGGTGAGCAGGCGCGGACGAGCTGGACCGCCACGATGGACGGGTCGCGGGCGGCCAGGCGAGGTGCCCAGGTCCGCAGGTCGCGGTAGGGGACGAGGGTCGACCCGATGGCGGCTTCGGCGGTCCGCTCGATGTCGGACAGCAGGAGCCGGCCCTGTTTCCAGCCCCGGTAGGTGGCCCGGTCGCCGACCCGGTAGCGGATGATCGGCGCGGCCCGGGCGCCGAACTGGGTGACGACGACATCGCCGCGCGACCCGGCGGTCACCGGACGGCCGTCATCGTCGAGGATCTCGATGAGGTGCGTCTCGGAGAACGTGCGGTAGACGCCGTCGCCGTCGGGCGCGGCCCCGAGGGCGCCCGCGTCGGTGGTCGGGTAGAAGGCGGTCAGCCGGGCCTGGGGGAAGCGGGCCCGCAGCCGGGCGGCGTCGGCCTCGGCCAGGGCCGCCCCGCCGCACACCAGGAGCTTCGGGCGCAAGGGGCTGGACGCCCGGGCGATTTCCTGTAGGAACCCTGGCGAGCCGGAGATGGTGTCCGGCTCGAAGGCGGCGGCGCGCCTGAGCTGGTCGGGGAGGGGTTCGGTGGCCACGGTGACCAGGGCGTGGTCCCCGCAGTGCCGGGCCAGCCAGGTCATGGAGATCGAGGAGCCGGTTTCGCCCCGGAGCTGGCCGTCCGGGCGGTGGTCGGGCTGGCCGTCCGGGCGGTGCTCGATGCCCCAGTGCCGCTGGGCGGGGCCTGCGCCGCTCATCAGCAGGGCGCGCAGGAAGTTGTCGCCCAGGCCGCGGTGGGCGCAGTCCGCCGTCACGGGCACCAGGACCTGGGTGGCGGTGCTCCCGCTGGTGCTGACGATCAGCACGGGGCCCGGGCAGGCGGGCTGCCGGTCGTAGCCCGCCCGGGCCAGCCACTGCTTGTCGATCACGGGCACCCGGTGCCACGTTTGCGGCGTCTGGCCGGCCGGGTCGACGCCCGCGTCCTCGATCAGGTCGCGGTAGGCGGGGTTGAGGCTCTCCCGGGCGTGGTAGCGCAGCAGGGCGCCCGCGCGGCGCAGCCACCGCCGCTGAATCTGCCGGGGCGTCTGCCCGGCCACGGCGCCGATTTCACGCCGGACGCGAACCCAGGCGTCACCGGGCGGCTGCACCCGATCCGGCATGGCATGACCTCCAGGTTCAGCGGGGCGCGGTCACGTTCAGGGGGCGTGGTCAGGTTCAGGGGGCGTGGTCAGGTTCGGGGAGGCCCGGTCCGGGGCGGGCGGCCGGGGCGGCGCTGGGGGGCGGCGGCACCGGGCGCCCGGCCCGCGTCGGAAAGCGCGCGGCGGAGCAGGAACTCGATCTGGGCGTTGGTGCTGCGCAGTTCGTCGGCGGCCCAGCGGGCCAGCGCGTCGTGCACGGCCGGGTCCAGCCGCAGCAGGATGGTCTTCCGTTCGGTCGCCATGGTTACTGGTAGAGCGTGCCGGTGTTGACGACCGGCTGGGTGGCGTGCTCGCTGCACAGGACCACGAGCAGGTTGCTGACCATGGCCGCCTTGCGTTCCTCGTCGAGTTCGATGACGCCGTCGGCGCAGAGCCGGGCCAGGGCCGACTCGACCATGCCGACCGCGCCGTCCACGATCCGCTGCCGGGCCGCTATCACGGCGCTGGCCTGCTGGCGCCGCAGCATGGCCTGCGCGATCTCCGGCGCGTAGGACAGCCGGGTCAGCCGGGACTCGATGATCTTCACGCCCGCGGGCCGGACCCGGTCGGCGATCTCGATGGAGAGCTCCACGGTAATCTCCTGCGCGTTGTCGCGCAGCGACATCTGGCCCTCGTGATGCGCGTCGTAGGGGTAGCTGGTCGCGACGTGCCGGACCGCGGTCTCGGCCTGGGTGGAGACGAACGCGGTGAGATCATCGACGCCGAACGACGCCTTGGCGGTGTCCAGGACCTGCCAGACGACGACCGCTGCGATCTCGATGGGGTTGCCGTCCGCGTCGTTGACCTTGGCCGTGGCGGTCTCGTGGTTGCGGATCCGGGTGGAGAGCTCCCGGCGGACGGCGAGCGGGTTGACCCAGTGCAGGCCGTCGGCCCGGATCGTCCCGATGTAGCGGCCGAACAGCGTGACCACCCGGGCCTGGCCGGGAGAGACCGGAGTGAGCCCGCGCCCCAGCCAGAACCCGGCGACGGCCAGCAGGACGCCCAGTCCTATCGCCTGCGAGGCAGGGTCGACGATCCCCACGACGATCAGCCCGATCCCGGTAAGCCCGAGGATGACGGCGGCGACGGCCATCCCCCAGCCGGACGCTTCGCGGGCCGGCTGCTCGGTGAGGCCGGATGACGACCGCACATCGGACCCGCTGGCTGCCATCGGCTCGCCTCCTCGTCTGCCGGGGGGTGGGGCTAACTATAGCATTGTGATATCAGTTTTAGCTACCTGCCAGGGCTTCCGGGCGGGTGACTGGGTGACGGGTGAGACTGATGGCGAGGGGCCGGGACACTAGACGAACCGGATCAGGGTGTGGCACAGCTCGCCCTGGCGGCCGACGCCGTGGTCCCGGTCGGTGGCGCGGACGTCGACGGCGACGATACCGGTCCGGCCGTTGCGGGGCGGCACGAACCTGATGGTCCGGCGGCTGAACGCGAGGGCGGCGCCGTCCGGCGTCGGGACCGGGGGGTCGAGGCCGATGATGGCGGCCCAGGTATGCGCCATGGCGGCCGGATCCGCGACCGCCACGTCGACCGCGACGATGTCGTCGGCCTTGGCGGTCCGGGCGGCGAGCGCGGCCCGGGCCGCGGGCAGGTCGTCCCAGAACCACGCCTGCCGCGGCAGGAACTCGTCGAGCTCGAGGAGCACGCCGACGTCGAGCGGGTGCAGCTGGATGATCTGGTGTCCCATGGCCTGGGTCTGGACCGCGATCCGGACGCCGTGCTCGGCCGCGCGCTCCTGTACCCCGTCCAGCGACGGCACCTGGGTGGCCAGCACCCAGCCGGACGAGCCGCCGACACGGCCCAGCCAGCGGGCGACCGAGTGGTCCGGCGTGGTCGGGGCGAGCACCTCGACGTAGGTGTCCGGGCCGACCGGGGCGGTGAAGTCGGCCAGGTGCATCGCGGCCAGCAGCGGGTCGCCGAAGCCCGGGCCGAGCTCGAGCAGCTCGGTGGCGGTCCGCACGGCCGCCTGGTGGTCCAGGGTCGCGAAGCCGACCTGGCGGAGCTCGGCCCACATCACGCGCTACCGTCCGGTGTCCATGACCGTGGCCTTGAGCAGCTTGGTCATGCCGCGCTCGTAGCGGGCCGGGTCCCGGGCGTACCTGGCCCGCGCGTCGATGGCCATGAAGTCGGTGTCGGCCACGTGCTCGCCGCGGTCCAGCGCGTCCAGCCCGGCCCGGGCGATGTCCCGGGGATCTTCCTTGCGGCCCTGGACGTGCGCGGCCATCCGGGTGTCGACGGAGCCCACGATGAGCGCGATCACCTCGGTGCCCTGGTCGGCCAGTTCGGACCGGGTGATGCCGGACAGGAACAGCGCCGCCGCCTTGGCCGGGGAGTAGCCGCCCATGAACGGGGCCGGGAAGGCGCCGGCCACCGACAGCACGTTGGCGATGTAGCCGCCGCCGTTGGCCCCGAGCACCGGCGCGAACACCCGGGTCATGTTCAGCACGCCGAAGTAGTTCACTTCCATCTCGCGGCGGGCGGCGTCCGGGTCGCCGGCCAGCACCAGCCGCTGGTTCTCGAACCGGCCGGCGTTGTTGACCAGCAGGTTCACGTCCGGGCAGGCCGCCGCGGCGGCCCGGACCGCGGCCAGGTCGGTGACGTCGAGCGGCACGACCTCGACGGCCGCGGCGAGCCCGCCGAACTCATCGGTCAGCTCGCCGGGGCGGCGCACGCCCGCGTAGACCTTCTTCGCGCCGCGGGCGGCCAGTTCCCGGACGAACGCCAGGCCGATACCGCGGTTCGCGCCGGTGACGAGGGCCACCGAGCCGGCGGCCTTGGTGGGGCGCGGCATGGCCACCTCCGCAACGTCGGGGTATCGGGCCGCCCGGCTGACCGGACGGAGCTAGGCTTCGCGGGTCTTGGGCGGGTCGCCGCCGACCTGGATCTGCGAGCCGTGCAGCTCGCGCTGGCACACCGAGCAGTGCAGGACCGGGTGGAACTCGCTGCCGCAGGCGGTGTGGGTGAGCAGCATGGCCGGACCCTCGGGGGCGCGGAACCACCGGTCGCCCCACTCGAGCATCACCATGATGTGCGGGAAGAAGGCCCGGCCCTTGTCGGTCAGCCGGTACTCCACCCGGCCCGAGCCCGCCTTGGTCAGGACCGTCTCCAGCACGCCCATCTGGCAGAACGTACGCAGCCGGTCCGAGACGATGGTCGGCGGCGCGCCCGTCATCACCAGCATGTCGGTGAACCGCCGGGCGCCGAGGAACGCGGCCGCGATGGCCGCCGCGGACCAGCGGTTGCCGATCAGCTCGATGGTCTGCGGCACCAGGCCGGGCCCGGGCGAGCCGCCCGTGGACCGGCGCCTGGTGGTGGCGCGCGGCACCGACCGCTCGAAGCCGCCGCTCGGCCCGAACATGCCGCGGACGTCGCGGATCCCGGCCGGCTGGCCACAGGCCCGGCAGTGCATGACCGGGGAGAACTCCTCGCCGCACTCGGTGTGGTACATCGGCGGCAGCGGCTCGATGTGCTCGGTCACCCAGACGGCTTCCCACGACCAGATGGTCAGCAGCGGCTTCCACAGGTCACGGCCGCGTTCGGTGAGCACGTACTCGTACCGGCGCGGGGCGTCGGAGTACTGGGACATGGTGAACACGCCGGCCCCGGCGAGGCGGCGCAGCCGCACGGTCAGCACGGAGTTGGCGATGCCCAGCCGGTCCCGGAACTCCTTGTACCGGCGCACGTCGGCCATGATGGCCAGCCGGACGATGGCCAGGTTCCACTCGTCGCCGATCAGCCCCAGGGCGATGGCGTTGGAGTTCTCCGCAGGCCCGGACTCCGGTGCCGCTGCGTGGTCAGGCGTCTCGGCGTTGTCAGACGTGTTGCGCCCTCTCCGACTGGTCGTCAAGCCGGGCGCCGTGTTACCAGCCCCGGATGGACTCGCCGGGCGCCCAGCAGCTGTGCGTGCCACTGGCGATCCGCTCGGGGAGCTGAGCGCGCGCGATCGGGCCCAGGCCCACGTCGTTGGCGCGGAACACGACGCACTCGGACAGGTCACGGTTCATGTCAACCGTGAGCGTCACGAGATACGCGTCGTCTTCCTCGGTCCCGCCCACGCGGGGCGCGACGCCGACCTCGCTGCAGAACACGCCCGGTTCGAACTGGTACCGCTCCTCGCGGCCGGTCAGCGCGTCGTGCTTGACCAGCCCGTTGAACAGGAACCAGCCCGGCTCGTTGGTGGCAGCGTAATTGTACCGGTAGGGCCGTCCGCCGAACCCGCTGTTGATGGTGCCGAACTCGGTGCAGGTATCCGACAGGTCCTGCTCGCTGGTCGCCCCGGTGGCCAGGTTCATCCGCCACCGGTGCAGCCGGGTCTGCATGGCGTCCTGGGCCAGGAACCGGAACATCCGGTCCGCGGGGCCGTTCGGCCCGGCGGCGGGCGGCTCCGGGCAGCCCTGGAAGAACCCGTCGACCACGACCTCGTCGCCGTCTTCGAAGGCGTTGGTCCAGTGCAGCACGTAGGTCGGGTCGAACTCGAACCAGCGGATGTCGCCGGGGGCGCCGCGGCGCGGGATGACGCCGAGCCGGGACGGGATGTCCGGGTGGAACCGCGCGGCGTACAGGCCGCGGCTGATGAGGTCCGGCTCCCAGAACAGCGGCATGTCGTTGAGGATCGCGTAATGCTCGGTGAAGGCCATATCGTGCGGCAGCCGCGGCCCGGGCAGGTCGATCGGCACGTAGTGCACCAGATGGTTGCCCGCGTCGACCACGCCGTAGTGCAGGTACGGCGCTTTGGTGGAGTAGTTGAAGAACAGCAGCTCGCCGGTGTGGTCGTCGACCTTGGTGTGCGCGGACACGCCCACCTCGCCCGGGAACGACCCGCCCCAGGTGCACTTGCCCAGGTCGTCCAGGGTCAGCGGGTCGAGCCGGTACAGGTCGCCGCACTGGTAGAAGCTGGCCACCGCGACCCCGGCGTGCACGATGACGTCGGTGGACGCGGCGTCCTTCATCCGGCCGCGGGCTCCCCAGCCGTCGGTCCGGACGGCCACGCTCGGGTTCTCGGCGAGCCCGGCCCACAGCGAGCGGCCGGCTTCCTGCTCGGCCAGCAGCCCGTCGGTGCGGACGAACCGGTTCCGGTAGGACACCTTCCCGTCCCGGAACGAGATCTTGTGGATCATCCCGTCGCCGTCGAAGGGGTGGTACCTGACGATGGCCGGATGCAGCGGGTTCTCGGTGTTGCGCAGGTACACGCCATAAAGATCGCCGGGCAGCTCGCCCTGGACGTCCAGGTCCGCCGCGTCGTACTCGACGCTCTGCGGCCGCCACGGGCCCGACCGGTAGGGGTGATCGTCGTCCTCCGGCAGCGTGCTGAGCATCTTGCCGTAGACCTCGACGTCGGCCATGCGTCAGTCCTCCCGGGTGACAACGAAGCTCACCGTGGTGGTGAGGCTGCCGCCGATGTTCAGCGTGGCGAAGGTCCGGGCGTTTTCGACCTGGGTTTCGCCGGCCTGGCCGGTGACCTGGCGGGCCGCGTCGTGCAGCATGCGCACGCCGGTGGCGCCGACCGGGTGCCCGACGCCGATCAGGCCGCCGCTGGGGTTGACCGGGATGGAGCCGTCCCGCTCCAGCTCGCCGTTCTCGACGGCCTTCCAGCTCTCGCCGGGTTCGGTGATGCCGAAGTGGTCGACGGCCATGTACTCCGACATGGAGAAGCAGTCGTGGGTCTCGATGCCGTCGAGCGCGCTGACGTCCGGGATCTGCGCGCGGCGGAAGGCGTCGGCGACCGTCTGCCGAACGTGCGGGAAGACGTACCGCTGGCCCTGGCTGCGGTCGAGCTTGGGTTGCAGGGCCAGCCCGGCGGTGCCGTGGCCCCAGCCGGCGATCCTCGGCATGCGCTTCTTACTCTGGTGGTCTTGGCGGAATCGGTCCGAGACCAGCAGCACGCCCGCCACGCCGTCGGTGACCTGGGCGCAGTCGGTGCGCCGCAGCCGCCCCTCGACGACGGGGTTGTCGTGGTCGTCGTCGGCGAAGCCGCCCGGCCCGAACGTCCAGCCGCGGGTCTGGGCCAGCGGGTTGCCCTTGGCGTTGCGCATGTTGAGTTCGGCGATGGCGTGCAGGTGCTGGTCGCTGAGGCCGTAACGGCGGTCGTACTCGTCGGCCAGCTGGCTGAACATGTACGGCCACATGAACTTGGCGTCCTGGCCCTCGTGGCCGATCCAGGCGGCCGCGCCGAGGTGCTTCGGCGCCTCGGCGCCCGGCACGTTGCGCTCCTGCTCCACCGCGATCACCAGCACGCAGTCGTAGCGCCCGGCCTCGATCTCGGCGGTGGCCGCGAGCACGGCCACGCTGCCCGAGGCGCAGGCCGCCTCGTGCCGGGCGGCCGGCTTGCCCCACAGGCGCGGCTCCACGGTGGCAGGCATCGCGCCCAGCTGCCCCTGGCCGGTGAACAGCTGGCCGAACGCGTTCCCGACGTGGATGGCTTCGATATCCTCCGGGGCGACGCCGGCGTTATCGAGGGTGCCGGTGACCGCTTCGGCCACCATGTCGGAGATCTCCAGGCCCTCGCGCGCGTAGTTCCGCGCGAAGTCGCTCTGGTAGCTGCCGGCGATCCACGCGCTTGCGCTGCCCATGTTTCACTCCGCCCTGTGTTACTGCTCTGCACAGACTACAACAGATGGAGTGACCCATCCAGGGACGAATCATGCTGTGGACAAGGTAGCCCGGAGGGTGCGGGCGCGCTGGCCGGGGATCCAGGTCGAACGGGGCCGCAGGAGCGGGAAGGCGCGAAGGCGCGGGGCAGTGAGGTCGTGGGAGGGGGGGTAGGGGCGCTCCGCTGAGGCCAAATCCTCCACGCTAAATTC
>Ga0335081_10005203_pt1 | contig 20582 bp, 17 predicted proteins | sample Lox_Sample_35_FD_206713 | JGI IMG/M metagenome (GOLD analysis project Ga0335081, IMG submission 206713) | Soil microbial communities from Loxahatchee National Wildlife Refuge, Florida, United States - Lox_Sample_3.5 | ecosystem: Environmental > Terrestrial > Soil > Wetlands | place: USA... | reverse complement strand
GGTGAGATTTGCGGTGGGCAGCTCCCAAGTTTCGCCGGAGGACAAGGAACAACTCAAGAAGTTAGCGCAAACCGCCATTGATCTCAACGGTTATCTTATCGAGGTAAAGGGTTTTGCCGATTCCAGTGGCGACGCGATCATGAATGAGAAATTAAGCGAAGACCGCGCAGAAGCAGTAGTCGGTTATTTGACGCAGCAGTGCAACGTGCCGGTGCACCGTATCGTGGCGCCGGGAGCGCTGGGTGAATACCAACCAGCCGTATCGAACGAGACCCAGGCAGGGCGGGCGCAAAACCGGCGCGTTGAGATCAAAGTCCTGGTCAACAAAGGCATTGCCGGAAGCTAGGAGTACGCGAGCCTCGGCCAGATTCAACTTAGCGAGGTTCGGGTCAGCTACTCGCCGAGCTTTCGATGTAGTGAAAGTTCGGCGATTGGCGTGTACCTGGGGGATTTCTTCTGCGTTTCGAAATGCTTTTTGGTTTAGGCCAGCCGTCCGCTCAGAAAGGAACTCATGAATCAGAACAGGGCAGAAACTCGTAAGCATTGTCTGAGATTGTTTCTACCTCTGGCGGCGTTCCTGTTCGTTTTGCTTTGGGCCGTGGCGACTCATGCCAAAATGGCGACGGATTTCAATCCCAATCTCGATTTCTCGAAGTACAAGACCTTTGCTTATCTCGGCGGAGTTGAATCTCTCGTCAGGATGCAGCTGAACCCGGAGCTGCTCAACAATCGAATCCACCGCGCGGTGGTGCGTGAACTGTCGGGCAAGGGACTTCGCGAGGTACGGCCAGAGGAAAATCCGGATCTCGTGGTGCGTTATTGGGTTGAAGCGGAGTCAAACGCGCAGGTAACTGGCACTGCCCACTGGGGTACCTATGGTTCCTACTATGGTGGCTATTGGACTGTGATGTACACGACGATGAGCACACCGGTGACCCACAAGGGCACACTTGGCATTGAACTGATTGACGCGAATTCGCGGGATCTTGCGTGGCGCCTTTTTGTGAGTGAAAAGATCATCCACAACGATCCGGACAAAATCTGGAAGACGGCAGACAGCAACATTATGAAAGCGTTCAAAAACTATCCCCCCACAGCAGAAGCCATCGAAAAAAAGAAAGCGGAGTGGGCCAAAATAGACGCCGCCAAAAAACCGGCGCAGCCTTAGTGGTTCAATTCAATTCCTGATTCACGGGTCAACAGGAAGGAATTGGGTTACTTCTTGTTTGCCGCCTTATCTGGATTCGAAGTTGACTCTCAACAACCACCGGCAATGATGGGGACCATCCCCACTCCTTACGCGTGTCTCCCGTTCGGAGAGCTTTGGAGCGGGGCGGAGCTTTGCCGTCCAGGACTGTCAATGAATGGTTTTCGTTAATCTTTTCCGTGCCGCTTTTGGTTCGGATTGTTTACCTCTACTTTCCTTTGTGACACTATATTTGCTTCCCTCCAGGGAGGCACCCCGACTCAGCGAATGGCCAGCGTCGGCTCTCGACCAGCTAGCACGTACCTCGCTCGCAGCGGCGAAAGCTCAGATGTGGGAGATGACGGATGAAGGTCAAAAGCGGCCATCAATCCAAGACCTTTTGGAACCAGGAATCATGGGCGCAGACATTGCTCCTCTCTTCACTGGTAGCGCTGCTCTCCTACTTCGTTGTAAGAATCGAGGGTGACCTTGTCCTGCACCCTCAGACGGTGTGGGCGATGTGGCCTGGGTGTGCCCTTCTTGTGTCGGTACTCCTGTTCGTGCCGCGGAAGACGTGGCTGCTCCTGATCCCTGCGGCCTTTGCAGCCTTCGTTGTGTACGACCTGCAGTCGGGCGTGCCCCTTAGTTCCATTGCCTGGTTTATTTTGGCTGACTTGGCCGAAGTGTTAATCGCCGTTTTCGGTCTCGGCTATTTCTTCGATGGGCCTCCTCGTCTGAGCAGCCTCAAGAATCTGCTGAAGTATCTGCTCTGTGCCGTAATCCTTGGGCCTAGTGTTGCCGCCTTTTTTGCTGCCCCGGGTATCCACAGCAGGTATTGGAACGGTTGGAGCACCTGCTTTCTTTCCGAGGTGCTGGCGTTCCTTACGCTCACGCCGGCCATTTTGGGCTGGGCCAACAACAGGCCTGACCGCCTGCACGAAATGCGTGGGCGCATCGAGGCGGCAATCCTGATCACTGGTCTGGTTCTTCTGGGCTATCTAAGTCTCATGGTAGCCCAGGGCACTAACTCACCCGCTTTTCTTTATTCCCTCGTGCCGCTCCTCCTGTGGTCCGCTGTACGCTTTGGCATGACCGGCACCAATTCCGCAGTTATCGTGATCACCTTCTTCGCCATTTGGGGCGAAGCGCATCGGCGCGGCCCCTTCATCGAGGGTGGGCATCCTGTTAGCCTGCTTTCGATACAGCTGTTCCTGATATGCACTGCGATTCCTTTCATGGTCTTGGCGGCGCTTGCTCATGAGCGCGCGGACACCGAGGCGGCATTAAGGAAGCGGGAGGCAGATCTTTTGGAGGCCCAGCGCGTTGCGCAAGTTGGCAGTTGGCAATGGGACCTCAAGTCCGACAAAGTCGTCTGGTCCCCGGAACTCTTTCGGATCACTGGCCACGACCCGAACTTCCAGCCTCCCGGATACAGGGATCAGACACAGTTATATACCCCGGACAGCTGGGAACGCCTGCAGTGGGCCGTCGGCCAGGCCATGCGAAACGGAACGCCATACAAACTCGATCTTGAGATAGTTCGGCCGGATGGCACCAGGCGCTGGATAAGCGATAGCGGCGAGGCGTTGTCCGACGCGTCCGGCCGAATCATCGGCCTGCGGGGCACCGCCCAGGACATCACGGAACGCAAGGACGCTGAAGAAGCGCTTCGTGAGAGCGAGGAGAAGTTTCGCACGATGTTTCGAAACGCGGGTGTGGGCATGGTCATTGTTTCGCCTGCGGGACGTTTTCTTGCAGCGAATGATGCATTCTGCGTCACTCTGGGGTACACGGAGGAAGAACTACAGCGGAAGACCGTGCAGTCGATTACTCTTAAGGAAGATTGGCCGGAATTTATGCGGAATCTTAGCGAGACGCTGGAGCAAGGCACCACACTCCAAAGAGTCGAAAAGCGCTGCCTGCACAAAAGCGGACGAGTGGTCATTACGGAAAGTAGCGCCTCCTGGATTCGAGGCGCCGGGAGCCAGCCTTTGTTTCTGATTGGGACGGCCTTGGACGTGACCGAACGCAAACAGGCCGAGGAAGCCCTTGCGGGCGTGAGCCGCAAACTGATAGAGGCGCACGAGGAGGAACGCACCTGGATTGCCCGAGAGCTGCATGACGATTTCAACCAGCGTGTGGCGCTGCTGGCGGTGAATTTAGCCAATTTGGCTGAACGGCTTGGCGTCGAGGCGGGCAGCCAGTTCGAAGAAATCCATGAAAGCGTGGCGAATTTGGGGAGGGATATCCAGACTCTGTCGCACCGCCTGCATTCGTCAAAACTGGATTTGCTGGGCCTTGAAAAGGCCTCGTCCTCTTTGTGCCGGGAGTTTTCACAGGGTCAGAGTATCAAGATTGATTTTCAATCGGCTGGCGTTTTCAAATCCCTGCCGAAGGATGTCTCGATTTGTCTCTTTCGGGTGCTGCAAGAGGCTCTTCAAAATGCCATCAAGCACAGCGGTGCGGCGCGTGTCGAGGTGTTACTTAGAGGCGCGTCGAACGAGATTTACCTGAGTGTGCATGATACTGGTGTGGGCTTTGATCCTGAAAAGGCGGCGATTGAACATGGGCTGGGTCTGACAAGTATGAAAGAACGAATAAAATTGGTGGGCGGCCTGTTGAGTATTGAATCGGAGCCCCTGCGTGGAACGACCATCCATGCTTGTGTTCCTTTCGAAACACATTACGCCGCTCAACGTGCGGCCGGATGATGCTTTACTTCTTTGCGGCGCTGCGCAACTCATCCGTACGTGAGTGCGGGAGTCAAAACGCGGAAACTACTTCGGAGTGTTGATCGCAAATCGCAGCGTAACCTCCGCTCTTCGATTGCTCGGGAAATGCGCTCGCCGGGTATGCGCAGCAAAGGTAAAAAGAGTACCTCTGAGCAAGTTCGTTCCAAAGCTTCTCAACCTGAATAGCCGCATCGTGCTTCCCCTGTGCCCACAACATGGTAACCACTTCACCGAAGACAACGAGTCGCTTGTTTTTGACAATGGCTGCGGCCTCTAGCCTGCGCAACATATCTTCAAGCCTGATGAGAAAACGCTCGCGGTCCAGTCTCATTGCGTCCACGAGCTCGCTGAGCGTCCGATCGGCATCAAGGATGACCAGCTGTTCAGTTCTTATCGCCTCACGCACATCGATTCTTTGGCAGATTAATTGTTTCTCTAACCAGATTCGATGGGGACTCGTCAGTATGGCAAGGATAGATTCCTCCGCACTCAAGGAACTCCGCAGCAATGAGAGGAATCCGGCCAAAAGCACGGAATCATCCGCGTAGAAATGCACCACGTGTCCCACTCGACGATCCGGACGTAGATCCTCAGTCTGGGCAAAATCGTGGCCCGCAATGCTGCGGCTCACAAATTGCTTGCCCTGAAGAGCGGCGGTCACGCCAGGAAGCAAATCGGTTGCGGCATCAGACTTGAGCACATACCCTGCTGCGCCAGTCCCTAATGCTTCTTCTACGATGTCTGGGGAACTATTTTGGCTGCAAAATAGGATCTTTGTATTCGGCGAATACAGTTGGATCTGCTTCGCAGCCCCAATCCCATTCAATCTCAGAAGGCTGATGTCCAATAAGACGATATCGGGGCGCAATTCTCGGACTTTTTCGACTGCGCTTATTCCATCCGCTGCTTCGCCCACGATCAGAAGCTCTGACCGTTTTCGAATTTCGTACGCAGCGAAACTACGCCAGGGCTCATAATCATCTACGACGAGAATCCGAAACATTTGTCCGTCTACAACCATCCGGCCCCACGTTTAGAGCCCGCTTCTGCACGGAGAGTTGCCGAACTAAGGATTGTCAGCCTTGCAAGCAGTCGCCACTCTGGAGATCTTCGGATCAGTGCCGTCATGATGCGAAACATGGGAAGGCATTGTATCAGGGTGCTAAGTTCTTTTCTATGGACCATGAGTCAATCAGCTACTCTTGGATCTTGGTGTTGCTCATTGGCATGCATAGTCCCCAGGGTCGGTTCAGGTTTTCGAGGAAGTTAGGCGCCCGCAGACTCCCTCGTGAACAGCCCGCCTTTGGCTTTACTGGAGGAATACTCCAGGCCGACTGCGGTTCTATCTTCATGCCCTCGCCTCAATGCTCTTCTCACGGCTGCGAATACAAGATTGAGCACATTCTGTCCTTTTAGTACCAGCAGTCTATCGTTCTAGGAGCTTCGATCTGCCAATCTAATCGAAGATGCCGGATGATTGCGGCCTGAAGCGATTTTGCGGATCAGGGCGAGGAGCCGGCTGCACTGAGGCGGGAACCATTCTGCCAAAATAGTCGAGCGAGAAGTTCTCAATGAGCCTTCGGACTACTGCCACACGAGCGGGCTATTTCTTATTCGCGCTGACTGCTGTTGCGCGGACGCAAGCGCCGGCGCAGACTTCGACTCGAAATACTGAGGCGCCGAGCACTGAACCCGACTCTCTGACTGCGGAGGCCGCTGCGGGCGATGCCCGGGCGCAATTTGATCTCGGGAATTATTATTTTAATGGCCGCTACATGACCCTCGATTACGCGCAGGCCCTGTCTTGGTATCGCAAATCCGCTGCCCAGGGCTTTGCTCCTGCGCAGGATCAGCTCGGTGCCATGTATGAAAACAATCTCGGTCTGCCGCAGAATTACAAGGGCGCGGCAAGCTATTACCGTCTAGCGGCAAACCAGGGCTACGCGCTCGCGCAGTACCATCTGGCAGCGATGTATGAGGCCGGCCTCGCCGTCCATCGTGATTACAAGCAAGCCCTCAACTGGTACCGCAAAGCAGCTGACCAGAATCTCCCTGACGCAGAGGAGGAAGTCGGCTATTTCTATCAGTGCGGACTGGGAGTTAAGCGTGATTATGTCCAGGCGATCGCTTGGTATCTCCGCGCCGCCGGCCACGGCAATTCCAACGCCGAAAACCAGCTAGGCTACATGGCGGAGCAGGGATGGGGCCAGCAGCAGAATTTCGCCGAGTCTCTTTCCTGGTATTACAAAGCCGCGGAACATCGCAACGGCCAAGCCCAGGAGAACATCGGTTATATCTTTCAACATGGCACTGGCGCCTCGATAGATTTTGCCAAGGCGATCTCGTGGTTCGAGCAAGCCGCGGCCCAGGGCAACGGCGACGCTGAGAACCAGCTTGGGTGGATGTACCAATTCGGGCAAGGCGTGCAACGGGACGATGCCAGGGCGCTGAGTTGGTATCAATTGTCTGCCGACAGGGGCAATATCAACGGCCAAAGGAACCTTGAGGATCTCACCACCAATCTTGAGGAAGACGGTTCGTCGCAAAATGCCACTGCCGCTGTCCATGATCCTGCCCTTGACCAGGCTCAGCGTTGGGCGAACATCCAGGATCTTCGCCATCGCATTGACGCAGTGGAGGCCGACGCCTCCTACCAAGATGATCTCGTCAGCCAGCTCGAACATATGAACAAGGGCAAGACCGATGGCGTCAGCAAACTTTTCAAGGCCATGGGAAACGTCGGCTCCGTCAAATACAAGCTCCTGGCTGAGAAAGATCGCGACGAAGCAGCCCGCCTCCGCGACCAACTGTCTCGCATCGAGAGTCTAAATCCGTCCTCCACGCAGGCGAGCATTCCCTAAGTTCGGGCGACACGGATGGGCTTCGCAATTTTAGATTTTCCCGTTAGCCCGCTCAAAGCCAATTTTCCGGATTGCGCCCGGATGACGGGCATACCTGAAACAAACCTGCCAGCCATCTCCGAAACTCCTGGGCAGGTCACCATACCAACAATTTCCTTTCCAGACGCCTCTCCCGTCCCTTTGGCAACCTGCTGTGTGCGGGAGACGATTGTTTCTGGAACGACTGGTGCCGGAGAAAGGAGTCGAACCTTCACGACCTTGCGGTCAGCGGATTTTGAGTCCGCCGCGTCTGCCATTCCGCCACTCCGGCGTGGAGACATTCAAAATAACATGTGGGGCTATTCCCTGTCAGCAGCGGTCCCGGGAGAAAGTGACGCGACTCGCCTGGCGTGACCAATCTCACTTAAAACGATCTTTCTTTCCCACAGTTCCGTCAAGATGACCGCCGGTCAAAATCCTGCAAGCTTCCTAGGCTTCACCTACCCAGGCAGTACTATTACTGTGGAAAAACCCCTGCCACTGGACACCCTCCCAACATGGCACTAATCTGAGGCCGTCTCGATTCTCAGGGGACCCTCTCCGGGTCAAGATCGGGCGGCAAAGAAATTATGGCAGTGATTGTTCCCCTTCCGGCCGGGCCTGCGCCCGAGCCCCGCGGTTCTTTTTTCTGGATGCAGCGCGTTCTGCGCGAACTCGAACACGTGCGCCAATCCGCGACTCCCGATGCCGTACATGATTTGCGCGTGGCGCTGCGGCGGTGCCGCTCCATGGCGGCGACGATAGAGGAAGTGGATCCGCATCCCGCCTGGAGAGAAATGCGCAAACAGGGGCGAAAACTTTTTCGCAAGCTTGGCGCGCTCCGCGACGTGCAGGTTCAGGAAGGACTCGTAAGGAGACTGGGAGCAGAAAACGACCGGTTGCGCGCGCTGCTGCTGAACCGGATGGAAGTTTGCGAAAACAATTCGCGAGAACAGGCTCTGCGCGCAGCCGCGCGCTTCGACGAAAAGCAATGGAAACGACTTGCGCGAACGCTGCGCAGCCGCGCGCAGCTGGTCGCTCCCGGCGGTCTCGCGGCGCAATGCCTGGCGCTCGAACGGTTCGAGGCAGCGCGGGAATTGCATCGCCGCGCTTTGCGTACGGAGCGTCCGAAACCGTGGCACAAACTGCGCATTGGCGTAAAGAAATTCCGCTACACCGTCGAAGGTTTTCTTCCCGAACATCACGCCGCATGGAGCGGGGATTTGAAGCGCGTGCAGGATCTGCTTGGAGATATTCACGATTTTGACGTGCTGCACTCGATGATCAAGGAAACGGGCGACGCAACTTTTGCAGAAGAACGCGGCATCTGGGAAGAAGCCATCGAGCGCGAACGCCATGACCGCATCGAAACCTACCGCCAGCTGACTCTCGGCACGGTGAGTCTCTGGAATCGCTGGCAAATCGGCCTGCCGACCAACGGACAGATTCACGCGGCAGCAATGGCGCGCATCCAGACAACGGCACGCGCGGCGGATCCGCATCACCGCCGGACCACGCGCGACGCCAATCTTGCGCGCGGAATTGCGGAAGCATTTCGGCGCGCAAAAGTTGCAACAATTTTCGCGGAGGTAAGTTTCAGGCGTTTGCTTCTTGCATCGTCAAAGCTGCAGGGAATTCGGCCAGGCGCTACGGGAAAGGGCGCGCGGAAGGCCGCGAGGAAGTACCTGGCGTCGCTGCCCACGCCGCCAGGATGGAGCAACGAGGACTGGCGCATGGTCGCCTTGGTTTTGCGCTATCACCGGGGAGCGGAGCCCAAATCGGACCGCGGCGCAATCTCCAAGATGGCCGGGGAACAGAGGAACAATATCTATTTGCTGGCGGGAATCTCGCGGTTAGCAAGAGCTTTGCGGAAAGCAGGAATGAATTCCTCCAAAGGCATGCGCGCGACCGCGTCCGGCGAAGCAATCGTGCTGACCGCTCCGAATCTTCAGGACTCGCCGGAAGTTTCCGCGCGGTTGGCCGCGGCAAAACATTTGCTCGAACGCGGATTGGGAAAACCCATTTTAATCAAGGCGGTTCCCGCGCCGGAAAAAATCGTGACGCTGACGAAAGCAGCCGACGAGCAGCCCTTGTCCGCGGCGGCTTCCGACTGAATCCATCCCAGCGCGATCATTTGCGCGCTTTTCGCAGTAGCTTCGGAGTCGCGAGCCAGACGAGCGTTCCTTCCGGCGGGAAGATCCTCGACAACTCGAGCACCGCGACGCCCGCTTTTTTGAGCTGACTCAAGTCTTTTTTCATGCCCAAGCCGACGGAAAGCAATTCATCGAGATGCGGCGCGTGCCCGAAGCAGAAAACAGTCTCGAGCGAACGGTACTTTGCGAGATCGCGGTAGAAAAAATGAACTTCGGAGCCGGGAAGCAGAAGATCCGTGCGGCGAATTTTCAGTTGTGAAACTTTGAAAACGGAAGAAAAAATCTCCGCCGTCTGCATGGCGCGCACGTAAGGACTGGAAAGAAATAGATCGGGCTTCACACCGAGCGCCGCAACGCCTTGGGCAACTTCCTTCGTTTTCTTCAGGCCTTCCTCGGTGAGATAACGTTCCGGATCGGGCGGACATTTCGGATCCTCGCGATCAATGGCGATTCCGTGCCTGACGATGTACAAGAGCATCTTTCTCTACCTCGCGGCGACCACAAAAACCATCGTGCCAGATTTCACGGCGCGACGAGACGAAAATAAAGCCGCACGTGAAATTCCTTTTCGAAAAGCTCAGCGCAGCGTGTGGCGTCGCGGAGGTCTTCGGCAACGTCGCCTCGCGCGGCAACCTGAACCGCTACCGCGCCGCGCTGAAACGAAGCGGTAAGACTGGTGACGCGCTGGCGATGCGAGTGATCTAATCCTTCGGCGATGCGAAGAATCGCGGCGAGACGCAGAGCGAGGTGCCGGTCGCCATTGTTCAAAAAGGAGTAAGAAACATGGTGGCTCGCCGGCTCAGCCTTGCGGTTGTGGTAGCGAACGGCCGCGGCGACAATGGCGCGCTCGCGGCCTTCGAGCCCGGGGATGTCGCCGTTCATGGTGAGATACTCACCGTGCTTGTGATGTCCCTTGTGGCTGACGGTGTGGCCCACGTCGTGGAGCAAAGCACCGGCATCGAGAAGCACGCGCGATTCCGGCGGAAGGTGATGAACAGGCTGCAAGCGATCGAATAATTGCAGGCTCAGTTCCCGCACGTGCTCGGCGTGACGCTGATCCTGTTCAAGGCGCCGCGCAAAGCTGCGCGCGCCGAGAAGCAACTGCCGGGCAGCGGCATTGTAACGATGCGGCTCCTTGCGCGAGAAAGCGTCGCGAACGATTTCACGGATCAGGCCTTCTCGGATTCCGACGCCAGGAATGGTGAGGCTATCCACGTTGAGATAGCGTCCAAGCGTAACAAAAATAATTCCGGCGATGCCCATGACGTCCGCGCGGTCGCGGCGGATGCCGTAGGCTTTCATGCGCTCGCGGAGATCAAGCTTGAGCAGCTGCGGCAAGCGGTCGCGCAAGAGAGATAGTTCGAGCGTCGGCAGGCCATGGCGGCGCGGGCCGGGTGCCACAGTCGAGAGCGCTTCCGCGTTGCCGCCAAGAGCGACGGCCATTTCGTCACCAAGATTCGGTCGCGAAGGCAGTTTGGATTCGAGGAGTGCGCGAAGATAACGCCGAACTTGTTCGGCTTGCGGAGGCTGAATCACGCCGGGAAGATCGAGCGTGGTCATGAGCCGAACGGTGCCGACGGGGAGTTGCGCGGTCTGCTCCACGCGGTGATCGCGAAGGAGACTGATTTCCAGGCTGCCGCCTCCGAGATCGAGAATGCAACGCGGCAGAGCTTCCGGGCCGAGCGCTGCGAGAACCGCTTCGCGGCCAAGGCGGGATTCTTCCGCCGCGCTGATGACTTCCAGCTTGATACCCGAGCGCATTCGGATGTAGCGCACGAAGGCTTCGCGATTTTTCGCTTCGCGGGTGGCGCTGGTGGCGACGGCGCGATAACGAGTGACGCCGAATTCATCCATGATTCCTCGAAAATGACGAAAGGCTTTGCCGCTTTTCTTGACGATCTCTTCCGTAAAACGATTGCGTACGAAAACGCTTTCGCCAAGACGGAGGGGATAACGCTCGTTGTGGAGCGGCTCGATATCTATGGCGGAATAGGCGCGAGCGACGGAAAGACGGACTGCGTTGGAGCCGGCATCAATCGCGGCGATGTGTACCGGTTCGGACATTCAGGAACTTATCGCCAGAGATGCGCGAGAGCGGAAGAGGGCGCGTACTTGGTCGCGCGGATCCCGAGCTGCTCGGCAATCCTCTGGCGCAGCAATTTGTTGACGGCCGGAACGCTGGCTTCGCCGTCGAGTTCGATGAAATTATGGCGCTTGGCCATGGTCTCGAATTCACGTTTGATCATGGTCTGGTAACGAATAAAAGACCAGTACAAATCGTGAGAGAGAGACATGTCGCGGCCCGCCTCCCAATAGCTGATGGCCTGGGCTTTACGGAATTCGCGGCCGAAAGCCGTTTCCGGACGGACGTTGAGCCAGAACGTGAGATGCGGGCGAAGCGCCATGGCGTAAAGTCCCGCGAGATAATCGCGGTTGATGCCGCGGACGACGCCGCGCCCGATGAGCGTGAAGATGTACCGGTCGGCAAGAACGACGGCGCCAGACTTAAGGGCGGGAACGATGCGATGCTCGAGCTGGTCAAAGAAATCGGTGGCGTACATCAGAGCAAGAGTGAGGCGGGTGACCGCATTCTTGGCGAGCAACTCGTCGATGTCGCGTCCGACGAGAGCAGAGCGCCGCAAGCCGCTGGTCTGGACCGCAAAGCCTTCCGACTCGAGCCATTCCTGAAGCAGAGCGATTTGGGTGGAGCGGCCGGAGCCGTCCATCCCTTCGATGACTACCAAAGAACCCGTAATATCCCCGGGATCAAAGCCGACGAGGGGTTCGCCAAAAAAAGATTGAGAAGATTCTTCTTCGCCAGGAGCAGCAGCCTTTGCCACCGGAGCGGAAGGAGCTAGAGCAGCAGCTTCCCCTTCGGGGGCAAGCGGCTTTTCCTTCTCTTTTTCTTTCTCCGAATCCGGCATATCTATTCTGCTATCTCCGCGCGAGGAGCGAACCGCTTGAGATCAATTTTGGACGCCACGATGTCGCGCATCTGGCGCTGCAATTTGTTTACTGGCAAGGTGCCATCGAGCACGACAAAATTATCGGATTCGACCATCTTGTCGTATTCCTCGAGGATGCGCGCCTGGAAAAGTTTGAAGCTTTCCGCGCGGTCATAGGAGAGCGCAAGATCCATTCCCGCTTCGTAGTATTTGAGGCGAGGACGGCCGCTGAGGATGCGGTGAACGGCGACGTCCAGCGGAGCGCGAAAATAAAACGTGATATCCGGAATGGGCGCGAAGCGATAGAGATTACGCAACCAACGCGGAGGACATCCGCGCGAAGCGTCGCGCGCGAACGCTGTGTAGATGTAACGGTCCGCAAGGACCAGATAATCTCCCTGCAGGAGCGGCATGATCTGGCGCTCGCAACGGTCGGCGAAGTCGGCGGCGTGCAGCAATGAAAATGTCGGGGGAGTTAGAAGACGGCGCTGCTTGCCGCGTCGCGTAGCGGATTTGACGAGCGGGGATGAATTCCATTCCGTGAAGTGAAGACGATAGCCGCCGATTTCCAGCCAGCGTTTCAAGAGATAGAGTTGAGTGCTTTTGCCCGAGCCGTCCGTGCCTTCGACCACGATGAGGGCGCCGGGATAGGCACGGCTGGGGACGGGGCGTCCGGGCTGTGGCAAAGTGGATTTAGCCGCTTCCCCGCGCAAAGGTTTCGCAGTTTCCTGGATTTCCATCACAATTTGTTGTGGCCGTGGATCAAAGAAAACAATATTCGAGAATTGTTACAAGGGCATTACAACACAATTCCGGGCAGGCTCGCAAAGCGAGGAAGGCGCTCAGAAGATCGAAACCTTAATGTGTAAGAACTTTTTCGGATTCTGGCGGAAATCTCCGATCAGCAAGCGCAAATCTCCCGTAAGGCCGGTCAAGTTGTCATAGAGCTGCGGATCGGAGAAAAGTTTCCCTGCCGTTGTGGTGTTGTCGTTCAGCTTGGCCGTAGCGGAAGCGAGGTTCGAACTGGTGTCGCGAAGTTTGTTGTACAGCGTATCGTCGGTGGCCAGCTTGCCCAGAGTGCCTTTACCTTCGCGCACATCGGAAATCATGGCATTTCCGTTGTGCAGAGCCTGTTTCGCCTCATCGTAGAGGGTCGGATCATAAAGCAGTTTGCCAAGGGTTCCCTTCCCCGCGCGCAAGTCCGAGAAGATGCCGTTGGCGTTATCGAGAGCCTTGTCCACCTTGTTGTACATTTCGTCGGAAGCCACCAGCTTGCCGATGGATCCCTGACCCGCCTGGATATTGCTGACCATCTGGTCGCTCTTGGCCAGAAGACTGTTGAGATGATTGTAGGCTTGATCGTCGGTGAGCAGTTTGCCGAGCGATCCGCGGCCGTGCTGCACGCCGGCAATCAGGTCGCGCGCGTCCTGGGACAAGGCCTGCATGTTCCCCAGGAGGTCTGCACTTCTTTCCACAACTTCCTTGATGGCTTTTTCTTCGACGCCGGGGACTTCCGCGCCATTCTTCAAGGGAACGCCGGTGAAGCCGCGAGTAATGTTCACATAGCGATTTCCCAAGAGCCCTTCCGTGACCAGGCTCGCCGTGGAATCCGTCAGGATGTCATTCTGATAGCGCTCGTCAATTCGCATTTCAACTTCGACGTTGCGATCTCGGTCGAGAGGCTTACCGGGGACGCGGGGAACGAATTTGATGGCTTCCACGTTGCCGACTTCCACGCCATCCAGCCGGACGGGGGCGCCTCCAGTGAGGCCGGAAACCTCCGGAAGAAAGGTTTTGAGGCGGTATTTAGGACCGAAAACGCCAGGCGCGGTGACATAAAAAATACCGGCAGCGAGAACAAACAAGCCCACGAGGACGAAAAGGCCCACACGCAGTTCCGCCCAGGTCAGTTGTTTTCTCTGCGCCATCTTCGATGCCTCCCGCTTTCCCTGCCACAAGACTACCGCAAAATCAGATCAGGAAACGCTGCAAATACGGATCCCTGGTTTCCGCGAGCTCCTCCGGTTCGCCTTCAAAATAAACCACGCCTTCACGCAAAACAGCAAATCGCGTGACGGAAGGAATCGCCTTGTCTGGAGTAACGGCGGATTCGGAGACAACGCGGCGCTCCGCGGCGTCGAACCGAAAATTTGCCATGGCAAAACCGTCCTGAAGGCGATGGGTGGCGAGGATGGAGGTCACTCCGTAGATATCGCGGAGGCGGAGAATCAGCGTGATGATAGTTTGCGAAGTGACGGGATCGAGGCCCGCGGTCGGCGAATCGTAAAGAACAATGGGAGGGCGGTTGATCAAGGCGCGCGCGATCGAAACGCGGCGGCGCATCCCGCCTGAAAGTTCGGAGGGCAGCAGCTCCAGGGTATTTTCGAGCTCCACAAAGCGCAGCGCTTCCTGCACGCGCGGTTCAATCTGATCTTCGTCCAAGTGTTCTTCGCGGAGGCGGTACGCAACATTGTCCGCGACGGTCATGGAGTCGAAAAGAGCGCCTTCTTGAAATACAAAACCTATTTCGCGGCGAAATCCCAGCAGTTCTTTTTCTTCCATGCCTTCCAGATTCTTGCCCAGCACGGTGGCGTGGCCTGCGGTTGGACGTAAGAGACCGGCAGCGATCTTTAAAGACAAGGTCTTTCCGGTGCCCGTTTCGCCGAGAAGGATCAGCGTGTCGCGAGGCTTGACGTTGAAGGAAAGGCCGCGAAGGACTTCCCCTTCGTCAAACCCCAAGTGCACGTTATCGAATTGAACGGCGGGCGCTTGGGCTTCAGCTGAAGTGTCAGGTAGAGTCATCAGAAAATTTTGTTTGCGAGGAACAGAGCGAGTTTTGTAAGGAACGTGTTTGCGACGATGATCAGGACGGAAGCAAGCACGACAGCTTGGGTGGTGGCGCGGCCAACACCCTGAGTGCCACCGCGGACGGTCAGCCCTTTGTAACAGCCGATGGTGGCTAGAATGAAGCCGAAGATGATGGGCTTGCTCATGCCCTGCATGATATCGCCGAATTCAAGAGCGTTGATGGCCCGAGTCCAGAATTGAACGATATCAAGGCGCAAAGTGAACACCGAGGCCACGCAGCCGCCGATCAAGCCAATGAAATCCATCAGGGCAGTGAGCAGAGGAACGACGAGGACGGCGCCGAGAACGCGCGGGGTGACGAGTTTGCGGCTGGGATCGGTGCCCATGGCGCGCATGGCGTCAACCTGTTCGGTGACCAGCATGGAACCGAGTTCGGAAGCGATGCCCGAAGCGCAGCGGCCGGCGACCAGGATGCCCGTCATCGTCGGGCCTAATTCGCGGACCAAAGCGAGCGCAACGACATCGCCGGTAAGGGCGGTTTGGCCAAAACGGGTGAATTGCGCGCCGGTCTGGAGGACCATCACCGCGCCGATGAAGAAACCGCAAACCAAGACGATCGGGAGCGAACCGACGCCGATGCCATCCATCTGGTCAAGAATGTCTTGGATGTAATACGGACCGGAGAGAAGATTCGTGAGCGATTGGAAGGCGAGGTAAGAATATTCCTGCAGACCAGCGATGAGTTCCTTGGCTCCACTGGCCACGATCCCAGCCACGGAGGGCGCTTCCTCCTCCGGAGGTTTGTGGCCTGCCATCTGAAGAGGCATCTCTCCCAAAGATTTCCGCTCCTCAAAGAACCGACAAGCAAAAATCCCAAACCAGCCGCGGCAACAAATGCCGGCCCAGAGCCACGAAGAGGCATCTCCGGCGAAAAATCCAGTGAAAGAAGCGTAACTGCGCCACCATGCGCCGTCAAGGTTCGATCTCGGATTGGCGAAAAAAGATTTTCGAACGAGTCCAGGGGAAAGGTAGTAGCAATCTGCTCCACGGGAGCTCGCAAACTGGACGAGAAGCGCAAGCAAAGATACACTTTGTTATTTCTCCGACGCGAAATGTACCGGGCAGAAGGTGCTGCGAAGAGATGCTGCATTTCTATACAGCAGGCGAATCACACGGCCAGGCGCTGCTCGCGTTCATTTCCGGATTACCGGCGAGCGTGCCTGTGGATCTTGAATTTATCAATCGCGAATTGCATCGAAGACAGCTGGGGTACGGACGCGGGGGGCGGCAGAAAATCGAGAAGGATCGCGCGGATGTTTTCGCCGGAGTGCGGCATGGACAGACGATCGGAGCGCCGGTTGCGCTGCGAATTGAAAATCGTGATTGGTCGAATTGGGAGAAGATACTTCCTGTGGATGCGGCGGAGGATGATGCGCCGACAAGGAAACTCCTGGCGCCGCGTCCCGGGCATGCGGATTTGGCGGGGTCGCAGAAATTCAATTTTCATGACGCGAGATATGTGCTGGAGCGAGCTTCGGCGCGGGAAACGGCGGCGCGCGTGGCGGCCGGAGCCTTTGCGAAACTGATGCTGCGGCAGTTTGGCACGGAGATCGCGAGCCACACGATTCAAGTAGGGCACGTGCAGCTGGAGCGTGCGGCTGCGTGGGGAGAGATACGCGCGATCTCCGACGATCTGGAATCACCGCTGCGGTGTGTGGATGCGAACACGCAGGAGAAGATGAAAACAGAAGTGGATGCGGCGTTGAAGGCAGGAGATACCGTTGGAGGGATTTTCGAAGTGGTCGCTCACAATGTGCCGGTGGGACTGGGTTCGCATGCGCAGTGGAATGAAAAGCTGGATGGAAGATTGGCGCAGGCGGTGATGAGCATCCAGGCGGTGAAGGCCGTGGAACTTGGAGCAGGTGTGCTTGCCGCGGGTTCATATGGAAGCGAAGTACAGGACGAAATCTCATACGATAAAGGCGCGAAGAAATTTCAGAGATCCTCAAACCGCGCGGGCGGGTTGGAAGGAGGGATCACCAACGGTGAGGATGTAGTGGTTCGAGGGTACCTGAAACCAATTTCGACGCTGAGGAGAGCGCTAGGAACCGCGGACATGGTGACCAAAGAACCGGTCCAGGCGGCCTACGAGCGATCGGATTGGTGTGTGGTGCCGGCAGCGGGAGTAGCGGGAGAGGCCATGGTGGCACTTGTCCTGGCGGATGCTTTTCTGCAAAAATTCGGAGGAGACTCACTCGCCGAGATGCGGCGAAATTTCGACAATTATGCCCGACAAATCCAAGAGTTCTGAACCGGCCGTGGCGGCGGAAGCGTCCGCTCCAGCGCGGAAGATCTATCCAATTCGCAAGTATGGGGACCCTGTGCTCGAGACGCCTGGCAAATCAATCACGAAGTTTGACTCCGAACTTGAGGAATTGACGGAGGACATGTTCGCCACAATGTATGCGGCACAAGGCGTGGGACTCGCGGCGCCGCAAATCGGATTGAGCTTGCGGCTGACCGTGGTGGACGTGACCAGCGGAAAAAATCCCGAAGCGAAGATCGTGCTGGCCAATCCGGACATCATCCACGCGGAAGGCGAAAAGCGCGAAGAAGAAGGCTGTCTTTCGATTCCCGGATTCCGCGGGTACGTGATTCGTCCGCAGTTCGTGACCATCAAAGCGCAGAACGCAAAAGGCGAATGGTTTGAAATACGCGGCGAAGATTTACTGGCGCGCGCGTTTTGCCACGAGATTGACCACCTGAACGGGGTGCTTTTTTTGCAGCACCTGAGCATGCTCAAACGCGACCTGATCCGGAGAAAAATCAAGAAACTTCGGAAACAGGGCGAGTGGTAGCCCGAAGAGGAAGCTCGCGGTGAGCGGCTTGCGCATCGTTTTCTGTGGAACACCTCAATTTGCGGTGCCCTCCTTGAAGCATCTTCTCTCCCAGAAGGATTTTGAGATTGCAAGTGTGATCACGCAGCCGGATCGCGCGCGCGGCCGTGGACAAAAGGTGGCGACCTCTCCCGTGAAAGAAGCCGCTCTCGCGGCAGGGGTTGCGGTTCATCAACCGGAAAAAATGCGAATGCCGGAAGCGGAAACTCTTTTGCGCGAATTGAAACCGGACGCCATCGTGATCATCGCGTACGGACAAATTATTCCCGAACGTCTGCTGAACATCCCGCGACTGGGATGGATCAACCTGCACGCTTCCCTGCTGCCAAAATACCGCGGGGCGGCGCCGATCAACTGGGCAATCGCGAACGGCGAAGAGCGTACTGGCCTGACGACCATGAAAATTGACGCCGGAATGGATACCGGGGAAATGTTGCTGCAGCACGAAGTGGGAATCGGGCCGAAGGAAACGGCACCTGCACTCGCCGTGCGGCTGGCGGAGGCGGGAGCGGCCCTGATAGCGGAAACGCTGCGCGGATTGAGCGCGGGCTCGATTCACGGACGGCCGCAAAATGATGCGGGAGCGAGTTATGCGCCGCTGCTCAAGAAGAAAGACGGGAAAATCGCATGGGAACGCACCGCGCGGCAGATTTTTGACCGTATGCGAGGGTTCGCGCCGTGGCCGGGAGCATTTTCTGCATTTCGCGGACAGAGTTGCCATCTATGGGGCGAGCCAGCCGCCGACGAGAATACGGATGCGCAGCCAGGGACGCTGATTCCTGCGCAAAAGGAATTGTATGTAGCGTGCGGAAGCAGAAGCATTCTCCGCCTTCAGCGCGTCAAATTGGAGGGCCGGAACGAGGTTCAGGCGGCAGAATTTGCGCGAGGAGCACGTCTTGCTGCCGGGGAACGCTTTGACGAAGAGTGAATTGCACGGGCGACAACGGTCATGCATACTCAAAATTCGCGCCATCGGATTCAAGGCCGCATTGGGAGCCAACCTTTCATGAACAATTCAAGAATTTTTCCAAAGTACGGGAGTGTGCGTGCCCGCGGCAAGGAGCTGCTGCGCGCAGCCGTGTGCGCTTTGCTGGTTGCGCAACTCGCATGCGTTCCGGCGGCTTTTGGTGACAGTAGAAAGGTGACCGCGGCGGACAACACCGCGGCCGACCCATTGCTCGCGGTGATGAAGGCCGAACTGCTGCGCGCGCAAACCGATCTGGCGAAATCCGATCCGGCTCCTTACTTCATCGGATACACGGTTTACGACCAAAAGTACGTGATCATGGCGGGCTCGTACGGCAGCTTACTGGCGAATACTGTGGTGCAGAGGCGCGAGGCGGACGTGACGATCCGCGTGGGATCGCCGGCACTGGATAATACACACGGACAAAGCAGGATGAGCGGCATGACTTCCGGAATGCTGCCGCTCAGCGACGACAAAGACGCGATCTCGATGGTACTGTGGCAATTGACGGACCGGGAATACAAGCGGGCAGCCCCCGCATTCCTGAACGTGAAGACGAACACCGCAGTGCGCGCAGAAGAAGAGGACAAGTCCCCGGATTTTTCGAAAGAGGCTCCGGTGACGCACGTGGCGCCGCCCGTGCCTCTTCCCGCGTTTGACCGGGCGCAATGGGAAGGCGAAATCCGGCGGCTCTCCGGGGAGTTCCGAAAATATGACTACGTGTACACCGCCAACGTGGTGCTGCAAGTGCAGGACGCCGACGAGCACACGGTAACTACTGAAGGAACGGAGATCACTTCCCCGAGCGTCTCAACGCGGATGATTATCGAAGCGCAGACTCGGGCGGACGACGGAATGGAGCTTCTTCGAGTCGAGACATTCCAATCGCCCTCACCGGAAGGATTGCCGAGCGAAGCAGAGCTAAACGCCAGGATCGAAAAAATGGCTTCGGACTTGAAGGCGCTGAGAAATGCGCCCGTGGCGGAGCCCTACGACGGTCCTGCACTCTTAAGCGGGCGGGCGGCGGCGGTATTCTTTCACGAAGTGCTGGGACACCGCCTCGAAGGGCACCGCCAGCGCGACGAGGACGAAGGACAGACCTTCACCAAGAAAGTTGGTCAGGAAGTTTTGCCGAAGTTTTTGAGCGTGGCTGACGATCCCACTCTTCATGAACTGGGCGGGGTGAGGCTTGCAGGATCCTATGCGTATGACGATGAAGGAGTGCCGGCACAACGCGTGGACGTGATCCAGAACGGCGTTCTGAAGAATTTTCTGATGTCGCGCATGCCGATCACGGGCTTTGATAAATCCAACGGACACGGGCGCAATCAGCCGGGACGCATGCCGACAGGACGACAGGGAAATCTGATTGTGACGTCTTCGCAAACCGTGCCCGAGAAAGAGCTGCGACAGAAATTGATTGACGAGGTCAAAAAAGAAGGCAAACCGTACGGGCTGTACTTCGACGATATTCAGGGAGGATTCACGCTGACGACGCGGCAGCTTCCGCAGGCCTTTCAGGTGCTGCCGGTGCTGGTCTACAAGGTATATCCCGACGGACGACCAGACGAACTGGTGCGCGGGGTGGACATTGTAGGAACACCGCTTGCAGCGTTGACGCGCATCGTAGCGACCGGCGACCAGGAACACGTTTTCAACGGCGTGTGCGGCGCGGAGAGCGGAAACGTTCCAGTGGCGGCGGCAGCTCCGGCGATGCTCTTCTCCGAAATGGAAGTGCAGAAGCGGGCGCACGAGCATGAACGTCCGCCGATCCTTCCCGCGCCGGGTTTCGAGAATGAAGCAAAGACAAAGACCGCAGCAGCGGGAGTGAAACCATGAAGGCCTTCCGCACACTTGCCATTTTGCCGCTAACGGCAACGTTTGCGGCGGTGATCTTCGCATCTCCGGCGCCAAAAAATGACGCAAAGACGCCAGACGCAATGGCGGCGGCGCGTGCAGCAGCCAATGGCGACCCGTTGCTGGAAGCTCTGCTCACAGAGCTCGAGCGATCGAAG
>Ga0335081_10005202_pt1 | contig 20585 bp, 22 predicted proteins | sample Lox_Sample_35_FD_206713 | JGI IMG/M metagenome (GOLD analysis project Ga0335081, IMG submission 206713) | Soil microbial communities from Loxahatchee National Wildlife Refuge, Florida, United States - Lox_Sample_3.5 | ecosystem: Environmental > Terrestrial > Soil > Wetlands | place: USA... | reverse complement strand
TGGAGAGGGCGGCTCTACGCTGGTGTTCAATCCCAAGAACTACAAACAGCGGCCCGGCCTTTTGCTGCTCAACGGTGTGGTTTATACGGCGTGGTCTTCCCACTGCGATGAGGGCGCGTACCATGGATGGCTGATCGGCTACGATGCGCACAGCTTGCAGCAAACCGGTATTTACAACAACACTCCGAACGGCAACGAGGGCTCGTTTTGGGCGGGCGGTGCGGCGCCCGCGGCCGATCCGGCGGGGAGCATCTACCTGGTGGCCGGCAACGGGAGCTTCAACTATTCGAGCGGCGGTCCCAACCTGGGCGAGAGTTTCATCAAGCTCTCGAGCGCCGCGGGCCTTTCGGTGCTGGATTACTTTACGCCCTTCAACTACGCCAGCCTGAACGCGGCCGATCTCGACACGGGGTCGAGCGGCGTCGCGCTGTTGGCCGACGCGGCCGGCAGCGTGGCACACCCGCATCTGATGGTCGGCGCAGGAAAGGAAGGACGGGTGTATCTGCTGGACCGTGATGCTCCGGGAAAGCTGCAGCCGGGATCCGATAGCCAGATCGTGCAGTCGCTCGCGGGAGCCATCGGCGGGCTGTTCGGCAATCCGGCTTACTTCAACCAAGCGGTCTACCTGTGCGGCTCGGGGGACAATCTCAAGCTGTTTCCGATTTCGAACGCGCAACTGGCTGCCGCTCCGGCATCGCAGTCGGCGCGCCAATTCGGCTTTCCCGGCTGTGTGCCGACGGTATCGGCCAGTGGGAAAACGAACGGGATTGTGTGGATTCTGGAAAGCTCCGGGACGCTGCACGCCTATGACGCTTCCAATCTGACTCGCGAGCTATATAACAGCGGCCAGAACGCCGGCCGCGACTCGCTGGGAAGCTACGTGAAATTCTCCGTTCCGACGGTAGTGAACGGCAACGTCTACGCAGGAACGCAGACGGCGGTGAACGTGTACGGCCTGCTGCCCGGCGGAAGCGCAGCAATGACTGTCGCGAACGCCGCGAGCGGGGATGCGACGGCTGTGGCGCCCGGGTCCATCATCTCGATTTACGGCCCCGGGTTGGCGCAGTCCACGGCCTTCCCGACCGTTTTCCCTCTTCTCATGACGATGGCTGGAGCGTCGGTGACGATTGGCGGGGTCCCGGCGCCGCTGTTTTACGCAAGCCCGAACCAGATCAACGCCCAAGTGCCGTTCACGATCCCGACCGGAATTGCCGCCGTCAGCGTGACGCTGGGCAGCCGCGTGGTGGGGACGGCCAATGTTGCGGTGCAGGGCGCGGCGCCGGGACTGTTTCTGCTAGCGCAGGATCACGCCGCGGCGCTCAACCAGGACTCCTCGGTGAACAGCTACAGCCAGCCGGCGGCCGTGGGGAGCGTGATCGCAGCTTTTTTGACTGGCTTGGGCGCCGTCGACAACCCTGTACCGGCAGCCACTCCGGCGTCCGCCAACCCTCTCTCGAGAGTGCTGGCAACGGTCACCGCATCACTCGGCGGCCAACCAGCGGCGGTGCAATTCGCCGGGCTGGCGCCGGACTGGGCCGGGCTCTACCAGGTCAACCTGGTGGTTCCGCACCTGGCGCCCGGCGATTACCCGCTCCAGATTTTCGTAGCAGGGTCGGCAAGCAACGCGGCGACGGTGAGCGTGCGGTAAGGGGCTGCCAGAGCACAGGGCCGCCAGCGCTCCCTGACGGTCGCGGCTCCGAGGCGGCGCGGCGAGTGCGATGGAAGCGTGGACTTGATATGGTCGGAGTACAATGAAACATTTTGCGGTGATTTTGACCACGGCCATGCTGCTGGCTGCCCAAAGCGACCGACCCCGCGCCAGAGATCTCGGCCTGGCGCCTGGCGTTTTCTCTCCGGGACCGCTGAACGCGATCACCGATGTCGCAGGCGTCAAAGTGGGTCACGTCACGCTGGTCGAAGGTGACACGGTTCGAACGGGAGTGACCGCTATCGTGCCGGCGGATGGCAATCTGTTTCAGGAGAAAGTTCCGGGCGCGGTATTCGTGGGCAATGCGTTCGGCAAACTGGCTGGATCCACGCAGGTCGAGGAACTGGGGACCATCGAGACTCCCATCGTTCTGACCAACACCCTCAACGTTGGAACCGCGATGGAAGGGGTGATCGCGTACACTCTGGCGCAGCCGGGAAACGAGAGAGTGGCATCGGTAAACGCGCTGGTCGGCGAAACCAACGACGGCGGGCTGAACGATATCCGCGGAATGCACGTGCGCCGGGAGCAGGTGGCGGAAGCGATTCGCAATGCCAAGGGCGGGCCAGTGGAGGAAGGCAGTGTGGGGGCCGGAACCGGCACGATTTGTTTCGGCTGGAAAGGCGGCATCGGCACCGCTTCGCGCACCGGCCAGAACGGCGGCTACACGGTGGGTGTGCTCGTGCAGACGAACTTCGGCGGCCACTTGACCATGGGCGGCGTGCCGGTGGGACGGGAACTAGCGAGGCCCGCCGGCGCGGCGGGCGGAGACGGTTCCTGCATGATCGTAGTGGCCACCGACGCTCCGTTGACCGCCAAAGACCTGAAGCGTCTGGCGGCGCGCGCGGTGTTTGGGCTGGCGCGCACCGGATCGTCGTACAGCAATGGCAGCGGTGATTTTGCGATCGCTTTTTCGACGGCGGCTTCGGTGCGGGTCAGACCGACCGGGAACCGGCCGGCAGCCTACGAAGCGCTCCCGACCGACGCAGTTTCACCGCTGTTTGAAATGGCGCTGGAAGCGACCGAAGAGGCGGTTTACAATTCGCTGCTGCGGGCTACCACGGTGCGATCGAAGTTCGGCACGGCAGAGGCGATTCCGGTTGACGGGGTGAGGGAAGTGCTGGGGAGGCACGGGATCGGGAAGCGGTAGAGCGGCGTGCTTCGCTCGCCGGGACAACGCCGGAGCGTTATCCCACAGGGGTTTCACAAGCTCAAGCTTGTGCGTACTGGAATGTCACTCCGGCTGGTGGGTCACAGGGTGGGTTGCGGACCACTTGGAGAAGTAGGCGTCGGCGGCCAGGGTTTCCAGTTCGCGGGATTCGGCGTAGGTCCATTCGGCGAAGCGGCGGTCTTTCAGCTTTTCGACTAAGCGGAGGCGACGCTGGGCAGCTTGCAGGATCTTGCGCTGCGCCTCGACGGCGGCTTCGCGGCGGCCGCGCTCTTCGTTGAGCTCGATTTCCTGCTTCTTGGCGCGCAGCCGATAAAGGCCCAGCGCAACGAAGTCGCGGGCAGGAATGGAAGCGCGCGAGACCACGTCGCGCTCGATAGCCAGGCGTTCCGCCTGAAGGCGGGCAATGCTTTTCCGCGCCTCGGCCAGCGCCGCCAGACAGTCCGCGAACCGGCGTTCTTCCAGTTCGCACTGGCGCTGGTACCAGTCGAGCACCCGGTCGAGGCGAAAGCGGAAGGCCTTCATGAGCAGCTAGCGACCGGCACCGGCGAGCTAGGCTCGCCTGGACCGATCGGCAATCGGTCCGCAGGTTTACAACCTGCCCTGCGGCGCAGGTCAGTGGGTGTGTGGGACGCCATATTACAGCCTCTCGGCGATCGACTGTAGCTGCGACAGGCTATCGAGCAGCGGCGCGTCCGCAGAGGTGTCCTGGCGGAGAAATGCAGCGATTTCGGGCTGCATGCGAACGGCGGTGTCGAGCCGAGGGTTGTTCCCGGCGGCGTAGGCGCCGAGTTCGATGAGGTCCCTGGAATCCTCGTAGGTGGCCATGGCCTCGCGGAGTTTGCGGGCAGCGGACAACTGCTCGGGCGTGGAAAGCTGGGTGCACAGGCGGCTGATGGAGTGCAGCACATCAATCGCCGGGTAATGACCCGCGGCGGCGAGGCGCCGGGAGAGAATAATGTGCCCGTCGAGGATGGCCCGTACGGCGTCGCAGATCGGTTCGTTGAAATCGTCCCCTTCCACCAGTACGGTGTAGAACCCGGTGATCGAACCCTTTTGAAAATTCCCGGCGCGCTCCAGAATGCGCGGCAGCAGGTTGAACACGGACGGCGTATAGCCTTTCTGGCTGGGCGGCTCACCGGCGGCGAGGCCGATTTCGCGCTGGGCCATGGCGAGGCGCGTAACGGAATCCATGATGAACAGGACACTGGCGCCCTGGTCGCGAAAGTACTCGGCAATGGCAAGCGCTACGAAGCAGGCGCGGACGCGCAGCGGCGCCGGCCGATCAGAAGTGGAACAGACCACCACGGAGCGGCGGCTGCCCTCCGGCCCCAGTTCGTGGTCGAGAAAGGCGCGCACTTCGCGGTTGCGTTCGCCGATGAGCGCGATGACGGTCACATCGGCGGAATTGTGGCGCGCCATGGCGCCGAGCAGAGTGCTTTTGCCGACACCGCTGCCGCCGAAGATGCCCATGCGCTGCCCTTTTCCGCAAGGCGTGATGGTATCGATGACGCGAATCCCGGTGATGATGGGTTCCACGATGTGCTCGCGGTCCAGCGGACTGCCGGGCTTGGGATAGAGGCGGTAGAAGCCTTGAGGATGAACCGGCGGTTTGTGGTCGATAGGGCGGCCGAATCCGTCGAGAACGCGGCCCACCAGGCCGGGCCCGACGGCCACCTGCGCTTCCTCCTGCCGCCCGATGATGCGGTCGCGCAACTGGATGCCGTCAATCTCTTCGAGCGGCATGGAGAGCACGAGCCCGTCGCGGAAGCCGATCACCTGGGTGCGAATGCGGCGGCCGTCGGAGCTGACCACCTCACAGAAATCGCCCACGGCAACGGCCGGACCGCGAGACGCCACGAGCATGCCGACCAACTCGGCGACCTCCCCGGTCCAGGGCAGGAGTTCGGAATTGCGGACTAGATGAATGTAGGGGCTGAAATCGACCGCCGCGGGGGCCGTCATCGGCGGGTCTCCAGTTGGTCGGTCAGGCCGCGCTCGATCTCACTTAGTTGAGTTTCCACGGATGCGTCCAACGAGCCGCTCGCGACCTCGAATACAGCGCCGCCTTTGAGTTGAACGGGGTCGCTGATGACCTCGACGCTCTGGCCGCGGCCCAGTTGGTCCAGACAACTTCGGACGGCCTTTTCCTGATCCGGGTGAACGCGGACGCGGTAGACTTCCTGCGACTGGAGCTTTTGGAGAGCCGCACTGATAAGCCCTTTCACCGCGGCGGCGTCGACGGTCAGCTCGCGATGCAGGATGCGCCGGGCTATTTCCACGGACAGCCGCACCATGTCCGCTTCAGCGCGGCGGATAGTTTCGGCGCGCGTGGCGGCGATATCGGCGATGGCGGCAGCCAGTCTTTCGATCACTGTGCGCACTTCGGCCTCGAGGTTTTGCCTGCCGGCGATCTCGCCGGCCCGGAACCCGGCGTCATGCGCCTGCCGCACCTGCTGCTCGTGTTCCGCGAGCTTGGCGCGCAACTGGGAAACTTCGTCGTGCTTTCCGGTCCCGGAGAGAGAGCCCTTCGCGGGAACGCCATGGCTGTAGCGCCAGGAGACCGGCCTCACTTCCACGGTGGCGTCTGGCGGCACTTTAGAGAGCATGGTATCCGCCGCCGCAGCTAAAAAGAAGCCAGCGCCCCGAGGAGTCGGGACACGGCACGGTCGAAAGCCCATCGGAACCTCTTGGACGATTCGGCCGCCGCACCGGGCGAGCTGCGCTCGCCTGGGCCGATTGGCAATCGGTCCGCAGGTTCACAACCTGCCCTACAATGCAGGCTTTCGTCCCGATTGGCGGGCAACCGGCCCATGGGGACAGGCAGGAGTGCGGGACTGTGTGCGCCACATCGCCCCCGGCTGGCATGCGTCCTGTCATTCGCTGTCCTATGTGTGTCCGTCCTGCATCCAGGCGCGCAGCACGTTGGCCGTCGCCGCCGGATCCCGCTTCGCCAATTGCCGCACCCGATCCGCCATTTTTTCACGGCCGTGGGCTTCCGCCTGTACCGCTTCCAACCGCTGAACCTCGGCCGCATCGAGCTGCGACGCCGGCGATTCACCGCCAGCCAAGGCCGCTGCCGGGGGCTCGGCAGATGCCGGACCTTGCAGTTGCGCGGGCATTTCCACCTCAGGCGCGGGCCTGCGCTTCCGGCCGCGTTTGAGAATGCCAATCACCAGACCCAGCAGCACCACTACGCCAATCGACGCCGGCAACAGGAGCCCCTGATATTTCTTGAGGAACTGCTGCCACGGCGTCAGCTTCACGGCCGGCGCCGTGATGGGAGCCGGTGCCGAGGAGCCCGGCGGCGCGGCGTTCAGGCTGGACTCAAACGGCAAGGTCTCAACGATCAACTGATCGCCTCGATCCGTGTTGAAGCCGGTGACGGCCGCCACCAGATCTTTGATGGTCTTGAGCGTCTCGGGCGTGGGCGGGACGAGCACTCGTTTGCGGGCGGCGCCTTCGCCTTCCCAACGCACCGTCTGATCCACCAGGACCGCCAAAGACATACGCTTGATGATTCCCTGCGGTATGCGGGTGTGCCGGATTACGCGGCTGCTCTGGTAGGTGATGTTCTCGGTGCGGTGCGAGACGCCGCCGCTGGTCCGATTGGGTGTCGATCCCGGATTGGGAAGGTTGGAGGCAGTTCCGGGAATGCCGGAACTGGCAGCGCGCTCGGTGGACTCTTCGGTCTTCTGGGAACTGAGCATGACCGAACGGGTGGGGTCCAGCGTTTCCTCCTGTTGTTCGCCGCTGGTAAGATCCAAGTCCACCGAAGCGCCGGCGCGGAACCCGTTCGGCCCCAGCAAGGGTTCTACGGTTTCGCTGATTTTGGCCACCAGGCCGTGTTCGATTTGCTGGCGCACTTCCAGCGTCTCGCTGGTAATCTCCGATCCATCGGCCGTGGCAGCGCGCCTCGGCCGGCTCAACAGGTTGCCGTCCATGTCCAGCACGGAGACGGCTTCCGGCGCCAGTCCCTGCACCGCGCTGGCCACGAGGTGAGTCACGGCGGCCACGTTTTGCGGGGAGATCTGCGCTCCGGGCCGCAACTTGACCATCACGCTGGCTTTGGCGGGCTGCTGTTGATCCAGGAACACCGATTCTTTGGGGAGCGTGAGGTGAACGCGCGCCTGTTCCACTTCGGCCAGGCTCATCACCGAGCGTTCCAGTTCGCCCTCCAGGGCCCGCTGGTAGTTGATGTGCTCCACGAACTCGGTAGCGCCGAAGTTGCTCTTGTCGAACAGCTCGTAGCCGATGCGGCCGCTCTTGGGAAGCCCTGCCGCGGCCAGCGCCAGCCGCGACTCCGCCAGCTTCGCGGAGGGCACCAGGACGGTGCTGCCGTTGTCCCCAAGCCGGTATTCGACGCCGGACTCCTTCAGTTTTTGGACCACCGTGGAAGCGTCTTCCGGCGCCATGGAAGTGTACAGCGGGCGAAAATCGTCCTCGTGCTTCCAGTGCACGAAGGAAAAGATTGCGCCGCCGGCGACGAGCACCACGACGACAATGGAGATTTTTTGCGTGAAGGTGAGCCGGGAAAGCAGTTTGGTCAATTCGTTCATGACGAATCCCGAGATTCCTTACAACTGCATCTTCATGATTTCCTGGTACGCGTCGACCACCTTGTTCCGCACCTGCAAACCGAGTTCGAACGCCAGCTGCGCCTTCTGGGTGGCCAGGATGGTGGTGTGCAGCTCCTCGTTCTCCCCGCTGAGGAACTTCTGGACTGAGTTCGACGCGTCGTTGTTCAGGGTCTCCAGGGTGTCGATGGTGCTGGTCAGCACTTTTTGAAATTCGCCCGGCTGACCCGCGCCGGCGCCGGAGGTGAGCGGGGCCAGCTGCGGCATCGCGATGGGCGTGATATTGGAAATCGGTGCTGGCACTTAATCCTCCTAGCGAAGCAGGTCAATGGACCGCTGAATCATATCCTTCACCGCCGACATGGCGGATACGTTCGCCTGATAACTCCGGTCGGCGCCAATCAGGTCCACCATGTCTTCGGCCGGGTTCACGCGCGGAATGGATACGTAGCCGTTCGCATCGGCGTCGGGATGACCGGGGAGATACCGTTTCTCCGGATCGCGCATGTCCACCGAAATATCCGCAACGCGGACTCCGGTGAGTTGCTGTCCTCCCAGTTGCGCTTCCAGTTCGGAACCGAATGCGGAGCCCACCTGCTCGCTGGAGAAGATGGCGTCCTTGCGGCGGTACGGACCGCCTTCGGGCGTGCGGGTGGTTTCCGAATTGGCGATGTTTTCCACGAGCAGCGCGGCGCGGGTGCGCTGGGCCGCCATGCCCGAGGCGCTGACGGTAAGGGCTGAAAACAGACTCATGAGCTCTTGCCTCCCTGGATGGCCTCTCTCACCTGGCTCAACGAAGAGCGCATCAGGTTGGACGCAACGCTGAAACGCAGGGCGTTCTCGGCCAAAAGGCGAGCCTCGCGGTCGAGGTCCACGTTATTGCCGTCGTTCTTGGTGGGCAGGCCGGATACTTGCACGGTTTCGGGCGACCCGCCATCGAGAGCCGCCTGGAAGCTGGCTTGGAAATCCAGGTCCTGGGTCTTGTAACCGGGGGTGTCGGCATTGGCGATGTTGGATGCCACCAGCTTTTGCCGCAGGCTGACCAGGTTCATGTACTGTTCGAGGCTGTCGGTGAGACGATCGATCACGGCAAAGGGGGGTGAGCAACTGGCGGTCCACTGCAAGGGGTTGGAACTGCAGGGGGATATTGCGTCAAGGGAGTGACGTGTCAGCGATTTGACGGCGGTCGCGAGCTAAAGCTTGCGCTGCACAAGCTCAAGCTTGCGCGTACTGACTCAGCGAGCTTCGCTCGCTTGGACAACGCGGGAGCGTTATCCCACTTCGACGATTCTGGCGGGCTTGCGCGCTACCTGGCCCAGGTATCCTCTCAGGAACGGGATGCGGCGCAGTTCGTCGGCCTGGGCGGCTCTTGCGGTCCGAAGCATCAGCCCCGTCCATTCGAGAACGCCGTCGACCTTGGAGGCAATCTCGAGCATCTGCGGATCGCCGGCAGGAAGCGCCTTCAGTTGCGCGGCAGCGGCTTCGCAATAGAGCACCACCAGACGCGACACTTCGGCATAGCTGTGCTGCTCGGCGGCGCGGCGCAAGTCAGTCTCGATGGAAGCCAGCGGCGAAGTACTCATCAGATGGTCCCGCCGGCGCCAGTGGTGCTGTTGGTCCCATACTGGACCGCAAACATGTCGGCGAAGAATATTTTCTGCTGCTCGAGGACGGCGATGGCCGCATCGGCGGCGGTCAGTTGCGCTGACAGGTTGGTCTGAAGCGTGTTGATCTGGTCCTGTTGGTCCGAGATTTCGTTGTTCGTGTTGGTAATCTCGTCCTGGAGGGAGCTGATGTCGCTGGCGATCGCGCCGCTGGTGGGGTCGGCCACGCCGGTGAGCGTATCATTGGCCGCTTGCAAGAATCCGCCAGATGTGATGTCCCCCAGGAACTGTTGCACCGCGGCCGGGTTGGCGCTGGCGAACGTGCCGGCGTCGAAAGAGATGTGCCCGGTCGAATCCAGATTCAGACCGAGATCCGACAGCGACTGCACGGTTCCGGAGCCGTTGGAATACAGAGCGACCTGGCTCAAGGCCTCTTGCAAGGAGAGCACGATGCTCTCTCCGGTCAGGGCGCCGCCGGCTTGTCCGCGGTTCTGGGTGAGGGCGTCAACGGCAGAGTTGTAGGCAGTAGCGAAATTGGACAGGTCGTTCGACAGGGAGCTGTAATCAGCCGCGACGGAGATGCTGACGCTCTGCCCCGGCGCGCTGCTCACAATGTTGGCAGTGAGTCCCGGCGCCAGCGTGATCTGGCTGGATGTGCTGTAGAGGGTTGTGCTGTTGCCGCCGACTTTGTATTGGGCCTGGTGCCCGGTCGACAGCGTACCGAGCAGGTTGTTGGTTCCGGTATCGGGCGTATCTGTCCCGTCATAGAGCGAGATCGTGTCGGCGTTGAGGCTGGTGCTGGTGACGGCGAGGCGGTAGTCCGGACTGGCATTCGAACCCATGTTGACGATGGTGGCCTGCACGCCCGCGCCCGAAGTGTTGATGGCACTGGCCAGCGCTTCGAGAGTGTTGCCAGATGGCGTGAGGTCGTAAGATTGTCCGTTGACCCAGAGCGTGTACGTGGTGGAGGCATCGATGCTCTCGGTAGTCGGGTCGGTCACCAGGGTAGTGGGTGACGGGTTGGAGGTTGTGGAAGGTGCCGGGCTGAGGGCCGTGGTGGAGGCTCCGGGATCGTCGACTTCAATCGTATAGGTGCCGGTAAGCGCGCTGGATGCCGCTGACGCGGTCACGACCGCGTTGTTCGAGGAGGTGGCAGTCGGACTACCCTGTGCGTCCGCCGCGATATCCTCCAGCGAGTTCTGCAAGGAACCAAATGTTGCCTGCAGGCTGGAAAGCTGCGACTCCTGGCTCTGGTAGGTATTGACGTTGTTTTGCATCGCCTGCATGGGCAGGGAGGCGATGTCCACCGCGCGCTGGAGAACCTGCTGGAAGGAAGTGGAGAACGTGCTGGAACCGTTGAAGGTGACGGGGCTGGTGATCGAACTACTGCTGGAACCCATATTTCAAAAAGACCCCCTTGCAAAACGAGGGCCGAACCTTGACAGGTCCGGCCCCACGTTAACCTAGGTAAAGCCCCGCTGACTAACCCTTCAGCAGCGCGAGTACGATCTGCGGAGCCGCATTGGCCTGCGCCATGGCGGCAACCGACGCCTGCTCCAGGACCTGCGCCTTAGTCAGGTTCGCGGCTTCGGTGGCGACGTCAGCGTCGCGGATGCGCGAATCGGCAGCCGAGAAGCTGGTGATCTGCGAATTCGCCAGGTTGATGGCGTACTGCAGCTTGTTCTCGCCCGCGCCGACGATGCCCTGCACGGTGCCGAGGTTGCCGATGGCCGTGTTCAACGACGCGATGGCAGCCAGCGCATTGGCCGTACCGGTCGTGTTGGCAAGGGGTGCCGAGCCGGCGGCGACAATCGCGCCACCCGTCAGGTCAGTGCCAGCGGACCCGGCAGCCGCCGCCGCGGTGAACGAAACGGTGGACTGGAACTGAAGGTGCCCGCTGGTATCGAGCCCGGCCGTAATGTTGTACGGCGCAAGCTGTGAATTCAGGCTCTGCAGTGCCTGGGTTGCAGTGATTCCGGCCGAGCCTCCCGCAACTGTAACCGTGGCCGACGCTACGCCGGCTCCGCCGATGTTGGTGAAGGTGAAGACCTGAGTCCCGCCCACGAGGAACTTCGCGGCGGTATTCAGGTTGGTGCCGCCGACAACCAGGCCGTTGGTCGCGCCGTTGACGCTCGTTCCCGTCAGCCCCAATCCGCCTCGGTCCACCAAGGAGCCGGCCAAACCCACCTGAACCTGGGAGTTAGCCGCCACGGCTCCGCCGCCGCCGATATAGACGCCCATGTTCACGGAGTTCACGGCGTTGGTAGTGCCCAGACCGATGTTGCCGGCCTGCCGGTCAATTTCCGTCATCAGCGTTTGGTATTCGCCATCCAGCGTGGCGCGGCTGCCGGTAAAGGTGTTGGAAGCCGCCTGGGTGGCCAGGGTCTTCATCCGGTCCAGCATGGTGCTGATGTTGGCCAAACCGCCATCGATGATTTGCAGCGTGCTGACGCCGTCGTTGGCGTTGCGCACGCCCTGGTTCAACTCGGCCACGGTGCTCCGATAGGAGTTGGCGACCGCCAATCCCGCGGCATCATCTCCCGAAGAGTTGATGCGGTAGCCCGAGGTCAAGCGCGTGATGGTCTGCGTTTGAAAATTGTTGTTGATCGACAGATTGTTTTCGGCAATCATCGATGCAACGTTCGTTTGAAGGGAAATAGCCATATGCGTAACGTCCTGTTGTGCGATACGTCCCGGACTTCCTGCCCGGGTCCGGGTTCTCCAGTGTTGCGGATGCCCGAAGTATCAGCTTTCAGAGTTCATATCGGGAACCTACCGCGGGTTTCTAATGTTTTTCGGGCTTGCAAGTAAGGGAGAGCGCTGTCAAGTACTTGACGACTCATATGGGGAGCTAACTCACGCCAACTAAAGTTAACGTGCCAGGCGATGGAGCAATGCCGTGATTGCCGTGGGATCCACTTTACGCGCGGCGGTGAGGTTTTCGTCGCGCGTGATCCTGGCTTCCTTGCGGACGATGACAAACTCTTCGGGCGCCACGATTCCAAGCTTGACACGGCTGCCGGTCATTTCCAGGACCTCGATTTCGATGTGCTCGCCGATCATGAAACTCTCGCCGGCGCGGCGGCGCATTACGAGCACGGGAGTGTCTCCAGCCTGGGAAACAAAGGCTCCCGGTGCGAATAGCCGGATTCCGGCTGGATCACTTGCATCCCGATTTTCTCTTTGAGATTCACCACTACGGGCGCCATCAGGTTGACGGTGGGGTCGGGGTGTTCGGCGTCGCCAGCGCGCAAGATCGCGGCGCAGAGGATATCCTCACCGATGCGCGGCTGGCGGCCCGGCTCGAGCTTCAGTTCGGCGATATCCTCCTTATCGAAGTTGACGCGATACCGAGGGTCGGCCACCAGGATGGGCAGGAGGATGAAACAGAGCTTCGGGTCGGTGAGGCTCTGCATGAACATCAGCGGCTCGGTGTGGGGCTGCCGCAGGAAGACGAAGGCGTGCTCGGTCTCGAATCCCGGCAGGCCGTGGGGGAATTGAAAAACTGAGGCGTCTGCGAAGTCGATTTCACCAAAGTAAGTAGTCAGGAGCCGAGGCATAGAGGCGCGTCTGGAGTCACATTGCAATTCGGATGCCAGCCGTACTGGCGAGCTTCGCTCGCCTGGACAACGCAGGAGCGTTATCCCACCGGCACAACTGGCGCCTACTTTTTCTCGGGCGCGGCGGGCTTCTTCTCCGGCGCCGGCGGCTCGGCACCGGTTCCACCCAGGACCCCGACCTGCTGATTGAGGACCACAATGTCCACGCGGCGGTTTCTGGCGCGGCCCTCATCCGTGTCGTTGGAAGCTACGGGCATGGTGTCGGCATAGCCCGCGATGGCCATCCGCTCACGAGCGATACTACAGCGACTGGCCAACAGGTCCAGCATCGAGATACTGCGCGCCGCGGATAGCTCCCAATTGCTGTGAAACCGCGCGGTATGGATGGGGACTGAATCGGTATGCCCTTCCAGCCGCACCGCATTGGGGAGGTTGCGAATGGTCTCGCCGATCTTGTCGATGGCGGCGTAGGTTTTGGGATCGATGCTGTCGTCTCCCGACGGGAAGAATGCGGCCTGGCGCATATGCAGCACCAGACCCCGAGGCTCGAGCTGCAGCTCGATCTTGCCGTCCTTGATCTCGGCCTCCAGCGCTTTGCTCAGATAGTTCAATGAAGGCAGGAGTTCCCCCACAGTGGGAGTCGGCGGGGGAAGGTGAATGTCCTTGGGCTCGGTGCCGCCCGGGCCTCTCAACATGGCGTTGCCTTTGCCTTTTTCATCAATGGTGCCGCCCAAAACCTCGTGCACCACCGCTCGTACGCCGCCCTTTTCCAGCGCCTCTTTGACCGCGTCTCCAACCATTCTGGCCTTGGCCTTATCGGTTTGGGAGGACGCGAACATCACGACGAAGAAGGCAAACAGGAGCGTGATGAAATCGGCGTAGGAGACCAGCCAGCGCTCGTGATTGGCGTGCGCCGCGTGTTGTTTCTTGCGAGCCAAGGATCAGCCCTCCGCCGACACGGGTTCGGCGGCGGCCTTGCTCTTTTTGGCCGTCTTGGCTTTGGCTTCCGCAGCCGCCTGCTGCTGCACGTAGGCGTCCAGCTTGGTGCGGATGAGTTTCGGGTTTAATCCTTCCACAATCGCCAGCACTCCTTCCAGCATCAGTTCGCGGATGCGAACCGCGTCGTGCATTCTGGCGCGCAGCTTGGACCCGGCCGGCAGGAAGAAGAGGTTGGCCGAGCCCACGCCGTAGATCGTGGCCACGAATGCCGCCGCGATCCCACGGCCGACCGCATCGATGTTCCCCAGATCCTTCATGACGTGGATCAATCCGATGACCGCGCCGATGATGCCAATGGTGGGCGCATATCCGCCCGCGGCCTCGTACACCTTTGCCACGGCCTCGCCATCCTGTTCCACCAGGCTGAGATCCAACTCCATGATGCTGCGGATCTGGCTCATTTCGATGCCGTCAACCGCCAGGTTCAGCGCTTTTTTCAGAAACGGGTCGTGGACGTTGTTGGCTTGCTGCTCGAGCGAGACAATTCCCTGTTTGCGAGCCTGGGTGGCATATCCGATGATTTCATCGATAGCGTCCGCAGCGGAATGCACTTTATCGAAAAACACCAGGGCCAGGTCCTTCGCCGCGCGCGCGAGAATGCCCATGGGCGTGGTGACCATCACGGCGCCGATGGTGCCGCCCATCACGATGATGAAGGCAGTGATCTGGTAGAGATCATGCAGTTCACCCTTTTCGAGCACCATCCCGCCCAGGATGCCGCCGACTCCGACCACTAATCCGCCGATGGAGGCCAGATCAGGCTTGGCCTGGGGTCCCTTCTTCGGTGTTTTGGCTGCGGCTTCCTTTGCTTTAGGTTCCGCCATGAAGTTCACCAGGGGATGTGCCGTTGGCGTCGGGCGCCGATAGGCGGGGTCCTGCGGCAATGGACCGCCGGAAGTTCACGACGCGCTCCACTACCTCGTCGGGAGATTCGAGTACCATAATTTTCTGCCCGGTGGTCAGGCTGATGACCGTATCCGGAGTCGTTTCAATCTGTTCGATCAGGTCACAGTTGAGGACCACGGGCGTGTGGTTTAAGCGTGTGACGTAGATCATTTCCGTACTCGTTGTACACATCGGTGTTAGACGAGAAGATTCTACGGAAAACGCACTAATTTAAGGTAGAAACGTCCTGAATCTCGCCGAAAAGTATAGTCGAATGGTGACTTTCGAGTCAGTGGCGCCTTCGGTTGCCGTCCGCCAGGCACAGGCGCTGTTAAAGGCTTGGGTTTGCGGAGATTTGCCCAAGCTACAGGCGGAGTTGGATCGGAGCGTTTTCCTGTCCTTGGTGGCTGATGAAGACACGGGAGACGAGCAACTCGAGTTGTTGAAAACCATTGCGTTCCAGATGAAGACCAGTCCCGACCTGTTCGCCGAGCGGGCCCAGGACCCTCGGTTGGGCGTGTGCGTGGACCTGTTGATGCATCTGGCGAGTTGTTTCGCGTATAGCGATTGAAGAGGAGCTTCGGCCGGCGTTCGGAGCCTGGTTACCAGCCAGCCGGCGTTGGTTATCGAATCCCTTTGTGCCTTAAGCCAGATAGCTGAAAAGGTTCTTGATCTGTTGAATGGATGCTTCGGCAGACATGGAGGCCTGCTCCTGCACTTGCTCCTGGTTAAGTTGGACCGACAAAGCGGCGATATCGGCATCGCGCACGCCGCTCAGTTGGGTCTGCTGCTGCGTCAGGAATTTCTGCGCCAGATCGATGCCGCTTTGCACGCGGTTCTCTACGTCGCCGTAGAAGGCGAGTTGACTGTTGAGATAGGTATCGGCCGCTTTCAGGGAGCTCGCAGCCGCTAAGACCTCGTTCTGCGCGTTGGCGGTTGGGTCGTTGAGTGCCGTGATGAGGGAGTTGACGGCTGCAAAGACGTTATTCGTGGCAGGCGTGCCGTCGGGGTTGCGCGCGTCGAAGATATCGGCCGCCGTCTTGGCTACGGCAAAAGTGGTCCCATCGGGCGCTTGTATGACGCGCGTCGCGGTGGAATTGACAAGCTGCTTCACCCCCGTGGGCGACGTTGGATCCAGTTGGTACGGAGGGGAGTTCTCATCGCCGCTGAAAATGTAATTGCCGTTTATGTTGGTCTGGCTGATCCCCACCAGCGACTCCAACAACCCCTGGACTTGAATCGACAATGCCGCGCGCGTAGCGGTGGTGGCCGTAGCGGTGCCGCCTTGGGCGGCCATGGAGATGGCGCTCTCGACGGCCTGAACGGCTGACTGCAAGGCGGAATCGGCGGTCGATACTTCCGTCTTGACGCTGCCGAGGTTGGACTGGATCTGCTGGTTGTGGGCGATGGACGCCTGGCTCTCGAGAATCACCATGATCGCCGCGGGATCGTCGGATGGCTGCTGCACCCGCAAGCCTGAGCTGAGCTGGCCCACGGTCTGCTGCAGCTCCGTCTCGTTCTGGGTCACATCAGCCAAAAACCGTTGTGTCGTTCCACTGACGTTTGGAAACATATACTTTTCCTTAAGCCGCCGGCGGCATCATTGCCAGGGTGGTATCGGCAAGGCTGTTCAAAACGCTGATCACTTGCGCGGCCGCCTGGTATGCCCGCTGGTATTCCATCACGTTGACGGCCTCGTCATCCAGAGACACTCCGGAGACTTGGTTTCGAAGCGTCGTGACCTGGGCCACCACCTGCTGTTGCGCCTGCTGATTGGCGGTGGCCGCCTGATTTTCCAGGCCTACAGCGGAGGAAATCTGCGCCAGGTATTGCACCATGCTCAGACCGCCGATGGTTCCCGGGCCGCTGGTGGCCGTCGCCAACGAAGCCAGTTGGTTGGCGGCCCCGTTGGCGGTGCCCGAAGCGTCCACGGGAGCCAGTTGATCGGGAGTAATGCCCGTGACCGCCAAGGTTCCGGCGGCCAGCGTGGCATCCGAGTTATTAAAGGTGAACAGATCCGTGCCGCTGGCTGCGTTCGGGTCGGTCGAGACTTTGCCTTTTTCCAAGATCCCATTGACCGCGTTGGCCAGACCGCTGGCGAATTGGTTCAGCGAGCCGGGCTGCTGCGCGTCGCCCAGAATCGATCCCAGCACCCGGTTGCGCACGTCCAGCAAACCACCCAACTGACCGCCGGTCACCTGGGACGTGATGTCGGTGGCGACCGTGCCCGCAGCCAATGGCACCGGCTGCTCCAAAATGTGCGCGGTGGGCGGCGAATCAGGATTCGCAGCCGGGGGATTGTTGTCGACGTAGTTCTGGGGGATGAGCTGGTACTGCTGGTCACCGACGACGAGAGGCGCTCCGCCGTTCAACATCACGGTGACGGTGCCATCGCCTTGGGTGACGGTGGTGAAGTTGATGAGCTGCGACAGGCTGTCCAGGGCAGCGTGCAACTGTGCATCCTGTCCGGGGTCCGGCTGCGACTGTTGCTGCCTTTCCACGTTGTACTGCTGGATTTGTCCGGCGAGATTATTGATCTGATCGAGAGTGGAGCTGATCTGAGTATCCAGTTGCTGGGAGGTCTGGATCAGAGAGTTGTGAAGGCCGTTCACCGACGAGGCCAGGGTGCTGGCGGAGCTGATGACGTTCTGCTGCAGGGCCGGGTCGGAGGGGGTTACGCTCCACGCGGAAAAGCTTTGGAACAGGGCATTGAGATCCGCCGGCAACCCCGAGGTGCCCGAGACATCGAAGAAGCTCTGAATCGCTGCAGTGGCCTGTGCCTGGGCACTATACTGGCCCAGCGCTTGCGTTTGGCTCTGCACCTGCTCCTCGGCGAATTGGTCGCGCGAGTCCTGCAGGCCCGTGGCTGCCACGCCACCCGCCAAGCCACCCGTGACCACTAACGGCTGCGCCTCGAGCGCCAGGCGCTGCCGGGCGTAACCGGGGGTCTGAGAGTTGTTTACGTCGTTCTGAACAACGTTCAGCGCCTGCTGGAAGACGTCCAGCGCGTCTCCAGAAGTCTGCAGCGATGCCAGAAGATTTGACATACTCTGCTACCCGTGCATACCAACTTCCAAAGGTGCGGTGCCGGCGAAGTGCCGTCCGCCGGCATCATAGCCCGGCGTGACGCCTCCGAGGAGCGCACCGACTCTCCGATAGAACGCCACGCAGGTGTCCACCGCCCGCGTGGCCAGCATAATTTCCTGCTTCGCGGCGACGAGGGTGGCACGCAGCTCCGCGCTCCTCTCCACACCGCCGTTCCGCACGGCATTTTCGAATGCGCGCATTTCAGCGACGGCGCGCTCGAGGAGAACGCGCGCAGCCTCCACGCGGTCGAGGCTGGCCGGGTCCCACTGTTGCATTGCCTGCCTGATGTAGGTCCGGGCTTGATGTAGCCGCTCTGTCGCTCCAGTCCGCATTACTCGCCGCTCTCGGTGCGCGCGTTCTGGAGGGCATTCGCAACGAGAGCGCTACTCACCTTGCGCGAGTCCACGTGGTATTGCCCGCTTTGGTACACGGCGGCGAGATGGCGGACTTTATCGGCCTGCTGAGCGCTCTGCACGCTTCCCTGGGCCGCGATGTGCTCGGAAAGCGAGGAAATCTGAATCTGGTCCTCGCCGCTCCCGATTTGCCCGACAGAGGGCTGCTTGGACGGAGCGTTAGCGCGGGACAGCTCTTCGGCGCGGTGGGCCTCGGAGGCAGCCGACCCTGCCACACCCTCGTTGTATATACGGATGCTCATATGATGCTCGCTATTCGCACCAGTACCAAAGCCTGACACGGAATGGGGAGGTAAAGCAATACCGTCAAATGGGGAGTGTTTTGCAGTTAACTTCCGTAAGACAACCCCTAGTTGCCAAATTACGCCTAGAATCCTTGAGAATTCCGATGCACTCTATGAATTCCTATGCCGCCGCGGAAGCTCCTGTTGATAACCAACCATGCTGGCGTTCCGATGGAAAATGAATGGCGCGAGGCGCTCTCGGACTTCGAGGCAATTCCGGTTGCGGGTGTGCTCGAAGCGAGAGGAACTATCGGTCGGGGGGAAATCGATTGCATTCTGGTCAAGGGAATCATTCCCGATTCCGATCACGCCGCTCTCCTGGAAGTACTCCATCGACTGGATCCCATCCTGCCAGTGGTGTTCTATGACCCGGAGATGACCGCCGCTGAAGCGGTCCGCCTGGTCCGCTCGGGTGCTTACCATTGCCTGGGCTTTCGCGACAGCGTGGCTGCTCTGCGCGACTGTCTGCGCAACGCCGCGGAGGAAAAGCGCTTTCATGCCAAGGCCCATCGGAGATCGGCGACCCCCGAGCTCTGGCGCGACTTCCTGGTAGGAGAGAGCCGTGCGATGCAGACGGTGGCCGACACCATTCGTCTGATCGGGCCGCGGCGGTGCACGGTCCTTATCACGGGTGAATCCGGTACGGGGAAGGAACTGGCGGCGCGCGCCATCCATATGGCAAGCTCCCGGGCGGGCCAAGCCCTGGTAGCCGTAAACTGCACGGCGCTTCCCGAGCACCTGCTGGAAGCCGAATTATTCGGCCACGTCCGGGGCGCGTTCACGGGTGCGATCAATGCGCGAGTCGGCCGTTTCGAACAGGCCAACAGGGGCACGCTGTTCCTCGATGAGATCGGCGATATGCCCATCGAGCTGCAGTCCAAGCTTTTGCGGGTGCTGCAAGATCGCGAGATCCAGCGGCTCGGCAGCTCGGAGAACATCAAAGTTGACGTGCGTGTGATCGCGGCCTCCAATGTCAACCTGCTGGAGCGTGTGCAGAAGGGTAAGTTTCGCGAGGATCTCTATTACCGTTTGAACGTGGTGCCGCTCCATATGCCGCCTCTTCGCGAGCATGACGAGGATATTCCCGTGCTGGTGTACCACTTCGTGAGAAAGATCTGCCAGATGGAAGGAATTCCTTTGCGGCGATTGGCTCCCGAAGTGCTGGATCTTCTGAGAACCTCCGCCTGGCCGGGCAACGTGCGACAGTTGGAGAACACGGTCGAGAAGGCGATCGCCATGAGCGGTGATCGCGACATGCTGTATCCTCGAGACTTCGGGGTGGCCGAAGTGAGCCTGGATAAAGTGGTTCCCATCGATTTCCAAGCTCCCGATGTGCCGCCGGGCGAGCCCGTGAATTTCGAAACCGCAGTGAGCCAGTTTCAGCGCGCCATGCTGGAACAGGCGCTCATCAAGACCGGCGGCAACAAGACGGCGGCCGCGGAGTTGTTGGGTCTGAAGCGCACCACGCTCATCATGAAACTGCGCAGCTTTGAGATGTCCGACGAGCTGCAGGCCGTATAGCCGGTCTTGTTATTGCAGGCTCATCGTGACCACGTTCGAGGCTACTCCATCGGCAACCAGATAGACTCGAACGCGGCCTGTGCCGGCAAGGCTCTTGGGAACGGAGATGTCAACCTGATCCTCGCCGGGATATCCGGGCGCCGGACCGGCGTAGAGCACTGGGACCTGCTGTCCCGCCACGAAAACCTGCACCGAAGCGGCGCCGCGAATTCCGGTGCCGTAGAGTTCCACGTATAGGGTATCGGTGGCCGCGCCCTGGCTCAGCGGCGTTGGCAGGCAACTACGCACGGCGGGAGGACTGCAAGTGAATACCGTTTCGTACACGTGGTCGTACGATGCGGTAACGCGAAACGCGTTGGCCGCGGCCACGCCGGCGCCATCCATGTTCATGCTGTACAAGCCGGGTGTCGAAGGCACAACGGTTGCGGAACCGTTGAGCATGGACGTAGAGCCTTCGAGCACCGCGATCTTTGCCGCCCCCGCGGCAAGCCCTGCCGGAATCAGAACCTCCGCCTGCGTGGGCGAGACCGCAAATAGCAGCGCCACCTGGGTATTTTCCGCACTGTCGGTAATCTGTACCGAGATACCGCCCAAGGTCGAAGCCGGGGTCGCGACGCTGGCTGTCTGCGAGGAAATACCGTTGCCGAATAGCGTGACGATCTCCTGCGTCGCAATCAACCCGGGAGCGTAGCTGGCGCTGTTGGCCGCCGACACTACCGCCGGCGCATTCAGATCGATGCGGACGACGCTGTAGGCTGGCACGGTCACGGGGTTGGAGG
>Ga0335081_10005199_pt1 | contig 20590 bp, 11 predicted proteins | sample Lox_Sample_35_FD_206713 | JGI IMG/M metagenome (GOLD analysis project Ga0335081, IMG submission 206713) | Soil microbial communities from Loxahatchee National Wildlife Refuge, Florida, United States - Lox_Sample_3.5 | ecosystem: Environmental > Terrestrial > Soil > Wetlands | place: USA... | reverse complement strand
GGGGCGCTGGTCATCGGCGCGCTCGTCTACATCGTGACGATGGCAAGCCCGGACGACGAAGGGGTCCTCGATCCAGGCTCATTCCGGATCCACCGGCTTGCCGAGCGGGTCTCCCTACTCTGGCTGGCGTCCGCGGCAGCGATGATCCCCATCCAGGCGGCCGACAACTCCGGCGTGGCGGTTTCCCGGCTGATCAGCTCCGGAGCCCTCGGCGACGCCGTCAGTGCCTCGGAGATGGCACGAGGGTGGGTCGCCGTCACCATTTTTGCCGGTGTGGTCGCGCTGGCGCTGCAGCTCACCATTCGTTGGGTTTGGCATTGCGTGCTGCTGATCCCTTCGCTGATCGCCGTGATCGCCGTCCCTGTCACCGGAAACGCCGGTCAGGGGCCGAACCACGACTACGCCACAAGTTCGGTGATCGTCTTCGCGGCGGCCGTTACGGTGCTCACCGGGGTCAAGGCGTCAGCGATGCTGTCGCCGCCGAGCCGGCACCTACGGTGGCGACTTCTGGTAATCGAATTGATCTTCGGTGCGCTGGCATTGCTCTACGGCGCGCTACTGCTGTGGCTGAGACTGCCCCCGACGACGCCCATCGGCTCCGACTATGGGCGGCTGGGCATGATCGCAGCGGCGACGCTGGCCCTCATCTGGCTCACCGACCTCGTCGTGCTCATCAGGTCGCGCACCGGCTCCATCGGGTGGGGCGACCGAACGGCAACCGCGAGCGCGCTGGCGGCCGTCATTGTTGTGGCGGCGATTTCTGCCATGGCGGTCCAGACCGCGCCGGGGCTTCTGGCGCACCGGTTCACCGCGTGGGATGTCTTTCTCGGCTATGACCTTCCCCACCCGCCGAATGTGTTGCGCTTGTTGACGTTCTGGCGATTCGACACGTTGATCGGCACAGGCGCGCTGGTGCTGGCTGCGCTGTACGTCACCGGGGTGGTCCGCTTGCGACGACGCGGCGACGCCTGGCCGGCGGGACGCACGGCCGCCTGGCTCATCGGCTGTACGACAATGGTTTTCGTTACCGGGTCGGGCATCAGGGCTTACGGCTCAGCGATGTTCAGCATTCACATGGTCGAGCACATGGCGCTCAACATGTTCATCCCGGTGGCCCTCGTGCTGGGGGCGCCGGTCACTCTCGCGTTGCGGGCACTACCGGCCGCCGCCGCCGGCGATCCGCCGGGGCCGCGAGAATGGCTAGTGTGGCTGGTGCATTCACCGGTGACGAGGTTCATCTCGCATCCGGCCACAGCGTTTGTGCTCTTCGTCGGATCGTTGTACGCCGTCTACTTCACACCGATGTTTGACACACTCGTCCGCTACCACTGGGGCCACGAGTTCATGGCTGTCCACTTCCTGATCACGGGATACCTTTTCTTCTGGGGCATCATCGGTATCGATCCCGGTCCACGCCGGTTGCCGTTCATCGGCCGCCTGGGTCTGCTGTTCGCGGTGATGCCTTTTCACGCGTTCTTCGGCATCGCCTTGATGACCATGACCTCGGTCGTCGGCGGCGGCTTCTACCCCTACGTCAACCTGCCTTGGCTGCCGAGCATGATCGGCGACCAACACTTGGGTGGCGCAATCGCCTGGGGGTCAAGCGAATTACCCATCCTCGTGGTCGTCATCGCACTGGTGGCACAATGGGCGCGGCAAGATCGACGCACCGCGACACGCAACGACCGCCACGCCGAGGCCGGTTACACCGAAGAACTCGACGCGTACAACGCGATGCTCAAAGAGCTGTCGCGCTCCCGCCGATGATTGGACTCGCCTGCGCTAAGTCCCCGTTTTCGCCATAGCCTGGCCGCAGCACACCTCGGCATGGTCGTCAGCCGACTTGCAGCACGGGCAGGGCTTCTCGTAGACGAGCACAGCTCCGCACGCGCCAGACTCATAGCGGTCTCCGGCCGATCGCGACATCGTTCTCTCCTTCGAATCCGATTGTCGGGCCGCCGCCACACAGGGCCCTCGCCCAAGCAGCATATGCGGATTCTGCAATCAGTCCGCGGGATTGGCTGATGACTTCGACTCCCATCGCGCAGGCCCACGTTACGGCGAACAGGGCCGCGACCACGGAACCAAAGTTGTTAGCGCACGACCGAGAAGTGGCCCTCGTCGTCAAGGGCCGCCTGAACCTGTTCGGCGCTGAGTTCGGTGTCCGAATAGACACGAACGGTCGACGGGCCACCGGAGCCCAGATCGACCTCGACGGCACTGACATCCGGCAAGGCGGTCAGCGCTTCGCTGACGGTTTTGACGCAACTCTGGCAGTGCAGCCCTGCGACGGTGAAAGTCTGGTGTGACATGGTGGCGGCCTATCAGGTGGCCGAGACGGTGGTCGACGGACGGTTGGATCCGACCCGGACGTCCTGGCCGCCGACGTTGCGTAGCCGCAGGCTGTTGGACACCACGAAGAACGACGAGAATGCCATCGCCGCACCCGCGATGAGCGGATTGAGCAGACCCGCCGCGGCGATCGGTATCGCGGCGACGTTGTATCCGAACGCCCAGACCATGTTGATCCGGATGGTGCGCAGCGTGGCCCGGGCGAGATCGAGCGCTTGGGGCACGATGTCGAGGTTGTCGCGCACCAGGATGATGTCAGCGGCCCCGATCGCCACGTCGGTGCCGCGTCCGATCGCCAGTCCCAGATCCGCGGACACCAGGGCGGGACCGTCGTTGATGCCGTCACCGACCATCGCCACCACTCGGCCCCGGTCTCGCAGCTGCTCGATCACGTCCACCTTGCCCTCGGGCAGCACTTCGGCGATCACCTCGTCGATGCCGACCTGCGCCGCCACCGCGCCTGCTGCGGCGGCGTTGTCGCCCGTGAGCAGCACCGTGCGCAGCCCACGCCGGTGCAGCGCAGCGACAGCGTCGGCCGCAGAATCCTTGACCGCGTCGGTGACGGCGATCGCGCCGCGCACAGCGTCGTCGACCGCGACGAATACCACTGTGTCGCAGCGGCTTTCACCCTCCCAGCGTGCCCTTTCGATAGCAGGGGGAACCGGTGTGCGGCGCGACACCCACGACGGGCGGCCAACCGTCACCTGCTGCTCACCGACCGTCCCGGTCACTCCCCGTCCCGCGATCGCCGCGAAGTCGACGACCGGCCCGTGGTCCTCGGCGGCCCTCGCGATCGCTGTCGCGACGGCATGCTCGGAGGCGGCCTCGACCGCGGCCGCCAGAGCAAGCACTTCACCGGGCTCCCACCCATCCGCGGCGACGACCGCGGTCACCGCAAGGTGCCCCTCAGTCAGGGTTCCGGTTTTGTCGAACACCACGGTGTCGACGGCGCGGATGGTCTCCAGGGCCCTGTAGCCCTTCAGGAATATGCCCAACTGCGCGCCGCGGCCGGAGGCCACCATCATCGCAGTCGGCGTGGCCAAACCCAGGGCGCACGGGCAAGCGATTACCAGCACGGCCAACGCAGCAGAAAACGCATAGTCAGCTGCAGCGCCGCTCAGCATCCACCCTGCCGCCGTCACAAGCGCGATGGCGAAGACTGCGGGGACGAATACCCCGGCAATCCGATCGGCCAGCCTCTGCGCGTCCGCTTTCTGGGCCTGCGCCTCCTCGACCAGGCGGACCATTCCCGCAAACTGGGTGTCCGCCCCGACCGCGGCGGCCTCCACGATGAGCCGTCCGTCGCAGACGATCGTGCCGCCGACCACACTGGCACCCGGGTGTGCCCGCACGGGTTTGGCTTCGCCGGTCATCGCGCTCATGTCGATCGCCGCGGCACCCTCGACCACCAGTCCGTCTGCGGCGATGGTCTCCCCGGGCCGGACCACGAACCGCTGCTGCTCTTTGAGTTCGTCGGCCGGGATCACCATTTCGCCGCCGCTGGGCAGCAGGATGGTGACGTTCTTGGCGCTCAACGCCGCAAGCGCACGCAATGCGCTGCCGGCCCTCGATTTCGCTCGTGCTTCGAAATACCGTCCGGCCAGGACGAACACCGTGACTCCGGCGGCCACTTCGAGATAGATCGCGTCGCTGGCCATCACCGCCTGCCAGACCCCGTGGGTCGCGCGGGGCGGGCTCCCGCCGAAAATGGTGCAGAGCGACCAGACTGTGGCCGCGGTGACGCCCACCGAGATCAGCGTCTCCATCGATGCGATGCCGTGCCGGGCGTTGCGTAGCGCGACGTGATGGAACGGCCAGGCCGCCCACGTCACGATCGGGGCAGCCATCGCGGTCAGCACCCACGCCCAACCGGTGAAGCGCGTGCTGGGCACGACGGCGAACAGGACCGACAAATCGGCGAGTGGCACGAACAGCACCGCCGCAACCAATAACCGCAGCAACAGGCTGCGGGCCTGCACGTCATCGGGATCAGCCTGATCGTCCGGCGTGTGCGACCGGGGCGCCGCCTCGTACCCGGCACGACGCACCACCTCGCACAGGTCCTCGGTACCGACCCCGTCGGGGGCGTCGATGGTCGCGATTCGGGTCGCGAAGTTCACCGACGCCTGCACGCCGTCGACCTTGTTGAGCTTGGTCTCCACTCGCGCAGCGCACGCGCCGCACGACATCCCCGATACGTCTAGCTCGACCCGGCGAAGCTGTGGTGCGTGAGACCCAGCTGCGACGGTTAGCGTCATCGTCCTCCTCGTGTCGGCCTATTGAAGGTAGTCGGATCCCGGCATTCTTCGGTTCCCGGCGGGCAATAATCAGCGCTCTTCAACGACCAAGTTACCCGCCAGACCCTGTTTCATCGTTCCTGGTCGTCGGGGCCGCCGCGCATCCGACTAGTGTGGCTGCTCGTGGGCGAGCGCGGCGACAACGACAAGGTCACCCGGCTGGCGCTCGCGGCCGGTCGCGGCGATTCCTCGGCACTCGAACAGTTCATCAGGGCAACCCAGCAGGAGGTCTGGCGGACCGTTGCATATCTGGCCGACCCCGCCAGCGCTGACGACCTCACGCAGGAGACTTTCCTGCGCGCGCTGGGATCTCTGCCGAGGTTCACCGCCCGGTCGTCGGCACGGACCTGGCTGCTGTCCATCGCCCGTCGCGTCGTCGTCGACCAGATCCGCCGCAACCAGAGTCGGCCGCGCACCAGCGGCGCCGTCGATCTGGAGCGTGTGATCGAGACCCGGGGCGGTGCGTCCCGATTCGAAGACATCATCGAGGTCAGAATGCTGCTGGACGGCTTGGATAGCGATCGCCGTGATGCTTTGGTATTGACGCAATTGCTCGGGCTGTCCTACGCGGAGGCGGCCGAAGTCTGCGGATGTCCGGTTGGCACCATTCGTTCGCGCGTCGCGCGCGCCCGCCACTACCTGCTGGACGTCGTAACTCGTGAGGACAAGATCGGATAAGCGCAACCCGACCGGCGGGAACCTTATTGCGGCCAGATGCGACTACTGAATATGACCTCAAGGAACGCGGATCACATCGAGGCGGTGCTGCGGAAGATCGGCCGGCGTGTGCTCGAGGATGTCTGGAAGAGTGGGCGCGCACGCGCTTTCGCGGTCATGGCGATGGCTACGCTCGTCGGCGTCACGATCGTCGGTTGGTTGGGTCTGGCTGCTGAGGCCACCACGAGTTGGCTTTCGTGTATCGCAATAACGCTTTTCGGGCTCACGGCATTGGTGTCATCGGTCGCGGTCTGTCGTCTGCGGTTCCGCTGGTGTTGCGCGGCCGCTTACGTCAGCGCTATAGCCGCTGTGGCTGGGCTAGGGATGGTGTGGTGGCATCGGACCGCGCCGCCGGGGAGTTCCTCCGGTCCCTCCGCATGGATGGTGATCGGAGTCCTCACCGCGGCCATCCTGAACCTGGCATGGCTCAGTGTGATCCTGACACCGTCGGAGCGTTCCCAGCCGGACATGCGGGCCGCCTCCGCGAGTGCACATGTGCGATGCGGCCCGCAGAGCGCATAGTTCGACTGAGTGCAATGCTTCGGCAAAACTCCTGCGGATAACCCAACTTTCTTGACCAGTGGGCCACCGGCGCCCGGAGCCGGGCGAGCTGCCGCGGTCGGTAGACCAACGGATTCCTGAGCCGGGGTTCGCTGGTCGTCCGTACGTCAGGCGGACCACGGTTAGGGGACCTGCCAGGATCATCGCGTCACACACGATGGAGATGAAATAGTGAGACCATGAGTGCAGAGTCAGATGTCGGCGATGCGGTCTCGGCGCCGAGGTTTGGCAATGGCGAGTCCCTCGCATTTCGATTGACAGATGTCGGCAAAACCTACGGTGTCGACCCAACCCGGGTGGTCGCTCTGCATGGGGTGAACTTAGAAGTCCGAGCCGGCGAATTCGTAGTACTGCTCGGCCCGTCGGGGTCGGGCAAGACGACGCTGCTCAACATAATCGGCGGAATCGATCAGCCATCCGAGGGAGCGATCGAGGTCGACGGGCAAGATGTCGGCACGCTCAGCCGAAAGTCGCGCACTCAATATCGCCGCGACCATGTGGGCTTCGTCTTCCAATTCTTCAACCTTGTGCCGACATTGACGGCGCGCGAGAATGTCGAACTCCTTGCGGAACTGACCGGACCCGACGCGCGAGCACGCAGTCGTGCCGCATTGGAACGAGTGGGTCTCGGTGAAGTCGCCGACCGCTTCCCTGCGCAACTTTCGGGGGGCCAGCAACAGCGAGTGGCGATCGCCCGAGCGATCGTCAAGCAGCCGCCGCTCTTGCTCTGCGATGAACCGACCGGAAGCCTCGATTTAATCACCGGCCGGCAGGTCTTGGCCGCGTTGAGCGACTTGGCCCGAAACGGCCAGCAGACGGTCCCCCAAACTGTCATTTTGGTGACCCACAACTCCGAGATAGCCCGTATGGCGGATCGGGTCCTGTGGCTACACTCGGGCGCGATCAGCAAGACGCAGATGATCGAAAACCCGGTAGATGCATCGGAATTGGACTGGTGAGCCACGCGCTGCGTCGCAAATTGCGCCGTGACGTGTGGCGGGAACGGTGGCGCTTCGCGGCGATCGCCGTGATCATTGCCATCGGCGTCGCCGTATTCGTCGCCGCCACCGATGGCTACCGAAATCTCGACCAATCCTTCGACCTGGCGTACGCCAACCAGCGGCTGCCGGACGCGATCGTTTCCGGGCCCGGTGCCGCCGAGCTCCGTGAAACCATCACCAAGATGCCAGGCAGGCCGCTGGTCGACGTTCGCCATCAAGCCGACGTCGGCATACGGGTTAACCAGCACGCACTGTACGGTCGCGCCGTCGGCGTACCCGATTCCCGACAGCCCAGTGTGTCGTTGCTTGACATAAAGACAGGTGCACTGCCCCACCTCGGGCAGCTGCTAATCGAGCAGCACGTCGCCGACCACTATCACCTCGGTCCCGGAGATACCGTCGAACTGTTGGGACGACAAGGCTGGCAGCCGTTTACGGTCGCGGGCACAGCTTTGTCGACCGAGTACCTTTGGCCCGCACGCTCCGGCCAGGATATTCTCACCACCCCCGAGGACTTCGGGGTGGTGTTCATGCAAGACGACGAATTGCAGCGTGCGCTGCCGGACGCTGGCGAACAGATCGCCGTCTACGCGCGTGACCGCTCGGCGGCGGACCCACTGACCGCAGCCACCGGCGAGCTTGCGCGAAGCGCCGGGCTGCAGTTTGTTCCCCGGGAGCAGCAGGCGTCATACTTCACCCTGCGGGACGACGTCATGCAGTTCGGCAGCCTCGCCCGGATCCTGCCGTTCTTGTTCCTTGCGGCTGTCGTACTCGGCACCTATGTGCTGCTGTCGCGGCTTGTTTCGGCTCAGCGGGCCATCATAGGGACGCTGGTCGCCAATGGGCTCTCGGCGGGCGCCGTGCGCAGACACTACCTGGCATACGGCCTTGCCTGCGCTGCGGTGGGAATGCTGCCGGGATTGTTGGGTGGAAACCTACTGGGACAATGGATCACGACCAAGTACACGGAGGCCATCGCGCTACCGATGCATCTCACATCGGTGCATCCACTCACCTACTTGCTCGCCGCCGTCGCCGCCGTCGCCGTCGCGCTGCTGGCCGCGGTGGCACCCGCTGAAGCCGCTGCCAGGATGCGGCCCGCGGAAGCCATGCGCGTGGCCCCGCCCATGGACCGCGGCCGCCGCAGCATCATGGAACGCCTGGTGCCGGTGCTTGAACGCCTGCCGGCGCGGTGGCGGATGATGCTGCGGGCCATCCTCCGGAACCGTCGGCGAACGGCGTTCACGGCGGTTGGGGTGGCGGTGTCGGTCATCTTGGTGATGGTATTCGCCGGTATGCGCGACACGGTTCCCGGCATGGTTGATCGACAGTTCGGTCAGATCGAGCAGCAAGATGGGGAAGTTGTGGTATCTGGCTCGACCGGCGCGGTCTTGGACAAGCTGCGCGCGGACCCCGACATCGCGGCGGCCGAGGCCTTCAGTTCCCACGGCGTCACGGTTTCTTCCGGCTCGCACCGATACCAAACGATGCTGATCGGGCTGGCACCGCATACCCAAATGCACTCGTTCCCAGCGCAATCGGGGGCCAACCGACTGCCGGATGATGGGGTTCTTCTGGGGGTAGGCCTGCGTGACATGCTGTCTGTCTCATTGGGGGACCGCATCGATATCGTGATGCCGCAGTCAGGACGCCGCCTCACCGAGCGGGTGGCGGGATTTGTCGATGAGCCGTTCTCACCGGTCGTGTACGCCTCACTGAAAAAACCACAAGCACAATCGGATCCGCTACCGGTCAACGGTGTGCTGGTCAAGCTGAGACCCGGAACAGACGGTCGCGTAGCCGGCGACCGGATGGCAGCGATACCTGGAGTGGTGGCGTACCGGTCGACGACATCGCTGGCGTCGACCATGCGGAGCGCTTTCAGCCTCTACACCACCCTGGTTAACATCATGCTCGTCTTCGCCGCGGTCATGGCGGCCGCCATGTTGTACAGCGCGATGTCTGCCAACATATCCGAACGACTTGGCGAGCTTGGCGCACTGCACGCCGAGGGCATGGGTGCCGGAATGCTTTCGCGGTTGATCGCCACCGAGAACTTCAGCCTCGCCCTTGTCGCGGTTCCATTCGGTTTGGTGGGCGGTGTCCTGCTCGCGGATCGTCTGCTGTCCACCTATGTCAGTCGCGGCTACCACGTCCGACTCGAGATGCAGTCGATGACACCCGTAGTCGTGGCTTGCACCATTCTCGCCGCCGCCGCGTTGGCCCAGATCCCGGTTGTGCGCCGGATTTACGGCATCGATCTCGCGCGGGTCGTGAGAGAACGCGCTTTCTGATCCACCGAGATGCCGGATAGGCAGGCGACAACCTGAGCCCGATGGGCAGCCAGGTAGAAATGGTCGCCGGGAAAACGCCGCACCTGCCAGTCGGCTCGTGCGTACGCGCCCCACGCCGCCGCACCCGACGCTGTCACCTCCGGGTCCTCTCGGCCGTAGATGACGTGAAGCGGGCAGGATACCTGTGGGTTCGGTTGGGCGCGGTAATTCTCGACCAGGCGATAGTCGTCCCGGATGATGGGCAAAAACATCCTTCGCAGTTCGGGCACCGCAAGCGCCTCCCGGCTGCGGACGTCCAGCTCACCAGTGTGCCGAACCAGGTCATCATCGCAGGCAAGGTGCCAGGTCCGCTGGGAGCCGAGATCCAAGTGCGGGGCCTGCGCCCCGGACACGACCAATGCGGTCACCACGACGCCGGACCGCTCCAGCGACCGGGTTGCCTCGAAGGCGACGTAAGCACCCATTGAATGACCGAACATCACGACCGAACCCGACGATCGGATGATCGGCTCCACTACAATGGCGCACTCCGATGCCAGGTCGATCAACGTATCCGGTGCGGGTTGGTCGAGCAACAGGTCCCGCCCCGGGTAGGTGACGCCATAGAGGTCAACCCCCGCCGGGATCTCGGCACACCATAGGGAATAGAAGCGGGGACTGCCGCCGGCGTGCGGAAATACGACGATGGCGTGCCTGCGCGGCCCCGGCATGCCTGCCGGCGACAACGGCTGGACGCGGGGAGTCATCGGGTAGCCAATTCCGAAGCCGAGACAGGGATTGGCGGTTCGGGCTCGATCGAGGTCGCCGGCCCCATCGCCGAGGTGAACTCCGACCACAACCGCGTCGCACGAACGAACCTCTGCGAGACCACGGTCCGGGAGCGATCGATCGACTCGACAAAATCAGCAGCGGCCAGCCGAACCGCCTCAGGCCACAACGTGTTTCGCACCTGCGCTGTGGTCGGTTCGAATTCGATGCCGACAGCTTCGGCAATCGGCACATCTGTCACCACGGCTTCCGCGGGCGGACGCCGATGCCAGCGGGTCGAGCCGTGTGTATGCGCCAGAAGCAACTCTCCGGCATCCGATCCGATGGTGATGGTGTGCATCAGCCGCGCGTGGTTGTCCGGGTCGGTGGCGCACAGTTCGTTTTGGATCAGCAGGTCAACAGTCACGTCGCCGAGCACAAGGCGACCGGCGACAAACGGGCTCGGGGCCATCTCGGCGTCTTCCGATCGTTGCGGCACCATGACCCGTGCCGGTGTCAGCGGGCCGACGACGGCACTGAGAATGGTGAACAAGGGGTAGGCGACATGGATCGACGAACGGGCGTGGACATAGCGTATCCGCGCCAGCTTGTCGAGAGTCATTGCCGCACCGATGAATTGACGCATTGGTGCGACGCGGCTGTAGAAGTCGTTGACGGTGTAGAGCGCCGAATTCGCCTTTGCGATACGCAGGAGAGACAGGATCTCGTCGGCATGCACGGGTTGCTCTTGCATCACGTGGATGCCCCGCGCGAGCAACTGCTCGCAGATCTGGGTGCCTTCTCCGCCCACCACCCCCGAGCGCACCACCACGAATGCGACGTCGACGGGCGGGAGGCTGCCCAGGCTCGTGAACAGCGGGACACTAAGCCGGTTCGCCAACTCCGCCGATGCCTCCGACCCGGTGGAGACCAATCCAACCAATTCGACCGGCGAATCCGATGCCGCCAATGCCTCGGCGTAGACCGCGCCGAACGTCGCTCCGACGACGATCGCCCGCGGGCGCTGATGGGCGGTCACAACGCGCCTTCCTCGATCATCGGTAATGCCGAGTCATCGCCAAACGACACCTTGGCCTCGGGCACGGCTTCGATCAAGAACTCCAGCGCCCGTCGAGGCTCGTCGAGGCTCCAGAACGCCCTCGCGCCCGCCGGCATGTCCGCAACGCGCTGGGCCGCGAACGCCGCCAACGCCCCGGTGGCGCGGTAGCTGTCCGGACAGGTGAATGCAACGGTCGTGGAGCCGAGAGCCCCATGCGCGGTGGCGACGATGGCGAAATACGGTCGACGGCCGAAAAGGTCCAGTTTGGCCGCCGTCAGCACTGAACTCAGGTCGGCCTGGCTGCGCGGCTTTTCCTCGAGAGCCAGCTGCTGCATCGCCCGCGTGGTGCGCACACCGTCGAAAACGTTCATCCACCAGACATCATCGACGCCGAGATGTGCTGCTACTGCGACGGTCTCGGCATCGAGATGTGGGTGCACCGTGGCCGAGTCCGGAAAGTACTGCGCCGGAGCGGGTTTCCGCTCGTGGTGGCCGACCCGCCGGATCACCCCGTCGCGCAGCGCAGCACCCGGGTGGCTGTGAGGGTCGTGCAGGCTGGCGACATATTCGAGCACCGAACCCGGGGTCAGCGGCTGCAGTCCGCCACACCACGCGGTGATGCCGTCAATCTTGTCGGTTCGGTGCAGCGCCAGCATACGCAGCAGCACGCCGGACAGGCCGGGCTGCACACCCGCTTGGAGCACGACGGGAATGGACGGTGCCGCCCCGGCGAGGCGGTCGAGCAGCGCGTGGTCACCGCCCGGATCGACGTAGGGCACGCGAGAGGCGATGGCGGCGCCGGCGACGTCGGCGCTCAGCCGCTGTGACGGTCCGGCGCAATTGATCACGACGTCGCAGCGCGCGATCGCGTCGGTAACGGCTGCCACATCGGTGACGTCGAGCCGCGCTATCTCGACATCCCCCATGTCCAGGGCCTTGACGGTCGAGGCTGCGGCGCGCAGCCGTGCCTCGTCACGACCGCTGATCACGAGGGATATGTCGGCCTGTCCCGCCAGAACGTCGAGGCAACCTCTCCCCACCGCGCCGGTGCCGCCGAACAGCAACACACGCTTCACGTGTGCCCGGCCCAGGAGTCGACCAGCAGCTTGGCAACGGATTGCGCGTTGTCACCGTTCAGACAGTCGAAGTGGTCGCCGTCGATGTCGCTGATCGTCAACTCGCCGAGGCAGTAGTCCGCCCAGAACGCGGTCATGTCCTCTTGCAACGTTGGCAGAAAGTGGATGTCGCCGCGTTGCCGAAGGAAGTGGATGTCGCCCAGGAACGGCTCGGCCGCCCCGTGCACCACCGCGCGCAGGCTGTGCACGAAGATCGACCGCAGTTCGGTGAGCGATTCGACATCCCAAAGCTGGCCCAGGACGCCGGATTCCGCCAACAGCTTCAAGCGTGGCTCCCCGGATTCCGCGCTCCGTTCGAGGCCGGCCGCGAGCACGGGTTCGGCGGCGCTGCGCAGGGCGCCGGCCGGTATGACGTCGGTATAGCGCTTCCTGGCGCGCGTGAATGCGCCGCGGACGGCATCGTCGTCGACGTGCATCCCGAGGGTCTCTGGTGATACACCCATGATCTGGGCGAAGCAGTAGTCGAGAACGTCGTCGTCCTCGACGTCCATCGGGACCCGGTAAGAGCTGACCACGGTCACCGTGCCCACGTCGATGCCGGCCTCTTCCAGACACTTCGCGATCTCGGCAGCCAGCAGGCCGCCCATGCAGTAACCGAGCAAATGAACCTTGGTGGGCGCCAGGGCGATGATCGGGGCGCTGTAGCGTGCCGCCAAAGTGGTGAACAGCTCCGCCGGGGTGATCTGGAGGTAGCCGTCTGCGGGCACCCTGCGCAGTCCGTACAAATCTGGCACCCGGTCTCCCGACCCGAGAAGGTGGGGGACTAACTGACCATAGGGCGCAAGTCCGCCGCTTCCGTCGTGCACACATACCGCGATTTCGGTGGCCGTGGTAAAACCCTGGCCGGTACCGAGATACACCAGCGGCGAGCCGACCCGGGCATCATCCGAGGCGGCATTGGGCCCGGACGGGCTCAGCCCGGACTCCGGCGCGCGCACCGCCTCGGCGGCCGCAGCCAGCGTGGGGTTGGACACCATCGCGCGCAGCAGATCGTCCCACGCCAGCCCGGACGCTTCGGCGATCTCGCGGCGGATCCGGCCGATAGCCTGGGCCATCAGCAACGAGTCGCCTCCCAGGGCGAAGAAATCCGATGCGGGCGACAATGATTGGCTTGACTCCAGGCCGAGCACCGAAGCCCAGATCGCGGCGATGCGCGACTGCATCTCGTCCAGGGCGCCCAACTGTCCGGCCATATCGTGGCCGCCGACCCGGCACGCGGACCGAAGCGACTCGAGTTCGGCGGCCACCGCCGCCCGGTCGATCTTGCCGTTGGCCGTCAACGGCAGCGACGGCAGGCAGACGAGTTCTTGTGGAACCATGTAACTGGGCAATACCTGCCGGGCGAGCTCGGTCAGCTCCGCGGGCCGCAGCAACTGGGCGGTGGACGCGGAGTCGCACCAGAACACGTGCTGGCCGAGCAACGAGAGCGGATGATCAAGCGGCGGGAAGCTTTCCACCTCGCCGAACGGTGATCGCCCGAGCGCGCTGCGCCATTGCGCGTGGGTGAGAAATGCCGCGTTCGTCCCGGCGCGCGCGTCGGTGAACCCGTGCAGGCCCTCTTTGAATTCCATCGAAATCATCAACGGGTGGTTGACGCCGGTGGCGTCGATGAAGACCAGCGATCCGCCGGGCGCCAGCAACCGGTCCAGCATGGCGAGCGTGTCGTCGATGTTGACCGCATTGTGCAGCACATTGGCGCACACGACGATGTCGAAAGACGATGGGGCGAAGCCCTGGTCCGCGGGCGACCGATTGATGTCGAATATCCGGTAGTCGATGAAGTCGTGCTCGGCGAACCTCTCCCGGGCCTGGGCGAGGAAGAAGTTCGAGACGTCGGTGAACGTATAGTGCACGTCGTGGGGCGCGAGCGCGGCAACCAGTCCCGCGGTGGTGCCACCGACACCGGCCCCGATCTCCAGGACGCGCAGCGGTCGCCCGGGAGCTTCCTGTGTTGTCCGGCTGGCGCGTGCGGCCCGGGCAGATACGCCGGATACCACCAGTCGGTTGGTGTATCTGCTGAGCAGATTGTCGCGATAGGCGGCCGTCGCGATGTCCACGGTTGCCTCCGGGAAGAGAAGCGCGAGCGGATCGACGGCGCCTGCCAGCAGGCCGGGCAGGTTCTGGATGCATTCACCCACGTACGCCAACAGGTCGTCGCCGTAGTCGACGGCGGCGCCCAGCTCACGCACCTGCTGCCACTGTGCGAAGCAGTCCGAAAGTTCGTGATGGACGGTCAGTTCCACGCTGACTCCGGAATGCCCTGGATGGATGGCCACCCGGCCATCGTCGGCGAGCACGTCAATCCAGCGGCTCAGCAGGCGGTGTAACCGCTCCGGCAGCGACAACCGGCGAGCCAGTTCGTCTTTCTCGATCAGTTCGCCCGGGTCTGCCGCGGTACCCAGCGCCGCATACATGCTGTCCAGCGCGGTCGTGCGGGCCACGGAGGCGAATCGGAGTAGCTTTCCTACCTCGAGGTCGTTGGTCTGGTGGCGATGTGCGTCATCGATAGCGCGGCGGACCGCCGCTGCGCTGCAACGGCGTTCGGACTGCTCGTCATCACCCGCGGCAGCGGGAACCACCGCAGCCGCGATGACCCGGTCGTGAAGTGCCTGACCGACGACGGTGCTCATCGCGGCCTGCACACCCGGTAGGCGGCAGAGCGCCGAATCCACTTCTGCCAATTCGATTCGGTGACCGCGAACCTTGACCTGGTTGTCTCGGCGGCCGAGCAATTCGATCACACCGTCGTCGGTGAGCCGACCGTAATCACCGGTGCGGTAGAACCGCTCACCACTGACCGGATGCTCGATGAAGGCCGCCGCGGTGCGCGCCGGGTCACCGAGATAGCCTTGTGCGAGACCCACTCCGCCGATGTGTATCTCACCGACCTGCCATGGCGCCGCCGGTTCACCACGATGGGTCAGGACATGGACGCTCTGATTGCGCATGGCGGTCCCGTACGGGACGCTGCGCGCATATCGGCGCGCGTCGAGCGGATGGCAGATCGACCAGATCGCCGCTTCGGTCGCACCACCGAGGCTGAGCATCGACGCCGCCGGCGCCAACGATGCGATCTGCTTGGGCTGGGACACCGGAATCCAGTCACCCGACAGCATGATCTGCCGCAGCGTCGGCAGCGTTTCCCGATCGCCGACATGGTCCAGCAGGAGTTGCATCTGGGCCGGAACGGAATTCCAGACGGTGACGTGGTGCTTCGAGATGGCGTCGAGCCACGCTTGCGGATCGCTGCGCGCGCCCCCTTCGGAGAACACGATTGCGCCGCCGGCGCTGAGAATGCCAAAGATGTTGTAAACGGACAGATCGAACGTGTGTTGCGACACGGCGAGCACCGAGTCGGTGGCGCAGATGCTCAGCCGATCGTTGATATCGTCCAGCGTGTTCATCGCGGCACGGTGACTTACCATGACTCCCTTCGGCGTTCCGGTGGAGCCGGACGTGAAGATGACGTAGGCCGTGTCGTCCGGCCCGGGCGGCGTGCCGGCTGCTGCGGTGTCGGCCGTCGCGTTGCGTGCTACCCAGGTGACGGGATCGGTGAGCAGGTCGTCGAGGGGTCCGCCGGGTTCGCACACGACGGCCGGCGAGCATAGCTGGGTGATCTGCGCTACCCGGCGGTCCGGCCACGTCACGTCGAGCGGCACGTAAGCGGCACCGGCCAGCACCGTGCCCAGGATCGCCGCAACCTGACTAGGGCCCTCCGGCAGACGAATTCCGACGTAGTCGCCGGCACCGACGCCGGCAGCCGACAACGCGGCGGCGACCGAACGGGAGGCGGCGAGCAACTCACCGTAGGTCGTGGACCGTTCCCCTTGCCGGGTCGCCACCACGTCCGGATTCTCGGTCGCATGGCGCAGGAATCCAAAATGGAGCAGTGCGGACTCACCGCTCGGCACTCCCTGCACCCGGGTGGGCTCGGGGGCGACGACCGGCAGCAACGGGCGATCCCAGGCCAAGGGGTCGGTACTCAGCGTCTCGAGGGCCCCGCGCAAGTCGGCGAACGCGCGGTCGAGCACCTCAGCGCCGATCACCTCGTCGCGGGTGTCCCAATTGACCTCCAGGACACCGTCGATCTCGAATACCTGGCAGTCCAGCACCACCTGCGGGGTCTGGCTGAGTCCCCGGCCCGGTATCGGGCGCAGGAACGACGTGTCGGAGCCCACGTCCCGCGTGCCGGCACTGCCAAGCGTCGAGGTGAGCACCACGGGCGAGTGCTCGCCGCGGTTTTCGTGACTTCGCGCCAGCATGCGCGCGACCTCCACGCCACCGACGCTCGCGTGGTCCATGTCGTCGAAGAGGCGCCCGCCGATCGCCTGCAGCAGCTCGGCGAACGTGCGCTGCCCACGGACGTCCACTTCCAAAAGATTTGTGCCAGTGAAGTCCCCGACGAGTCGAGCTACCTCCGGCGTGAAGGGATGGCGGGCCATCGTCGTCAGCGTCAACAGGAAATGGTCACGGTCACCGTACCGGCCCAACACACTGCCGAATGCCGCCGTGATCGCGACGCTGGCGGTGGCGCCTCGCTCTGTCGCGCAGCGGCTAAACGCCGTAAATTGGTTGGCAGGCAGCCGCATTGAGCGCCGTGAGAAGGTCGGCGCGACTACCGATGCCTCGCTCGCCGATCCGGTCGGCAGCAGCGGCAACGAAATCGGCGGCGGTAGCCGGTCGAGTCGGGCCTGCCAGTAGTCCAGATCTCGTTGTCGACGAACGGATCCGGCGACCGAGCTGCGGTAGCGGGTGAGGTTAAGCAGATATTCGCGGAAGCTGAAATCTCCTGCGGGAGGACACCATCCGGGATCGAGCAGACACCGCCCAAAATCGGTCATCAGGATGAAGATGCTGACGAAATCGGCGATCAGCAGGTCGACCGAAACATGTAGCACCGTGTCTCGCGGACCGATCGTCACCACGACGTCGTACATCGGCCCTTCACCCAGCGGGTAGGTGCGGTTCCGGAGCTCGTCCGCGATGCGCTCGCGCTCGCGGGCGATGCGCTGATCATCGGGGAATTCGTAGACCGCCAGGCGTTCGGCGAGGTCGGGGCGGATGATCTGGTAGCCGTCGGGGTGGACGACACAGCGCAACATGTCATGCGCGTCGACGACCTTGCGCCACGCCGACCGATACTGCTCGGCAGGCGGTCTCGCCACCGTGTGGTCGACGGCGAACTCCGCATACCCGTGACAGCCCACACCGCCCCAGCGGAATGCCGACGTACGTCCGACCGAATAGGCCGCCTGCACCTCGGTGAGCGGGAAGGGCTCGAACCTGTCCTGCGGCGCCCGTCGCACCTCTGTCTCGCGCGTCAGCGCCGCGATGACGTCCGCTTTGGCCGCGGCCAGCTGTACTTTCAGATCCGCTGCCAAGACGCCTTGCGGTGCCCGGAAGCGGAGATTTTCGCCGTCGACCCAGAGTTGCACGCCGATGCGGCGCACCTGGTCGATCAGCTCGGCGACGCTCATAGCACGCCCTCCTCGAAGGCCGCATCGGTCATCGAGTTGCAATTCGCGATGCCGTCAATGGCGACGGTTCTGAGTTGTTCGGCAAAATCCCCGAGCATGGGGTTCTCGAACAGCAGCCGCAGCGTCGCCGTGGCCGACACCTCCCGACTTATCTGCTCCACCACCCTGGTCGCGGTGACCGAGTCGCCGCCGAGTTGAAAGAAGTTGTCGCCCGGCCCAACCTGCGGCAGGCCGAGGGCTGCCGCGCAAATCTTCAAGACGCGGTCGACGTGTTCATCGCCGGTGCCCGGGTCATCCCGGGATGCTGCGGGTGCGGACAAGGTGACGGTGTCGACCATGGCATCAACCATCATGTCCAGGTGCCGCTGTGCCGTATCCGGAGAAATCGCCTGCGCGACAAAGTCCCACGACAGCGCCAAGGATCCGGCTCTCTCCCACATCTGGAAGTCCAGCAACGTCTGTGGTGTCTGCGAGAGGCCGAACACCAAGCTGCCGAGTTCGAACGATGACGTGCTCGACGTATCGATCAGTCCGAGTCCGCTGGTGAAGACCACCGGAAATATCGCATGTGCCGGCCGGCCGTGGTGGCGCAACAGTTCACGCTGCAGCCACACCGCGTCCGCGGTGCGGTGAGGCAAGTCGGTAACCAGCTGCCGCTGCAGTCGACGGGCCTGTTCCCAGATCGACGCGGTCTCATCGGCATGGCACTCCAACAGCATCAACGACGTGAAATCGCCGATGACGTCCCCGATCCCGGGGATCCCGGGATCGCGGTCGAAGAGAGTGACGTTGACGCAGAAGTCGGCCGCGCCGGTCCACCGGGCCAGCACTCGCGCGTAGTTGGCCATGAGAAACGACGCCGCGGTGACCCTTTCGTTCCGGCACGCCTGGGTGATCCGCGCCCAATCGGCTTGGGCGATAGCGGCTTCCACTCGCTCGAAGGCCGGTTTATCGATATCGAGAATCGTGCGCATCGAAGCCAGCTCCGGGGCCGGCGGTAACGATGGCAGGCGCGCGCGCCAGTAGTCGCGGCTCGCCGCAAGCTGCGGCAGCGCTGACTCGCCCGCGTCGGGCCACAATTCGGGATGGCTGCACACATAAGAGGCGAAAGATGTCTTCAAAGAAGGCAATTCATCGGCGCTTCCGCCTCGGTAGAGATGGTCGAGCTGGGCGAGGGCGATCATCATGCTGGTGCCGTCGAGCATGATGTTGTCCATGCTGATCCCGACGATGCTGCGGCCCTGCCGCCCGTCGTCGGATACCTCGATCCCGAAGTCGATTCCCGCCCGGGTCGTCACGTCGATGACCTGATCACGCATCGCCGCTCGCACGTCGTCGTAGTCGCGGACCACGGGTTCGATCGGCGCCGGGTGCACGACGGCGCTGAGGCGCGGCGGCTCGGCTCCCCTCGTCGTGGCTTTGATAGTGGTGCGCAATCCGGGATGGCGCTCGACGAGTTGCCGCGCGGCGGCCTCGAATCTAGACCGGTCGAAATCGGCCACCTCGAACTCGAAATAGCAGTGTGCCGCAACGCCGCTGAGCATGAATCCGCCTGCACGGCCGGCGAGATACGCCTGCTGCACAACGGTGAGCGGGAACTCGGTTTCGTGGTGCGATCGGGGATGTATTGCGGCTTGGGCCTGCGCAGGCCGTCTTGAGGTGGGAACGCCTGCGTGCGCGACGAGTTCGCCCAACACTGGATAGTTGAACAGGTCGACCAGGGCCAGCTGCCCGAAGCCGGCGGCCTGCAGATCGGCGTAGACCCGGGTCGCCACCAGACTGTCGCCACCGAGCAGAAAGAAGTCGTCGTTGGCGGTTGGCAGGGAGGGCCCAGCGATGCTCAAGTGCCGTTGCCAGATCGCGGCTATCGTGGCCAGCGACGACCCGTCGACGACGTCGGTTCGCGCCGGCGCCGCCGATGATGTTGCGGAGTTGACGTGCGGCGCCGATCGCGGCGACACGAACGTGTGCTGCCGGTAGGCAATGATCGTCACTCCGGGACCGTCCTGGGTCATCTGCCCCGGCTGCCAGCGGTGTTCTGCGATGAACCGCCACCACTGGTCGGCGGCCCGCAACACCCCCGACCCGGGCGACAGCAGGCCAGGATTGAGAACGGCCGCGCTGGCCAGCGTCGCCGAAGTGACCTCGCAGGTCTCGGCGACCCACAGCCAGCCGCCGTGGGTCACACTGAGAGCGTCGAGTACCGCCCCAGCGTCGAGAAGCTGGTGCAGCGACCCGCAGCACACCACGACGTCCACACTTGTGGCCCGCAACTGCTCAAGCGACGCGATCTGTCGGGTGGCCGTCTTCACATCCCGTCCAGTAGCGATTTCAGCCAGGACGGGGTTCGGCTCGAAGCACAGATACTCGTCGACGACCGCGCCGACCATCGCGGTGAGCTGCTGAGTGATCAAGCCTGTCCGCGAGCCGATTTCCATCATGCGAAGCCGACGGCCGACCTTGCGTGCATGCTCGAAGATCCGCTCACCCAGGTCGTCGAGCGCCCATCGGAGCCGATCGTCGGCGAGCAGCATCGCCTCGGGGGCCAGCTGCGGGTCGCCGACCAGCGTTTGGGGCGAGGCCGCCCCGATGACGATGTCGGCTAACCGCCGGGCCGCGCGCGCGGTGTCTCCGGGGTTGTCGTCTGATCCCGGAATGTTGCGATATTGCTGCCAGCGCCGCACCAGTGCCGCATACTCCGGACGGACCTGCCCGGCTTGGCAGAGACGGGCCGCCGTGGCGATCACCGTGCCGGCCCAATCCGAATCTTCGGGTTGCGGAGGCGGTGACGCGGGCGGCCCGGCTACCTCGTCGACCTGTCCGGCGTGCCGGCGCACCGCTTGCTCGAAATGCGAAAACGCCGCCGCCAGTGGTTCGTCGGCGACGACGCCGCCGGCGACGTCCCAACTGACCCGAGCGCCGACAACCTCGTCCTTAAAGTCGTCCTC